>SDBT01012269.1_pt1 | contig 13771 bp, 10 predicted proteins | sample 2277101 | NCBI WGS metagenome assembly SDBT01 (sample SAMN10404973, study PRJNA504765) | marine sediment metagenome | isolation source: marine sediment core GS10_PC15, 103 cmbsf | place: Arctic Ocean: Southern Knipovich Ridge | collected 2010
GGCGGCCGCGAGTACCAGCCCGTGAGCTATGCCGGCCTGCACGGCGACCACCACGCCATGTGGATCGATCCGAACGACTCGAACCACGTCATCAACGGCAACGACGGTGGCATCAACATCTCGTACGACGGTGGCATCACCTGGAAGAACATGGAGAACCACCCGGTCGTGCAGTTCTACAACGTCGCCTACGACATGCGGGAGCCCTTCTGGGTGTACGGCTCGATCCAGGACAACGGTAGCTGGAAGGCACCGGTGTACTTGCGCGCCCGGCAGATGGAGGAGCGCGCGAAGGAGCGGGAGCGCTTGCTGGCGGAGGGCGTGGACCCGCAGCAGTTGAGAATGATGATGCGGTTTCGCCCCATGCAGAGCTCCATCGATCAGTGGGAGTCGGCGCCGGGCGGCGAGGACAGCTTCCATGCGATCGATCCCTACGATCCCGACATCGTCTACTCAGAGAGCTTCTATGGTCGTATCCAGCGCACTATCAACGGAGAGACCGTCAGCATCGTGCCCGAGGCAGGGGAGGGTGAGCCGCCGCTGCGCGGCCAGTGGCTGGCGCCGTTCACGCTTTCACCTCACAACCCGAAGGTGATCTATCACGGCATGAACTTCGTCTTCCGGTCGATGGACCGTGGCGATACCTGGGAGAAGATCAGCCCCGATCTCAGCTACAACGATCCGGACAAGATCAGCAAGGTGACCTACCAGGCCATCCCCTATCAGACAATCACGGCACTCGCCGAGTCGCCAATGAAGGTCGGCCTCCTGTACGCGGGTACCGATGACGGGCGCCTGTGGGTGACTCGCGACGGCGGGGAGAACTGGACCGAGCTCACCGAGAAGGTCGTTCCCGGCAGGTGGGTGTCACGCGCCACGCCTTCGGCCTTCGACGAGGGCACCGTTTATGTCACGCAGAACGGCAGGCGTGACAGCGACTTCCAGGCCTACGTATTCATGAGCACCGACTACGGTGAGACCTGGGAAGACATCTCGGGCGGCATTCCGGGGGGGCCGGTCAACGTCATCAAGGAAGATCCGAAGAACCCCGACATCCTCTACGTCGGCACCGATCTCGGCATCTACGTGTCGCTGGATCGTGGCCAGACCTGGGACGTGCTGGCGAACAACCTGCCGAACACCTTCGTGCACGATCTGATCGTTCACCCGCGTGACGACGTGTTGGTCATCGCCACACACGGTCGCGGCATGTATGCCATGGACGTGCGCCCGATCCAGGAGGCTGCCCAATAGGGCGTCTGCGGGCCAGATCGTCGGAAAGGGCGAATCGAGCTCAGGTACCCGTTTCGACAGGACCGCCCAACGAAGCGACCACGTCGAGGATCTCTTCGGGGCGCGTGGCCTCGAAGTCCGGGGTCAGCGGCCAGCTCGACAAGTGCTGCCCGGTGCGAAAGTTGACGCCCACCGACAGCACCCGGATATCGATACCCTCCGCCTCGAAGTGACGGTTGGCGTTGGTCGCCGAGAGCAGGTCCATTTCGTGATCGCCGATCAGCAGCACGACCCCTGGGGCGAGACCTGTGAGCTCTTCCAGGCAGAGCACAAGTCCATCGGGTTCCGGCTTCTGCCGTGAGAAGGGGACTTCTTCGTACCCGACGATCGAGCCGAAATAGGTCAATAAGTCAGAAGCCTCGAGGGCCTTGTGGATGTTGCCCCGCGAGTTCAGCGAGAAGATCCCCTGGGGCACCTGGCGCAACCCCCCGAGCACAAGAGGAACGCCCTCGAACACTCTCACGGGAGTGGTGTCCGACTCCTGGTAGGAAGCCCAGAGCCGTCCTGCCTCGTCGGTCTTTTCCTCGGACAAGCGCAGGTGGTCCCTGTAGAACTCGCGCCAGCTTCGAACTTTCAGCAGGGCCGCTTCGTAGGCCTCGGCCGACTCCAGCACCGGAAGATTTTCAGCAGGGGAGGGCGACACCGTCTCGATGAGTCTACGAGTGACACTCAGGTTCTTTTCGCGCGTGTCGACCAGCGTTCCGTCGTAGTCCCAGACGACCGCGGTGAGTGGATTCGATTCCATGCGCCTAAGCTAGCACGCTGCCTAGCCGACCGTGGGCAGTACTGGCTTTCCCTTTTCGGTGAGGTTTACGACCACGGCGCGACTGGCTTTTACCAGGTCTTCGGGGGCCAGCAAGATCTCGTCGCCCCACACCCCAGCTCCCACACCGAGTACCTCGTATTCCATCAGGGCCGCGTCCACGAACGAGCGAAAGCCGGCCGGCTGCCAGTGGAAAGGCGGCACTGAGCCCACCTCGTAGCCCGTCGTCTCCTTCACCGCCGCAATGCTGCACATCTTGATGTTGCGAGAGCCGATGGCCTTCTTGAGATGGCCTGAAACGGCGCTCCGATCTCCACCGACTAGAACCAGCACGCGCTCTCCATCGCCCGTCTCGAAGATCAGGGTTTTCACCATTTGGGCTTCCTCATACCCCAAGGCGCGCGCGACATTTGCCGCTCCCTTGGCGGTATCCGCCGCGAACTCGCCCCTCTCATAGGGAATGCCCTCTTCATCCAGGAATTCGTGGGCTGGTAGCCGCATCGAGCCCTCCTTCCTCACACAATTCATCTATCGCGCTCATCGCCACAGTGCTCGATCGACCCTCGGCGCGAGCCGGTCGGCGACGATGCCGGCGAGCAGGGCGGCGATGACGGCCGTGAAGACATCCATCGTGTAGTGCGCTCGCAGAACGAGGACCGAAAACGCCGCGTACGCCGCACCCGCCACGCCCAGTATCGTCAGCCAGCGCTTGCCGGTGCGCGCCAGCTCGATCGCCCCGTAGACACCAATTGCCGTGTGGCCCGAGAAGAAGAAGTCGTTCGCTACGTAGTAGGTGACCAGCAACGAGGGAAACCCCGGGTATCTCCAGATCATTCCCTCGGGCGCAGGCAAGGCGACGAGAGCCTGGCAAACCTGCCGCAGGAAGAAGAGAAAGAGGAGCCCCAGGAAGGGTCGGATGGTGGGACCGAAAATGGAAGTTGCCAGAATGAAGATAGCGAACAGGTCAATGACCGCCGAGCTCGTGATCAGAAGCGCGTCGGCCGCACGCGGGTTCTCCACCAGATAGGAATGCAGAGGCGTGAGGAGCGTGAACAAGCCATCACCGATGCCCTCCTCGGGGAAGCCCATTTGTCCGATGATCGTCTGGGAGCCGAACCAGGCCACGAGGCCCACAATCACCAGAGCAACACGCAGGAGGCGCGAAGGTCCCGCCGGGCTAACCTTGTTCGTTCTCTTCTGTGGCTCCGTTTCAGGCTTCATGGCGCTCTCTCTGGGCTTCCTCGGTGAGGTCGCTGATCATTCCCTTGAGTTGTGTTTCGAGAGTCTCCAGGAGAGGGTCGGGTTGGCCCTTCGGGGGCCGATCGGGGCTGACCTCCAAAGCAGGCCCGACCTGCGCCACGACGCTCATCGGCGGATGCATACGGGCACTGCCGGTAAGGTCCTCCTCGAATCGCTCGACCGTTTCCAGGTAACGTTCGACCGCCGCTGAGCCAGCCAGATAGTCGGTCGGGAAGCTGGCAATCTGTTGGGCCAGGTAGAGGTCGTCGAGCTGGCGCCAGCGCCGATCGCGCTCTTCATCGTCGATTTCTCCGTCGACCATCTCGGGCAGGATGGCAATGCGCAGGCGTTTCACTCGTGCCACCACGTTGCCTTCCCGATCGCCATCGACGTACTCGTCTTCGAGTGGCTCGAGGAGACTGTTGATCATGCGCCTGACGCGTTCGTCCAGTGGACCCTCAAGGGTCTCGCCCAGATACTCCTTCTCCTTGAGGCCCAGCAGGGCAGTGCCGACCTTGTAGATACGATCGAAGAGGGAAAGATCGGACTGCGGCCGCCAGGTCAGGCGCTGCTCGATTTCGGCGAGCACGGGATCGAGCGTGGTCTCGATGTCGCCGTGGAAGAGATAGCGGAGGGCGACTGGATGAATCACGACCTTGCCGTTGGATGCCTTGGCGCGCTTTCGAGCGGCACTGCGGGCGATGAAGGTCGTCCCGGCCATGAGGTCGAAGAGCACCTCGTTTGTGCGCGAGATGGCCCCTTCCGGGAAGATCAACAAGGGGCGTTCGGCGGTCTCCAGGATCTTCACGGCAAAGCTGACCGCGGTTCTGTCCATGCCCTCGCGATAGACGCTGAACCCTCCCATGCGGCGGATGAACCAGCGCCGAAAGGCCCCATGCATGAAGAGGTGCCAGCTCGCCATGATGTAGATGGGGCTGCGGAGCCGGCCGGCCAGATTGGTAACGACGATCGGGTCGCAGGGACGACAGTGGTTGGAGGCCAGGAGCACCCCGTGGCCGGCTGAAATCGAAGCCTGCAGATGCTCTAGACCGCGGCACTCGACGTGCTCGACGCCGTACACTCGCCTTAGGTACCGCGGCACCAGCGGTCGTATGATGTTCACCCAGAGCTGCCCCCGGTAGGGGGGCACGAACTGGTACTTTTCCTCGATGATGAGATCGCGCACAGAAACGTCCCTGGCGGCTTATTCAGAGATGAACGATCCCGATGGGAAATCAGATGGCTACTATACCCGTGTGGAGTCGGCGCTTACATGGGAGAATTGCTTACATCCGAAATGTACGGCAGATGTGTGTGCCTACGGAGTCGGTCTCCGGGCGCACGAGCGCCTGGTTTCACATCCACCTGAGGAGATGGCATGGACCAACGAATTCCGGAGAACATCTTCGAGTTCGACATCAGCAAGATCCCGCGGCCGAATATTCCCTTGAAGACGATTCTGATGATCGTCGGGGGCATCCTCGTCGCGCTGTTTCTGTTCGGTAGCTTCTACCAGGTGCAGCCGGAGGAGGTCGGAGTGGTACTGCGGTTCGGCGCCTACAACAGAACGACGGAACCCGGGCTGCGCTTCAAGATCCCGCTGGCAGAGGACGTCATCAAGGTGCCGGTACAGCGCCAGCTGAAGCAGGAGTTCGGCTTTCGCACCTTGGAGGCCGGAGTCCAGAGTCGCTTCGCGACGCAGGGCCACATCGCGGAGTCGCTGATGCTGACGGGTGACCTCAACGTTGCCCTCGTCGAATGGATCGTTCAGTACCGCGTGGTTGACCCTCAGTTGTTCTTGTTCCATGTCCGCAATGTAGAGGAGACCTTTCGTGACATGAACGAGGCCATCATGCGACAGATCGTTGGCGACCGCACGGTTACCGAGGTGTTGACCGTGGGACGGCAGGAGATCGAGTCGACTGTTCAGGTAGCCCTGCAGGAGCTCGCCGACCAGTATGAGACGGGCATCGCCGTGGATCAGGTGGTTTTGCAGGACGTCAACCCGCCGGACCCGGTGAAGCCCTCGTGGGACGAGGTCAACCAGGCCGAGCAGCAGCGCGACCAACTCATCAATGAGGCCCAGACACTGTACAACCAGGTAATCCCGCGCGCCCGTGGCGAGGCCCTGCAGGCCATCCTGCAGGCCGAGGGCTATGCACTGGACAGGGTGAACCGTGCCGAGGGTGACGCGGCCCGCTTCAAGGCGCTCTACGAGGAGTATCGGCGCGCCCCGGAGGTCACCCGGCAACGTCTCTACCTCGAGATGATGCAGCAGCTCTTACCCAAGCTCGGCGGCAAGCTCTACATCGACGAGGATGCACAGGGTGTTCTGCCGCTTCTGCCGCTCGAGTCGCTACAGAGGATCGTGCCGGGCGGACAGAGCCAGCAGGAGAATGACCGATGAGCGCCAAGCCGATTGTCGCGATTGTTGTAGTTCTGGGGGTGCTCATTGTCTTGATGAGCTCCGTCTATCAGGTATACGAGACCGAGCAGGTCATCATCACGCAGTTCGGACGGCCGGTGGGCGACCCCGTGACCAGGCCCGGGCTGCACATCAAGATTCCCTTCGTTCAGGAGGCCAAAAAGTTCGACAAGCGCTTCCTCGAATGGGACGGCGATGTGAATCAGGTGCCGACCCGAGACAAGCGTTTCATCACCGTCGACACTTACGCCCGCTGGCGCATCACCGATCCACTTCTGTTTCTCCAGAGGCTGCGCGATGAGCGTGGTGCCTACACCCGCCTCGACGACATTCTCGACGGCGAGACCCGCAACGCCGTGGCGAACCATGATCTGGTCGAGGTGGTGCGGAGCAGCAATCGCGACGCTGATGAGATCCAGGTCGATTTGGTCGAGGGTGAAGGCGAAGCCACCATCCTGCAGGAGATCCAGGTGGGTCGCGAGTTCATCTCCCGTCAGATTCTGGCGCGGGCCTCCGAGCGAACCGCTGACCTGGGGATCGAGATCCTCGATGTGCGCTTCAAGCGCATCAACTACGTCGAGGAGGTGCAGCAGGACGTCTTCGCGCGCATGATCGCCGAGCGCCAGCGTATCGCCGAGCAATACCGCTCCGAGGGCCAGGGCGAGGCCGCACGCATCCAGGGTGAGAGGGAGCGCGAGCTGCAGCGCATCACGTCGGAGGCCTACCGCACGGCACAGGAGATCAGGGGTGCGGCCGATGCGGAGTCGACGGCAATCTATGCCGAGGCGTACAACCGCGACCCCGACTTCTACGCCTTCCTGAAGAGCATGGAGACCTACGAGCTGACCGCGGATGCGAATAGCATTCTCATCCTCACAACCGACAGTGACCTTCTGCGGTTCATGAAGAGCAAGCAGTAGGAAGCACGAGTAGCAGGAGCTTGGCAGCGCAGCGTGGCCGAGCGCCCCGGAGCTTCAGGCTCTAGCCAGCCTGGGTCGGCTGGTCTGAGGGCGAAGGCGACGCTGTCGCGCCAGGCATGTGCATCTCCCACCAGGCCTGTGCGTCTACCTCGGTCCACGCCGAGGCACTCTCGCACTTGGCAAGCATCTCCGCCAGCGCCGCGGCGCTGGCGGGGCGCCTGTTGGGATCCTTACGGAGACAAGCGAGGAGCACCTCCTCGAGATCAGCAGGGACCGGGACCTCGGTGCGTTCGGAGGGCGACGGTGGCTCAGTATTGACCTGATGCACGGCCACCTCCATGGCGTTGTCCCCATCGAACATGTACTGGCCGGTCAGCATCCAGAAGGCGACGCAGCCGAGCGAGTAGATGTCGGAGCGATCGTCGAGGTAGGGCTTGGACAACACCTGTTCCGGAGACATGAAAGCCGGTGTGCCGGCGGTCATTCCCTCGACGGTGAGCGACTCGGCGTTGGCCGGCCCTTGCTGTGGATCTGATTTCACCAGGCCGAAATCCAGAATCTTGACGAAGTCGTACGCTCGGCCCATGCGACAGGCGAACAGGTTGGCGGGCTTGATATCGCGGTGGACTAGCCCGTGCTCGTGTGCTTCCGCCAGTGAGTCGCACGCCTGCCGCAGCAGGTATACGGTCCGGGCGGCCGAGAGTGGTCCGAACTGCTTCACCAGGTTCTCGAAATCCAGGCCGTCGAGGAGCTCCATGACGTAGTAGAAGACCCCGTCGTCGGTAATGCCGAAATCGTAGATATCGATGGTATGTACCGACCGCAGCAGCGCCGTCGCTTGCGCCTCTCTTTCGAACCGACCCAACGTGGTGCGCGCCTCGTCGGCGGTTTTGGCGTCGAGCATCTCGGGCTTGACCAATTTGATCGCCGCCGGTCGCGCCAGCAACTGATGCTCGGCCTTCCAGACCTCTCCCATACCACCCGCGCCGATCTTATCGGTGAGCCGGTACTGACCGAGCTGCTTGGCCTCGTAGGCCTCGACGCGCATGACCTGGATGATGTGCGTGCCGGCGGTCGTAATGGCAACGCCGAGGACCATCCAGATGGCCACGTAGGTCCACGCCTCCACCCCCATCCCTGCACGCATCACCGCGAATGCAGCGGGATTGTGGACGCGCATGACCAGAGGCACGAGCGCCGGGAGGGAGGCCATCATCGTCAGGACCACCAGCGCCCGGCGCCAGGTATTCGGGATGAACAGGGCGTAGGTGGCCATGATGGCGTAGGCAGCCTGCCGAGCGGATGTGATACGCGCCATCGTCTCCGCGGTGTCGCCTTGGCCGGCCCAGCGCAGTGCATCGACGTACTGTTTGGCTAAGTAGTTCAACGCTATGAGACCGAAGAGGATCAGCTCCACGAGGCGTAGCTGGCCCAGGGTCAGCGGCATTCGGCTCCACAGCAGACCACTCAGGGCTGCGAAGACCACTGCGACGATTGCGCCGTACCAGAGGGGATACTCCGTGTGGCCGAAAAACGCGGAATGGAGTGTGATCAGGGCGACCGTGAGGCACAGCAGCGGCGCCCCGATCTTCAGCCGGCCGCGCAGAAGAACGGCTGTTTCCGATCCCATTCCGGGCCGGGTGCCCTCTATCATCGCCGCAATCTTGGCCTCTGGTGCCATCAGTCGGCCTCCTCTTTCTTTTCGTCGTTCTGCTCGGAGCTCCGTTTCCCTTTGCCCGTGCCCTTCCCTCCTCTTCCCGGGCCCGTGAGTGCCGCCTTCAACGCCGCCTTGTCATCTGCGCTAACAAACAGCGTGGCCCCGGTCTTGGAGAGGTCGAAGACCACGTCATCGAGCGAGCGGCTGGATTTCTTACGTTGATGCTCGCTGATATCGCCGATGAACGGCCACAGCTTCCTGAGAATTTCCGCAGGCACCACCTGCTCGAGGTACTCGAGGGAGATGCCCCTCAGCGAGGCGTCGTCAAGGAGGACGCCGTGAAAGGCCGTGCGGACAGCCTCGTGATCGAGCACCAGTGACAAGAGCCGGAAGGTGTGCTCCAGGCTGAGCTCTCCTCGCACTCCGACGCGCTCTTCCACGAAATCATCGGCCCCGGCCTCGTCGCCGTCCAGGAGCCTCTGCAGCTCCCAAACAGGTCGCTCCCTGCTGACCTCGGTGTCGATTGCCCGCCAGATGATCGACTCCCAGCCGGCCGGCACCGTCGCTAAACCCTCGCTGCGGCGCCGGACCAGTGCGACGCCGGAGCGGTATCTCACCTCGAACCTGGCAGCGCTGAGGGCGGCCAGCAACGCCTCGTCGGCCTTGCCATGGTCGTGCTCGGCCAGAATGCGGGGGATGCGGCGGCGGATGACGAAGTCGGCATTCTCGTCCTGAATAACCTCGCTGAGGTGGCCCACGCTGGGCTCCCCGATCTGGACGAGAATCTGACCGATTCGAGCGTAGTAGGCGTTGCGAGCCAGAAGGCGCACCAGCACGGGCACATGCTCGTCGTCCCAGTCGTCGGCCTCCTGCAGTGCCTTCTCCACAACCGCCGGATTGGAGGAGGTAATCCTGCCCATCGTCGTCGATGGCCGTTCTTCTCCCCGGGGCTCGGCTCCTGGAACCGGAAACTGGGAGGAGTCCAGCTCCACGCCGGCCCGCGCGAGCTGCTGCCTTAGATCGAACGACGTCAGCGTCGTCGTCAGGAGGTCCTTACCGTCGAAACCCGTCTCTACAAGCTGCTGATCGGCGAAAGCCGCCTCGCCCTCCTTCAACCTGGCCACCAGAGTCTGCATGTACACCTGGCCCATGCGGTAGGCGAGAAGGAGGAAGGCCAGGGAGAAGACGATGATGTAAACGGACAGATAGCGGGAGGGCAGCCCGCCGAGGGTGACCCAGAGAAAGATGATGACGGCCCCGGCTCCTCCAGCGATGCTGTCTACGACCGAGTCGATGAATGTCTTGGTCTTGCGGCGTAGCAGTGAGGGAATTGGCACGTAGAGATACTCGAGGACCGACCTGTGCAGCGATTTGCGGAGGGAGTAGTCGGCACCGCGAACCAGCGTAACGAGGAAGAGAACGGGCGAAAACAACATGGCCACAGAGCCTGCAATGAGGATCGCCGGCAACACCGAGAGACTCGCTGCCACTCCCGCCACGGCCAGGAAGCGCGACGCCAGAAGCACTTGAATCAGCAATGAGATCACGCCAGTCCAGCCATAAAACGAGCCGAAGAACCCGGCGAGCCCCTCGCTCGTCGTATACGTGCTGCTGGCCAGCTCCTTGAACTGGTAGTCCAGAAGAGTGGACGCGATGGTCGCCGCGAAGACGACCAGGGCGATGGTGCGCAGATGTGGGGTTCGCCACACGAGGCTCAACCCCTGGCGAACCGAGGTCTTGTTCTCTTCCTCGTCACTTGCCTGCGACTCATCCGCTGTCGCCTCCACGTGCCTGCCGAGCATCGTCTGGAAGAACAGGAGCGATGCGAGAACGCCGACCAACAAGGGGATCAGCTCGATCGTATCGAAGTACCGGGTCAGGTATCGCAGCGAGATGCCCGTGGTCATCGCACCGAGCGTGCCACCGGCACCTATGAGCCCGAACAGGCGCTTCGCCTCTCGCAGTGCGAAGAGCTCGGAGGTCACGACCCAGAAGCCGGAGGTGACGACCAATGTACCGAGGGCTGTCCACAGGTAGAAAGCCACGACTGCGGCCGGCGATAGCGAGATAAGGGGCCAAAGGACCAGCAGGCCAACCGACACCAGAATCAGCGTCACACGGAAGGCGCCTCGCGGGCCGATCCGCGCCAGCACGGCAGTGAACGCGCCAGCCGTCGGCAGTCCGAGCACGGCAATGGCGATGGTGATGTAGGGCAGGGTGGTGACGTCGAAGCTCGTCAGATACAGCGCCTCCCGCAACGAGCGCCCGAGAATCAGGAACGCGATGGCGCTGAAAGCTCCCAAGAAGGACAGGGCGACCGGGCGCAGCTCACCCGGACGGATGTCCAGCCATCTGGAAAGTAGTGTGATGAGATTCATTGGATGCTAGTTGTTCTTTTGCGAAGCGCAGTCCTAGGCTGAAAGCTGCACAGCGCGTCAACACTACATGGAGACGACTCGCATTATGGATCACATGAGCCACAAAACGATACCAAACCACGCTTTCCGCTTGCTCGCCGCGACGCTGACCTTGGCTCTACTCGTGGCCATGGGGCTACTCCTTCCGCCCGTCCCCGCAGGCGCCGCCCCGCAGGCGCAGCTCATGGATCTGAGCGACTCGCTCCGGACCGTGGCGGCCGAGGTTCTGCCAACGGTGGTGGAGATCGTCGTTACCAGCTACGCGCCTATTGACGGCAGCGCTCGTGCGCTCCTGGCGACGCGCGAGAGCGGCGGCTCTGGGGTCATCGTCGATCCTACCGGCTACATCGTCACCAACGCCCACGTCGTTGAAGGTGCCCGGCGAGTGCAGGTCCGGCTGCCTGCAGCCCTGAGCGGCGAGGGTGGTGGGTCGATTCTCAAGCCGAGCGGTGATCTCGTCGGAGCCATCGTCATCGGTACCGATGCCGAAACCGACCTGGCGGTGCTGAAGGTGCAGCGCGAGGGGCTCCCCTACCTCGAGCTTGCTGATTCGGATGAAGTCGGCCCTGGAATGATCGTGCTCGCCTTCGGCAGCCCGTTCGGCCTCGAAAGCTCCGTGACCCTGGGCATATTGAGCGCCACGGCTCGGCAGCTTCGCCCGGAGGACCCGATGATCTACTTGCAGACCGACGCGCCGATCAATCCGGGCAATAGTGGGGGCCCGCTGGTCGACACTCACGGCCGGGTCATCGGCATCAACACCATGATCTTTTCGCAGTCCGGAGGTAACGAGGGCATCGGCTTCGCCGCGCCCAGCAACATCGTTCGCTTCGTCTACGAGCAGATCCGCGAGCACCGCCGCGTCCGCCGCGGCATTCTCGGAGTCAACGCACAGACCATCACGCCGCTGATGGCGAAGGCCCTCAGCTTGCCCCGTGATTGGGGCGTGATCATCAGCGATGTCTACCCGGGGGCGCCGGCGAGCATGGCCGGTCTCCATCACGGAGACATCATCGTGTCGCTCGACGGCAAGGCCATGGAGAATGCCCGGCAATTCGACGTCAACCTGTATCGCAAGGAAATCGGCTCAACAGTGACGGTCGAGGTCCTCCGAGGGGGTCACACTCAGAGCTTCCAGGTACAGGTTGTCGAGCGGCCCGATGAGGCCAACCAGTTCGCGGCAATGGTCACTCCCGAGCAAAACCTAGTCGAGAAGGTCGGCCTCCTGTGCCTGAATCTCGATGAGAACATCGCCCGCATGCTGCCCAACTTGCGGATCAACTCGGGCGTGATCGTGGGTGCCCGCCAGACCGGCTCGCGGCAGGCTGCCGGCTTCCTGCCTGGCGATGTCATTCACTCGGTGAATGGCAAGACGGTCATGAATCTGGCGGACCTGAAGAGAGAGATCCAAGCGCTCTTGCCATTGTCTCCGGTTGTCATCCAGGTCGAGCGCCGCGGCATCTTTACGCTGATCGTCTTTGAAATCGAGTAGAGTCTGCCACCACGCTCATCGGGCTTCTGGGGACCCGAGCAGGTGCGGGCCGCGCCGCGCCCGAAGCAGGAGCGCACGGCTCGCCCGAGCCACTTCAGCTGCTAGTCAGCTCCTACTGTCCCTCTTCGGGGCTCGGCGGTAGAGCCGGAGCGCGCATCGACCACTCCGGCACCTCCCCCGTCAGCGCCTCCATGAAGGCCATGAGGTCGGCCTCCTCCTCTTCCGTCAGATTCAGGACGCTGATCTTGGGATCGAGCCACTCGTTCGGGTGCCCGCCCACATCGTAGAACTCGATGACCTCCTCGAGGGTCGCCTGGCTGCCATCGTGCATGTAGGGGGCAGACAGGACGACATCCCGCAGGGTCGGGGTCTTGAATGCCCCCTTGTCAGCCTCTTCACCGGTCACGACGAAGCGGCCCAGGTCGGGCTCCTCGGCATCCATGCCGACGCCGATGTTGTGGTAGAGACCGAACGCCGCGTCGGTGAAGTTCACGCCCACGTGGCACTGCGAGCAGCCCGCCTTGCCCATGTGCAGCTCTTGACCGCGGATGACGGCCTCGGAGACCGCCTCCGTGTCTCCAGCGATGTAGCGGTCCCAGGGTGAGTTGCCCGATTGGATGACGCGCTCGAAGGTGGCAATCGCCTTACCGACGTTCTCACCGGTGATCTCCTCGCTACCGAATATCGCGAGGAACTGCTGCCGATAGCCGGGAACCTCGTTGAGCGTCGCAATCATGTTGTCGAGCCGATTCGCCATCTCCACCGGGTTTTCTACCGGCCCCAGCGCCTGCTCCTCCAAGGTCGGCGTGCGGCCGTCCCAGAACTGGGTGGCGTGGAAGGCCGAGTTGATGATCGGCATGGCGTTGCGGTTGCCGAAGTTCTTGTCGACGCCCGTGGAGAACTGATCAGGATCACCGAAGGCATGCTCGGCCTGGTGGCAGGAGGCACAGCTGATGGTGCCGTCCAGCGACAGGCGGCCATCGTAAAAGAGCTGCCAGCCCAGCGCCACCTTCTCCGCAGTAATCGGATTATCCTCCGGGATCTGCATCATGTTGGCGTCCAGGCCGAGGGGCAGATCGGGTATCTCCGGTATCTCGGGCTCGAAGGCCGGTTCGGCCGGCGCGCAGGCCAGGCCACCGAGAGCAACCAGGCCGGCGATCGTCGCCAGGCAGCAGGCGAGGCGAATGTGACGATAATCCATGGCGGTCTCATCCTCCGTTGTAGGTGCGAGGCGCTCCAGGCCGGTTTGTCTCGCCCTGGAAAGTCCCCTTGAAAGCCAACTGTTTTAATGAGACCGAGTTATCGGAGTTTTGTCAAGCACGCGCGGCGGAGAGACCCAGGCTAGAGCCCGGACTTCTCTACGGGTGGCGTCGCGAGCGGGCGCGAGGGCGTGTGAGGACAAGGCGCGCGCCGATTTGAGCGCGGAGACGTACTCGTGCAGCACGTCGAGCACTCCAATCAAGCGCAACGCAGGTAGGGTGAAGCAGAAGGGGCGTTCTCCGCTGGTAGAGTTCGGTTGGTCCAATAACCATCTCAACCAGGAGGAACGCCCCGATGGGATCGTA
>SDBT01012270.1_pt1 | contig 13771 bp, 8 predicted proteins | sample 2277101 | NCBI WGS metagenome assembly SDBT01 (sample SAMN10404973, study PRJNA504765) | marine sediment metagenome | isolation source: marine sediment core GS10_PC15, 103 cmbsf | place: Arctic Ocean: Southern Knipovich Ridge | collected 2010
GGAGTTGACGGTTCCGGAGGATCTGCCCCAGGAGGTGGCGCAGTTCGAGCGCGTGCTCGCGGGCGAGATCGACGGCTACTCGATGGAGAAGGGCTTCGTCTGCAAGAACGGCGAGGTCATCGACGCGATCACGTCGGCCCGGTGCGTTCGCCGGGAAGACGGCTCGGTGGATCACCTCGTGGCCATGGTGCAGGACATCACCGAGATGAAGCAGGCCCAGGAGGCGCTGCGCGAGTCGGGCGAGTTCGTCCAGACGGTGATGAACGCCATTCCGGACCCGACGATGGTGGTCGACCGTGACTACCGCGTGCTGTTGGCCAACGAAGCCGCCCAGAAGCTGGTCGGGGGCGTCGATCCCGTGGCCGCGTGCATGGCCTGTTACCAGGTGTCGCACAACCGCCAGATCCCGTGCAAGGGCGAATTGTACCCCTGCCCGCTGGAGATCATCGCCCGGACCAAGGCGCCCACCCGCGTCGTCCACACCCACTACGACGCCGAGGGCAACGCGATGATCGTGGAGGTCAACGCCGCTCCCATCTTCGACGACAAAGGCGAAGTGATTCAGATCATCCAGTCCTGCCGGGACATCACGGAACGCAAGCGGGCCGAGGAGGAAGTGGCGGACCTGGCGAAGTTCCCCTCGGAGAACCCCAACCCGGTGCTGCGCATCGGCCGCGACGGCACGGTGCTCTACGGCAACGACGCGAGCGCGCCGGTGCTGGAGGAATGGGGCCGCGGGCAGGGCGAGCCGCTGACGGGCCGGTGGCATCGTTTCGTGCTCGACGCGCTCGACACGGCGCGCAATCTGCGGGCGGAGCTGCGCTGCGGCGAGCGGATACTCGCCCTGACCTTCGCTCCGGTGGTCGACTCCGGCTACGTCAACGTCTACGCCCACGACGTCACCGAACGCAAGCGAGCCGAGGAGCGAGCCGCCGACCTGGCCCGTTTTCCGGCCGAGAACCCAAGCCCGGTTCTGCGGATCGCCCGAAGCGGGGACGTTCTCTACTTCAATGACGCCAGCGGGCCGCTGCTGAAGGCGTGGGAATGCGGCCGAGGCCAGCCCTTGACGGGACGCTGGCAGCAGCTCGTGTTGGAGGCGCTGACCTCCGCCGACGCCCGCCATGCCGAGTTGGAGTGCGATGGCCGGGTGTTCTCCCTGACCTTCTCGCCTGTCGTCGAATCGGACTATGTCAACATCTACGCTCACGACATCACCGCCCGCCGCCGGGCGGAGCAGGAACGACGCAAGCTCGAACTCCAGGTCCAGCACACCCAGAAGCTCGAGAGCCTCGGGGTCCTGGCCGGGGGCATCGCCCACGATTTCAATAACCTGCTGGTGGCCATCCTGGGCAACGCGGAGCTGGCCCTTCGGGACCTGTCGGAGGTATCCCCGGCCCGGGGCAGCGTGGAGGAAATCCGCAAGGCGTCCGTGCGGGCGGCCGAGCTGACCGGCCAGATGCTCGCCTACTCGGGCAAGGGCAGCTTCGTCGTCAGGCCGCTGGACCTCAACGATCTGGTGCACGAGATGGGCCACCTGCTCGAGGTGTCCATCTCCAAGCGGACGGCGCTGAAGTACGATCTCGCGCCGGACCTGCCGGCGGTGGAGGCCGACGCCAGCCAGATCCGCCAGGTCGTCATGAACCTTATCACGAACGCTTCGGACGCGATCGGCGGACGCAGCGGGGCGATCACCGTCCGCACGGACGTGGTGGACATGACCCGCAGCTACCTGGAGGAGATGTACGTGGACGAGGCCCTGCCCGAGGGATGCTACGTCTGCCTGGAGGTATCCGACACCGGCGGCGGCATGGACTCCGACACGTTGCCCAAGATATTCGACCCGTTCTTCAGCACGAAGTTCGCCGGCCGGGGGCTCGGCCTGGCGGCGGTGCTGGGGATCGTGCGAGGCCACCGCGGCGCCATCGGCGTCCACAGCGACGTGGGCAAGGGCACGACCTTCCGCGTCTTCCTGCCCTGCACCGAGAAGGAGCTGCCCACGCCGGCCGAGGGCGCCGAGCCCGCTGTCGAGAGTTGGCGCGGAAGCGGGACGGTCCTGATCGTAGACGACGAGGAGTCCGTCCGCAACGTCGCCCGGGCCATGCTGGAGCGTTTCGGGCTGACCGTCCTGACGGCCCCGGACGGGCACAGCGGGGTGGAGACGTTCCGCCGCTACAAGGACGAATTGGTGCTGGTCCTGCTGGACATGACCATGCCGCGCATGAGCGGGGAAGAAGCGTTCAAGGAGATGCACGAGATTCGCCCGGACGTGCCGATCATCCTCGCCAGCGGCTACGAGCAGGAGGACGCCACCAGCCACTTCATCGGCAAGGGCCTGGCGGGGTTCATCCAGAAGCCCTTCCAGCTTTCCGCCCTGATCGGGAAGGTCCGGGCGGCGATCGAATCCTCCTAGCCGCCCACCCGGACCACGTCCGGCCCCTGGGCGGAGCGCTTCATCAACTCGTACAGTTCGTTGAGCTTCCGCGCTTCGGCGATGGGCATGCAGGTCTCGCGACCCTCGTTGGCGGCAGCGATGAAGTCGGCGATCTGCCGCTTGTGCCAGGTGATGGGAAACGCCATGGGGTCGCTCGCGCCGGTGCCGGTTTGCTCGTTCACGTCGCCGGGCTCATCGTCCGGGCCGGGGTCGGTGATCTGCCATTGAACGATGTTGCCTGCTTCCAGGACGATCGTCCCGCGGGCGCCGTGGATCTCCAGCCGTTCGGCCGAGCCGGGGGGCAGGGCGGTCGACGCCTCGATCGTCCCCAGCGCGCCGTTGGCGAAGCGGAGCGTCACCGAGGCCAGGTCCTCGATCTCGATGCCCGGATGGACGGGGCTGGTGACGGCGTTGGCGAACAGCCAGTCGATGGGCCCGCCGAACCACTGCATCAGGTCCACGGAGTGGCCTGCCTGGCCGAAGAGCACCCCGCCACCCTCCGTGGCGTACCGGCCGCGCCAGTCGTTGGCGGTGTAATAAGACGCCGGACGGTACCACTTGACGTACACGCTGATCAGCAGCAGCTCGCCCAGCCCGCCGGCGTCGATATACTCCTTAACGCGGCGCACGGCCTTCTTGAGGCGGCTCTGGAAGACGAACCCCAGCGTCTTGCCGGTGGCGCGCTGGGCTTCGGCCAGGGCGTCGCAGGCGGCGACAGTCACGTCGGCGGGCTTCTCGATCAGGGCGTGCTTGCCGGCGGTCATCGCGGCGATGCCCTGGGCGGCGTGGACCCAGGGGGCGGTGAGGATGTCCACCGCGTCGATGTCGCGGCGGGCCAGGATGGACTCGAAGTCGTCCGTCCATTCCGGAATCCCGTGACCGGCCGCGAAGTCCCGCGCCTTGGCGGCGGCGCGTGAGAACACGACCACGGCCTCGGCCTCGTCGAGTTCCTCAATGGAGCGGGCGTGGGCGTCGGCCACGGCTCCCGCCCCGATCAACGCAAACCGCATGGGTGCCATTGCATGCTCCTTTGGCTGCGGGCGGCACGGGCCGGTTGGCGCCCAACGCCCCCGCGGCTGTGGGCGAATAGTATGGGGCCCCAGCCGGCGGACGTAAAGGACCATCCGCCCGGCGGCTGGTGGGGCTCCGAGGGCGTTTTGCCTTGAATTTACGCCGGTACGACCCCTATTCTTGCTGGTTGAATTCTATGTGAGCATCGACCCCACGACAGGGACCTGAGCTCTTGAGAGGTAAGACGATGAGGCATTCAGGCGTATCGAGGCGACGGGTGGCGAGCCGGCCGGCGATCTGCGTTGTGCTGGCCGTGGCGGTCCTGGCGATCGTCGGCGGACAACTGGCCGAGAGGCTGTCGGCGGCCGACGCCGCCGGCGCGGCCAAGGACTGGTCCCAGTGGCGCGGCCCCGCCCGGGACGGCATCTCCGCCGAAACCGACTGGCTGACCCAGTGGCCCCAGGGCGGCCCGAAGGTACTCTGGAAGGCCAACGTCGGCTCGGGGTTCGGCGCCGTCGCCGTCGCCGGCGGGCGCCTCTACACCATGGGCAACACCGGGAAAAACGACGTCGTCTGGTGCCTGAATGCCGACACCGGCAAGCTGATCTGGAAGGACACGTACCCCTGCAAAAAGGGCGGCTACCCCGGCCCGCGGGCCACGCCGGCCGTGGTGGACGGCCGCGTCTACACCCTCAGCCGCCAGGGCCACGCCCGATGCTACGACGCCGCCACCGGCCAGGTCGTCTGGAAGAAGGACCTCGCCCAGGAGCTGAAGCTGAAGGTGCCCGGCTGGGGCATCGCCGGCTCGCCCCTGGTGGACGGCAACCTGGTGATCTACAACGTCGGCAACGCCGGGGCCGCGGTGGACAAGGCCACCGGCCGGGTCGTCTGGCAGACCGGCGGGGGCAAGTCCGGCTACGGCTCGCCCATCGCCTACGACATGAACGGCAAGCGCTGCGTGCTGGTGTTTGCGGGCAGGGGGCTCTCCTGCCGGGATATCAAGACCGGCCAAAGCTTGTGGCAGGTCCCCTGGAAGACCAGCCACGACGTCAACGCGGCCGACCCGATCGTCGTGGGGGACAAGATATTCATCACCTCCGGCTACGGCAGCGGCTGTGCGCTGCTGAAGGTGGCCGGCGGCAAGGCCACGATCGTCTGGCGTGGCAAGCAGATGGCCAGTCAATTCAGCAGTTGCGTGCTCTACAAGGGACACCTCTACGGCGTGCACGGCAACACCGGCATGCGTGAGATGACCGGCAAGGCCGTCGTCCGGTGCATCGAGCTGGCCACCGGCAAGGTCAAATGGTCCAGCGAGCGGATTTACATGGGCGCGCTGATGCTGGCCGGCGACAAGCTGATCATCCAGGGCGACGGTGGCTGGCTGAGCGTGGCCGAAGCCTCACCGGACGGGTTGAAGGTGATCTCGCGAGCGAAGGTGCTCGACGGGATGTGCTGGACGATGCCCGTCCTGGCCGGCGGGCGCATCTACTGCCGCAACAACAAACGAGGCGAACTGGTCTGCCTGGACGTCCGGGCGCGCTAGCCGCCGGTCGGTCGGGCGAATGGCCCATCCGGCCCGGACGCGGACCCCGAAAGGAGGGGCCCGGCGCCATGAGAATTCCCTCCACATTCACTGGAGCACTGTCGGCATCCCTGCTTGCGGCGACCGCGCTGGCGGCAGCGGCCCCGACCGGGGCGGGCCCCGACGCGCAGGGTCGAGCGGGCGAGTGGGCCCAGTGGCGCGGGCCCAACCGCGACGGTATCTCGACCGAGACGGGCTGGTCGTACCGCTGGCCCGCCAACGGCCCACGAAAGCTCTGGTCCCGGTCCATCGGAAGCGGGTACGCCGCCGTCGCCGTCAGCGGCGGGCGCGTCTTCGCCATGGGCAACCGCAAGAACGTCGATACCGTCTGGTGCCTGGACGCCGCCACCGGCCAGGTGATCTGGAAGCACGCCTACGCCTGCAAGGCAGGCACCTGGAAGGGCCCCCGGGTCGCGCCCCTCGTGGACGGCGAACGCGTCTACACCTTCAGCCGGGACGGACGCCTGCTGTGCTTGGCCGTCGCCACCGGTCGGGTGATCTGGTTCCGCGACCTCCGCAAGGCGCTCGCCCTGCGCATTCCGCGCCACGGGCTGGCGTGTCACCCGTTACTCGTCGACAACATGCTGATCCTGGAGGTCGGCGCCCGGGACGGGTCTGTCGTCGCCCTGGACAAACTCACCGGCCGCGTCATCTGGCAGGCCGGTCGAGAAGCGTGCGGATACTCCTCGCCCGTGCTGTGCACGATCGGCCGGCAGCGCTGCGTGATCGTGTTCACCGGCTCGGCCGTGGTCGCCCATCGCCTCAGCGACGGCAAGCCGATGTGGCGCGTGCCCTGGAAGACCCCGTACGAGTGCTCCATCGCCACACCGATCGTCGCCGGAGACAAGGTATTCGTCTCGGCCGCCTACGACATGGGCTGCGCACTGCTGGAGGTATCGCCGGGCGGCGCAAAGACAGTCTGGCGCAACAAGCGGATGTCCAACCACCTCAGCGGCTGCGTGCTGTGGAAGGGGCATCTGTACGGGTTCGACGGCAGCGAGAAGAAGAACAGTAAGGCCTTCCTCAAGTGCATGGACCTGGCGACCGGTAAGGTGCTCTGGTCGGTCGGCGGGATGGGTAAGGGCTCGCTGATGGTCGCCGATGGCAAGCTGATCATCCTCAGCGAGTCCGGCGAACTGTGCATCGCCGAGGCGAGTCCGCAGGGCTACCGCCCGCTCGCTCGGGCCAGGGTCCTGTCCGGGACGTGCTGGACGATGCCCGTCCTGGCTGGCGGGCGGATATACTGCAGGAGCTATGAAGGCACGTTGGTGTGTGTGGACGTGAGTGGGCGGCGGCCCGCGGCGTCGTCGAATGAACAGCCCGCCCGTTCCCGGGCGGACATCAAGCCGAAAGGAACTGAGCAATGAGGAGCAGGTTGATAGGCGTCGCGATAGCCTTGGTCGGATCGATCGGGTGGCGGACGGACGGGACCGGCAAGTATGCCGACGTCACCCCGCCGGTGAACTGGTCGGCCAAGAGCAACATCGTCTGGAAAACCCCCATGCCGAGTTGGTCCAACGCCACGCCCGTGGTCGTGGGGGATCGCATCTTCGTCTGCGCCGAGCCGTCCGATCTGCTGTGCGTCAGCCGCAAGGACGGCAGCATCCTCTGGAAGCGGTCCAACTCTTACGAGCAGCTCGTCCCCCCGGCCGAGGTCGCCGAGGTGCGGGCGATGATCGCGTCGGCCGACAAGCTCAGCAACCAGATCGGCGGTCGCCGGAAGGCGGCCGGCACGCTCAAGAAGAAGCTCCGGGCGGCGCCCGACGACGCCCAGCTCAAGAAGAAGCTCGAGGATATCCAAGCGGAGATCAAAGAGCTGCAAGAGCAGTTCAAGCAGTTCGAGAAGTACGCCCTGCCCTCCAAGCATAAGGACAACGGCTACACGTCGCACACGCCGGTCACCGACGGCAAGCACGTGTTCGTCATGACCGGGCTGGGCACGGTCGCCTGCTACGACCTGGCGGGCAATCGCAAGTGGATCAAGCTGTTGGAGAGGCCCAAGCACGGCTACGGGCACTGCGCCAGTCCGATGCTCGTTGCCGGCAAGCTGATCGTCCACATCGTCGACATGGTCGCGCTGGATCCGACGACCGGCAAGGAGATATGGCGGACCAAGTCCAACGCCAATGACGTCTGGGGCACGCCGTTCCACGTCAAGCTGGACGGGACCGACCTGCTGTTCGGCGCCAACGGGGACGTGGTGCGCGTTTCCGACGGCAAGATGCTGGCCCGGCGGATCGCCAAGCTCAAGTACGCCTCGCCGGTGGTGGAAGACGGCGTGGTCTACTACGTCCAGAATGGCGGCCGGGCGCTGAAGCTGCCCGAAACGGTCGGCGACAAGATCGAGTGCAAGCAGCTCTGGCAGATCAAGATCAAGAAGGATCGCTACTACGCCTCCGCCATCGTGCATGACGGGCTGGCATACGCCCTCACGCAGAAGTCGGTCCTGGTCGTGCTGGACGCCGCCAGCGGCGAGGTCGTCTACGAGAAGGGCCTCAGGCTTGGCGGCACGGCCTATCCCAGCATCGCCCTGGCCGGCAAGTACCTGTTTGTCAGCAGTGACACCGGAGTTACGGTGGTGATTGAGCCGGGGCGGGAATATAAGGAAGTGGCCCGCAATGAGTTGGAGCAGTTCCGTAGTAGCCCCGTGTTCGTCGGCAACCGGCTGTACGTTCGCGGGTACAAGAACCTCTACTGCATCGGCTCGTAGCGGCCGGGCGAGGACGAAAGACTCATGGCAGACGATCGGCGCATCCTGCTGTGCCGCTGCGATCACTCCCACGTCGCGGAGGCGCAGACCGTCTCGGCCGTGCTGGCGCGGCTGGGCGCGGCAGGTGCGCGCGTGGACGTGGTGGCGGACCTGTGCGGCCTGGCCGCCCGGCGGGATGGGCTGTTGAAGGAACTGTCCCAGGCCGGCGAGCTGGCCGTGGTGGCGTGCTACCCACGCGCGGTCAAGTGGCTCTTCGAGGCCGCGGGCGCGCCGCTTGAGGCCCAGCGGGTGCGCTTCTTCAACATGCGGATCGCCCCGGCCGGTCAGATTGCCCGATCACTGCTCGGGCCCGAGGCGCCGGACGCGCCCGCCATTGACGGCGAAAGCCCCGCCCCGCCCGCCGAAGCCCAGTGGGTGCCATGGTTCCCCGTGATCGACTACGACCGCTGCAAGCACTGCCGGCAATGTCTGGACTTCTGCCTGTTCGGCGTGTACGGCGTGTCGGAGGACGGGCGGGTCGAGGCGAGCCATCCGACCAGGTGCAAGACGAACTGCCCGGCCTGCGCCCGCGTCTGCCCGGAGGTGGCGATCATCTTCCCCAAGCATCGCTCGTCGCCGGTCAACGGCGACACGGTCCGCCCGGCCCACGAGCGTCGCGAGCCGGTCGCCGTGAACCTGTCGGCCCTGGCTGGCGGCGACGTCCACGCCGCCCTTCGCAGCCGCAGCGGCAAAGGCGCCGCGGTGGCGGCATTACAGGATGAGTTGGGCATTCCGCCCGAGGTCGTTCGCGACCTGACCGGCACGGCCCGGAGCGCGTGTGCCTGCGACTGCGATTGTGCCGTAGACGACGAGGACGACCCCGGCCAGGAGGAATCCGCTTAAGCGCATGTCAGCGAACGGCTCTCTACAACCCAAAGTCATTCTCGTGGCCGAGCGCACTCTCAGCGCCGCTTACAAGGTGCTGTTCGAGGGGATCTTCGCCACGATGCAGACGACGCAGGCGCCGGCGGTGGCCATGCGCCGGCTGCTGGCCCCGCCGGTGGCGACGGACCGCTGCGGCCGGGCGCGGACGGCGCCGCTGGGGCTGCGGCGGGTGGAGTCGGCCCTGCTGGCGCGGACCCCCCTGACGGCCGACGACGTGGTCTGCACCACCCCGGAGGCCCTGGGAAAGCTGCTCGGGCCCTGGGTCGAGATCGTCGCCGTCAGCTCCTCCGACCCGCTGGGCAAGGGGATGAGCAACACCACCACCTGCTGCTTCTGGAAGGGCGAGCTGTACACGCGGACCTGGACGGCCCAACTGCTGGCCCGACTGGCCGAGGTGAAGGCCCGCCACGGGCTGCGGGTCGTCTTCGGCGGGGCGGGCGCGTGGCAATACGTCCGGGATCCGGACGCGGCCGCCGCCCAGGGGATCGATACGGTCTTCGACGGGTACTTCGAGGCCGGCGGGCCGGAACTGTTCATGGAAATTCTGAACGGCCTGCCCGCACCCGCGCGGTTCAGCGCGGACGGCGCCGCCGCCGACAGGATCGAGCCGATCCGCGGCGCGTCGGGCATGGGCGTGCTGGAGCTGTCCCGCGGCTGCGGGAAGGGATGCCGCTTCTGCACCATGGCCCGGGAGCGGATGGTCCACCTGCCTGCCGAGACGATCCTCGCCGACCTTGAGACCAACGTCGCCGCCGGCGTCCGCTCCGTCGTCAGCAGCAGCGAAGACTTCTTCCGTTACGGCGCCACCGGCGGGCGGGTCAACTTCGACGCCCTGGCCGGGCTGCTCGAAGCGATGCGGCGGGTGTCCGGCCTGTCGTTCATGCAGATCGATCACGGCAATGTCTCGTCGGTGCTGCAGTTCTCGGATACGGAACTCACCGAGATCCGCCGGCTGCTGACCTGGCGGGAGCGAACGGAGTATCTCTGGGTCAACCTGGGGGTCGAGAGCGCCAACGGCCGGCTCGTGCACGCCGTCGGTCCGGGCAAGATCGCTCCGCATCGACCCGAGGACTGGGAGGAGATGGTGCGCGAATCGGCCGCGAAGCTGACGCGCTGCGGGTTCTTCCCGGTCTTCAGTGTCATCCTGGGTCTGCCGGGCGAAACGCCCGACGACGTGGCCCGGACCCAGAGGCTGGTGGAGTACCTCGGCCGGACGGGCGGGGTGATCTTCCCGATCTTCCACGAGCCGGTCGCCCCGAGCGGGGGGGAGACGTTCGACCTGCAGCGAATGCGGGCGGACCACTTGGATTTGTATACGACGTGCTATGAGATAAACTTCAAGCGAGTGCCCCGGCTGTTCTGGGACAACCAGCGGGCCGGGGGCGTGTCCTGGCTGAAGCGGTCAATGCTGCAACTGCTCGGTCGGGTGGAAGTCCGCGCGTGGCGTCGGAACTTCCGGCGGGTCCGCCGGCGGATCGAGCGGCGCGAGACAGCGGCTGCGATCGGCGCGGCGGTATCGGCGCGGCCGGGAGGCTGACGAGGAGATGGCGAACATGACCCAGAGCGGTCCCAACGGGATCTCGGCCGGGGTGTTCCGGCCGGGCCGGTGCCCCCAAGGCGGCATCCCGTCGGCCAAGGGCCAGCGGGACCGGCTGCTGGGCGCTATCCGGGACTACGTCCGCCGAACCAGCCCCGTGCCGCCGCTGTCGACGGAGGAGCTGCACCAGCACGTCGATCGGCTGGTCGCCTCCGCCGAGGTGGACGACCGCCACAAGAAGTACGCCTCCGTGCTGCTCAACAACGAGGTCTGGCGGGAGACGCTGGCGGCGGTTCCCTTCGACCGTCGGCTGCTGCTGATGCCCCAGTGCCTGCGCGATCAGGCCCAATGCCCGGCCGAGGTGGACGGGTACGGATTGCTGTGTGCCGGCTGCGGCCGATGCGTAATCGCCGATCTCCAGGCCGAGGCTGAGAAACTCGGCTACGCCGTCCTCGTCGCCGAGGGCACCGCCGTGGTGACCTCGCTGGTCAAGGGCCGCACCATCGACGCCGTCGTCGGGGCCAGCTGCCTGTCCGTGCTGGAGAAGGTCTTCCCCTTCATGGAGTCGGGGGCCGTGCCCGGCATCGCCATTCCGCTGCTCAACGACGGCTGCGCCGACACCAGCCTGGACGTGGACTGGCTGAGGGAAGCGATCTACCTGACGAGCGAAGACCGCACGCGCCGGCTGGATCTGGACGCCCTCCGCCGACAGGTGGACTCGTGGTTTGCCCCCGAGCCCCTGGAGGCGCTTTTGGGCGAGGCCGGGGGGCAGACCGAGCGCATCGCCCGGGAGTGGCTGGCCCGGTCGGGCAAGCGGTGGCGGCCCTTCCTGGCGGTCTGTGCCTGCGAGGCGCTCCAGGACGATCCGACCGGCCCGGTCGACGAGGCGCTCCGCCGGGTCGCCGTGGCCGTGGAGTGCTTCCACAAGGCGTCGCTCATACACGACGACATCGAAGACGATGACCCCCTTCGCTACGGTCGCCAGACCCTCCACGCCGAGTACGGTGTGCCCATCGCCCTGAACGTGGGCGACTTCCTGCTGGGCGAGGGCTACCGGCTTCTCGCCGGCTGCGCCGACCGGACGGACGCGGCGGTGCGAATGCTTGCGGCCGCGGCCGCCGGGCACCGCGAACTGTGCGCCGGGCAAGGAGCGGAGTTGTGCTGGCGCCGTGCCCCCGGGCCGCTGACCGTCGAGCAGGTGGTGGACATCTTCCGGCGGAAAACGGGCCCGGCCTTTGAGGTGGCCCTGCACCTGGGGGCGATCTGGGGCGCCGCCGACGATGACGTGCTGGCCGCCCTGAGCGCCTACAGCGAGGCGCTGGGGATCGCCTATCAGATTCGCGACGACCTGAAGGACATTTCGTCGGACGGGTCGGCCGGCGAGCCGACGCCGTCGGTGCTGCTGGCGATCGCCTGCGAGCAGGCGTCCGGGCCGATGCGCGAGCGGCTGGAGGCGCTGTGGCGGGACGCCGCCGGCCCGGCCGACCAGGCCGCTGCGGCGGAGCTTCTGGCCGGGGCGGATCTCCGTCGCCAGGCCGCCAAGCTCCTGGAGTACTACAAGCGAAGGGCCATCCTCTCGCTGCGCCCGCTCGGAAACCCCAGTCTCAAGGGCTTGCTGCGCCGGGTCATCGGGAGGATACTCGCACCTCTGGAAGATGGGGCCGAGTCAAATGAGCATAAGGTCGGAGATGTTGCGGGCCGCCAGTTCGGCGCCAAATCGTCTGCGTGATGCCGCCGGGCGGGTCCGGACCTTCGTTGAGAGCCGGCTGGCCGGCGACGGGGGATTTACCGGCCGGTCCGGCGCCAGCGATCTCTACTACACGGTCTTCGGGACCGAGTGCCTGCTGGCTCTGGGCGCCGAACCCCCCGAGGCGCTGGCCGACTACCTCAGCCGGTTGGGCGACGGGCAGTCGCTGGACTTCGTCCATCAGGTGTGCCTGGCACGCTGCTGGGCCGCTCTGCCGGCGGATGTCTTGCCCGAGGCGACGCGCGCGGGCCTGCTGGACCGCATCCAACAGGCCCGCTGTGAGGACGGCGGCTTCAGCCACGTGGCCGACGCTCGGCACGGCTCGACCTACGGGTGCTTCCTGACTATCGCGGCCCACCAGGACCTCCGAGCCGAACTTCCCGATCCCGAGGCGGTGGCCGGATGCATCGAGTCGATGGAGTTGGGCGATGGATCGTTCGCCAACGACCGGCGGCTGGGGATCGGCTCCACCGCCGCCACCGCCGCGGCCGTGACCGCCTTGCGGCATCTGGCCAGGCCGGCGGACCACACCTCGGCCGACTGGCTGCTGGAACAGTGCGGGCCCGACGGCGGGTTCGTCGCCGCGCCGGGCATGCTCAGCGGCGACCTGCTCAGCACCGCCATCGCCCTGCACGCCCTGGCCGGCAGCGACGTGCCGCTGGACGAAATCCGCGAGCACTGCCTGGACTTTCTCGACGGCCTGTGGGACGACGCCGGCGCCTTCCACGGCTACCGGGGAGACGACGTCCTCGACTGCGAATACGCCTACTACGGACTCCTGGCCATGGGGCATCTGAGCGAGTGACGATGACCGTGGACCGAAAGCTCCTGGAGGGGGCCTACCGCCAGGCCGTGGACCGCCTGATGGCGCTGCGGGGCCCGGCCGGACACTGGCGGGGGAGGCTTTCCAGCAGCGCGCTGTCCACCGCGACGGCCGTGACGGCGCTGGCCCTGATCGACGGGCCCGGCCACGGGCGGCTGGTCCGCGGCGGGCTGGACTGGCTGGCCGGCCACGTCAACGCAGACGGCGGCTGGGGCGACACGGTCAAGAGCCGGTCGAATCTCTCCACGACGCTGCTCGTCTGGTCGGCCTTCGCCGCCGGCGCCAGGCCGGGCGACCGCGCGGCCGCCGGGGCAGAGGAATGGCTCAGCGGGCAGATCGGCGGGCTCACTGGGGAGCGGATCGTCCGGGCCGTCCTCGACGCATACGGGGACGACCGCACCTTCGCCGTGCCGATCCTGACCCTGTGCGCGCTGACCGGCCGACTTGGCCAAACGCCCGATGCCTGGCGGCACGTGCCGGCCTTGCCGTTCGAACTGGCGGCGCTGCCGCATCGGTGGCTGCGACTGCTGCGCGTGCAGGTGGTCAGCTACGCGCTGCCGGCGCTGGTCTCGATGGGACTGGCGAGGCATTGCCAGCTGCCACCGCGCAATCCGCTGACGCGCCTGGCCCGGCGTCTGGCCCGGCCGCGGGCGCTGAAGGTGCTGGGGGCCATCCAGCCATCGAGCGGGGGCTTCCTGGAGGCGGCGCCGCTGACGAGCTTCGTGGCGATGAGCCTGGCCTCGGCTGGGGCCGGCGAAGCGGTCGTGGATAGGTGCGTCGACTTTCTGACCGCGTCGGCCCGGCCGGACGGCTCCTGGCCCATCGACACGGACCTGGCTACCTGGGTGACCACGCTGTCGGTCAATGCCCTGGCCGCCGGGGGCCGGACGGAACGGCTGGGCGATCAGGCCGGGGCGGTTCGCGACTGGCTGTTGGGCCAGCAGTTCCTCGCGGAGCATCCCTACACGCGGGCGGCGCCCGGCGGTTGGGGGTGGACGGACCTGCC
>SDBT01012271.1_pt1 | contig 13770 bp, 29 predicted proteins | sample 2277101 | NCBI WGS metagenome assembly SDBT01 (sample SAMN10404973, study PRJNA504765) | marine sediment metagenome | isolation source: marine sediment core GS10_PC15, 103 cmbsf | place: Arctic Ocean: Southern Knipovich Ridge | collected 2010
TATTCCTTTAGATACTTTTTAATTAATTCTGATGGTTCCTGACTTTGTTCACCTAACTTTAATAAATGTTCAACATAATCTCCATTATGAATTACTATAGCTTTTCTTTTTAGTTTCATTTCACACCTTCTTCTTGTTTCCCAATACCATAATTTAAACATACTTTTGATGATTGTTCAAAACATTCTTTATAATTAGTATCACTATTGTTCGTGCAAAATTGGTCTTCATTACATTGTCTGCAATCAGATATGCATTTATTTACACTCCATCTATTTACACTACATCCACTTAATATCAATAAACTACATATTAAAATTATTATTAGTATTTTCATTTCAACAACCTCTTCAATAATATTTTCCCTAATCTTGTATCCCCTTCTACTTCAAAGTAAATTACACTCAAACTCATTGGATTTTTTCCATAAGGTTTTAAAACTATATCTCTTTGAACTTCCTCTGGGAATTGCTTAATTAGTTTTAATAGTTTGGTTTTTGATTTCATTTCACACTCCGTATTTTAAAATATAAAAAAAGGGGATTAAGCCCCGAATCTTAATAGTTTGTCTACTACAGAGTATTGCTCTGAAGTGCCTTTTTTGATAGTCTTTGTAATCACTTTGCATGTTTTTTGTAATAGATTCTTACTTAAAAAATCAACAAAAGTTTTATTTTTAAGTTCTGCTGAATCCATAACTTCAATTTCGTCTCTAATTTTCTTTGCTTCTTCCATTAAACCACAAACTTCAAGTAAATCAAACATTTTTGAATTACTGTATGTTCCTGATCCTTTAGTTACTACAGGTTTTGCGAACATAGGTAGATTAACTTGTTTACCATCAACACTAACAGCAAAAGTTATTACCATTTTCTCTTCGGTTTCATTAGGTTTATTCCAAACAGCAAATGTTTTGATATCTGAAATATCATGTATTACTGCAGGATATGAATCCTCAGGTACATACTCTCTTTCTATATCTTCTTTTGGGCTTTGCCCATCAAGATTAAAACTTACCATATCTTTCACCTCCTTAAGGTTTTATGGTTGAATATGATTTATAAACAATTGCTGTGGGCATGGTTATTTAACGCTTAGCACCCACAGCTATAACCTGAAACAATGTGCAACTAACATCGGCATAATCTTTGTCTCAGGTTCTGGCTGGTTGCCTGATACTGCTGCTAACCTTTTACGGCGGACCGCTATAGTTAGGAACCAAAGATTTAACACAGACAACCTTTAGCCTTGTTGTTTTGGCTCTTTACAAAACTGTTTTAGTGAACATTTATTACATGGTGGAGAGTCATCACAGTTTGTATTTTTAATTATTAACCAAATTAATTTCTTCATTTCTTCGTATTTCATCGTATCATTCTCCTTGTTGTTTTATTTACTCCCCATCATTAAGTTTATCACATCATTTATTGGATTGTCCTTAATATTTTTTATACATTTTGGACATTTATGAGGGTAATTTGCACAATCTGTTCGTTTATTAAACGCTTTACAAGCCATTATCTCATTCTCCTTGTTGTTTTATATACTTTTTACAACACTCCTTACAATAGCCTTTACGATAACTTACAAAACTTAGTTCCTCTATATTAAAAAACTTCTTACATTCATAGCACGATGCTTTTATCATTTTAACCTTGTTGTTTTAATCTTTTATCTACTTCATCACTTAATTGTTCTGAATAACTTTCACCAAATCTCTCTGTAATTATTTCTTGATACATCTCAATTTTAGTATTATTCTTATTCATTTATTATCACCTTTAGCCTTGTTCTTTTTCTTTCTTAAATCATCCGTTGTCCAATCAAGACAATCTAAACATTCCATTGTCATTGCACCTACTTGTCCTTTATGTCCACATCTTACACACTCACTCATTATTCTCATCCTTTCATTCTCCTTGTTGTTTTAAGGCATTGCCTCAATTATTTTATATATTAAATCTAATATGTCTTGGTGTCTTGATAGACTTTTTAATTTTCCTAGCCCATTGCATCTATCTTTTAATGCTTGTCTAATCTCTTCTGGCATGAACTTATATTCTTTCATCCTGTATTAGCTTCTTTCTAAAGTATGCTCGTCATCTAAAGCAATCTCTCCATATTTGTTTAATTTTATCTCTAGTCTTTCTGCAATGGTTTCTTCCAATGCTATTCTTTCTAGTCTTCCTTCGTTAAATCTTAATATTGGACAGTCATTAACTTTAATTACATATCCACTTTCTTCTTTGCTAATTGTATATTTCATTTTATCATTCTCCTATTTTATTTTTAAGGGCTGAGGTAAGCATCCATTGAAGGAATATTACCTCAAGCCCCAACTAAGTAAAGGCTAATTATTAAAATATTTGTATGACCTTCCTCTTTTTATGTGAGCTAGTTTTATAAGTTTTATATGAAATAATTACTTCTTTAAATAATGAACATTTGGTACAAACTAACAAATAATGATTTCTATCTTTATAATTATTAATAATAGTATCAATAAAGAATGTTTTTCCATCTCTTTTTCCAGTTTCTTGATTATACCTCTTATGCATAATTGTATCCTGATAAAGAGATTTACGTTCTAATTTTGCATGACAAAGTTCACATATTTTTGGAATTGTTTTAACTATTCCAAAGCTTTCAATTAGAATTTCTTTTGAATTTCTGTACATCTTATGTTTTTGGTTATTTACAATCTATTTAAACTTTTCTTATTCTTTAGTGATAGTAACACAATGTATTATACTACAAAATATACTTCACACTATACATGTTTTTCAAGAAAATTGGAAAATTCTAAAATCCCAAACTATCAATCTTTGTGGTGTTTTATGTAATTAATTAATCCATTAGCTATTGGTGCTATTGCTAACCAATATGGTGAATTACCATAGACAGAAGCTATACCAGCCACACCTACAATAACTACTTGGATTAATACTTTCTTTATTGTTATACTCCATTTAAAATTACCCATGATTATACCTCCTTTATTATTTTATCATTCTCATCTAATATAACTATCTCTATCTTATTCTTTCTTTTAAATCTTTTTAAAAAGATAAAAAATGTTTTGATTATGTCTTTGATTAGATTGAACTTCACTTTATCTCTTCCACTTTAATTGTTTTTAGATAATTCTCAAGCTTGGTTTTATCTGTTATAGATAAATTTGTTTCAGTATGAACAACAAGTTCAAATTTATCTTCTACAGCTCTTTTAGTCACTCCAGTAATTGCAATCTCTAAGTCTTCAATTTCTCCATGAATATCTCCAACTGTTTTTCTGTTATCTATTTGTGGTTCTGTTTCTGCTAAAACAGTTTCTTCTTCAATTTTATCATCATTTATTTTGTATTCTTTCATTTTTAACTCCCTATGATTGTTAGATAATCCATATAGCAAGTATTATTGGCACCACCTTTTTTACCTTGTATGTCCACTGCAATGGAAGAACCCAATCCAGAAGTTATAATCCACATCCCTGTGACATCCATCCCCGAAATTGATAGAGTGCCACCGAGTTCAGCCCTTAATTCTTTTTTATCAACTGTGTCCAATTTCAGTTTGGCATAGCTGCTTCCAGCTTCAGATGTATCAAACACTCTAGAATTCCAAAAAATTATACAAAAGGTATGAAAGGTATTTGCTGGAATTGTTCTTGTAGCTATTGAAGTATAAGATTCACTTGTTGTTGATACTGCTGTATTGTTTGATAAAAAATAATCATTTGCATTTGGTTGATTAAGATTAGCCCTGTTTGTTATACCATTAAGCTTGTCTGCATCTGATGTTGCTCCTGTATAAAATACATCTCCATCTGAATGTGTTGTTTTTAAAGTTACTAATGCCATTCTTATTCACCTGCTCCAAAAGTTAATCCTTTATTCCAAGGTATGTGTCCTATTTGAAATTCTGTAGTTTTAGAAAGATGTTGTCCCCTCTCTATTTGATATTCATTTACTGGATTCAGTTTATAATGTAATTTCTTGTGAGATATATCATCCATTAAAACTAAATTATTAATATCATTATTTTTGGGATTTAAATCTTTATGATGTATTACACATCCTTGAGGTAAAATAGGAATTTGGTGATAAGTTAAATATATCCAATGACTTTCTAATACTTGTCCTATATTTGTAGTTATCCATGTTCTTCCTATTTTATCAATGTATCTTCCACCTTTCCAATTAGGATTTCCTTTTCCTTTATATTTTATTTTTTGAGTTTTATGTTTCATTTTCCTTACTCTCCAAATAAGCCAAAATATGAGCTCCACCAACATTACCTAAGGTTGTATGTTTGTGCCACCAATCCATGAAATCTTCTACTTCAAAATCTGGTAATCTTTTTATGATTCCTATAGCTTGTGTACTTATATAACTATTATCTGTCATTCCTTGTATTGTAGTTCTCTTAGCTTTCACCTTGTTTACAATCTCCTGTTTTGATAAAAATTTAATTTGTTCTACCATTATAATCATCCTCCTTTGGTTAATCTATAATATTATGAAATTATCACTTTCTTGTACTAAAAATGTTGCTGTCTTACTTATTGGACTAAGTAAAGTTTCTCCTAATAAAGTTCCTCCACTTGATGCATTGAATACTCCTGACTTAGTAATTACTTCTCCATTACTATCAGTCTTAGCCAATATTCCTATAATCTTATAAACATAATCTGATTTATTACTTTCTGAAGATAAAGCATTCCTTGTATCTTCTCCTTCTAAAGTTGTATCACCTGCTGCTGGTGCTGTGGTTCCTGTACCCCAAGCCATATGTGTTGGAGCAGTTGGTGCCTGACCAGTAATCCAATCCCTTAATAAATTTAATCCAGCAGTTGGAACTATGGAATTACCTACAGTCTTATCTGTAAAAGTATAATCAACTGTAAATCTATATTCTTTTGTAGTTGCAGTTGTTAAACTTGATATTAAATGTCTGGATATTAAATCTGTATACCCAAATACTTCTAATGAATCTCCATTTGAATATGTAACAAAATTATTACAATCAATTAAATATTTCCCACTTGAATTTGCTGTTGTTGTTATTATCTCACCACTTTTTTGATTAACTACCATAATATTTGCATTTGGTAAAATTGTACTTCCATCTGCTTTATAACAGGTTCCTCTTAATACATAACTGTGTCTTGGAGTTGGCATTTTATGCTTCTGTGTTGATTGTTACATCAACTTTAGCTCCTCCCTTGGTTGTATCAATTGTATGTTTGGTTCTACCACCAGCTACTACTCCTACTTCTTTTATAGCTTGTCCATATGCTAATAGAGATGAATCATATAATGCAGTTACTTCTGTTGCTGAAAGTGCTCTGTTGAATATACAGACTTCGTCGAGTGCACCATTTAAATGAAGTGAATTATATGCTCCAGCATTATAAAATTGTCCAAAAACAACTGGAATATCTTCTTCTTTAATTCCCGAACTTAATAAAGATTTACTTACATTTTGTTTTTGAACACCATCTATATATAATTGCATACTTGTATTTGTTACATTAGCTACTCCAACAATATGGTGCCAAGCCCCATCATTGATTGTAACTGTTGATTCTACAACACTGTTTTGAGTTCCTGTATCTGTATCCATAACTTTAATTGTAACAGTATTAGTGCTTGGATTAAATACTTCTAAGAAAAATGTCCCGTTAGCTCCACCATTATGTTTACTTACTAAAAAATTTCTTGTAGTATCAGCAGAATTATTTATTTTTACCCAACAACTAACAGTTAAACCTGTAGAACTACTAAAATCTAAAGATGTAGAATTTCCAATAGTTACATAATCATCACTCCCATTAAAATCCAAAGCATTCCCAACCTTCCCAGCAACTGTCATTGTACTTGCATTATTAGCAGAAGTTCCAGTATTAGTACCAAAACTATCTTTAATTGTAGTACCAACTTTTTCATTCATTCTCCACCAAGATACTAATCCATTTGTTATTGGAAACTTCTCTAAAGCATAATAGTCTGTTGATTTAAACTCCCCTTTTATTATACCTATAGCATCTGTTGAATTATCTGAAGAATCCTCATCAGTTATACCTATAGGTGTAATTAAATTTGTTTGATCTGTACTGAATGCAGTGTCTCCACCACCAACTATAATATAATTTGGATAATCATTCCCACTATATAACCAGTCTCTTACATAATTCTTTCCATAATTTGTAATGTCTTGTATATCATATAGTGTTTCAACTTCAGTCCAAGAACCCATTGTACCTGCCCCTAACTCAGAAGTACCTAATATAGCATTGTCTGAATGTCCTAATATGAATGCATCTCCTATAGATTTATATTCTACTTTACATCTTGTTGTTTGTATCTTTACTCTATAAGTTGGCATAAGAAAGTATGTACTAAGTGTACCTGGTTTGGTCATAGTCTGCTGCATATTCTGCTGTTTACGCATACCTAATCCTATTGCCTTTCCTAACTCTTCTACATCAGATGCCATGGATTTGTTTATGATAATCCTCACAATAAGTTATACCATTATCTAAATCATAGATTAATTCTTCATAATCTAAATCTAAACATTCTTTAAATGGTACTATATGGTGAACATTAAGTTTACCTCCAATCTTTCCACATTTTTGACAAGTATAATTGTCTCTTTCAAATACTGTTTCTCTCCACAATTTATATTGTAATGAGTTTCTTATTTTTTTAATCTTTGGAGTAATACCCCCTTTCCAAAAATGGCTTTTATTTCCTTCTTGTGATTTAGATAAATTTAATCTAAATTCATCACTCATTTTTTTTCCTTTATTCCATTGGGAATGTGTTTTAAAATATTCTTTCATAGGTTTCTTATGTACTTCTGACATATGTTTTTTATAATTTTTATTTTTCCACAACTCCTTTGTCTTTTCTCCTATTGGCATTTTATTCAATCGTAGACTCGTCCTCCTCAAGATGAATTGTTATTCTATCTAAAAAATAATCTATTTGTTGTACTCTTAATTTTTTATTATACAATCCAAATGATGGAAATGTACAATCTAATAAGTCTCCTATGACATAATCTGTAGTATTCAATACCATATTTACAGTACCTTTATATCTTGGATTACCAAATAGTTTTACAACTCTTGCTGCTTCAATAGTACCTAAATAATATGCTTGATTAACTATTGCATCATTGAATGTTTCATCTGAAGTAGCTGTAGCATTAGAACCTGTTAATGTAAATTGCCATGGTTCTGTTTCATCTACAGCTTCAAATTGGAATGTCCAACTACTTACTTCAGCATCTTTTGGAAAGTTCTCAGTTCTTGCACCATCACTTGTTGTATTCCATAAACTTGTATCTGCTATAAATTCAGCATTAATTAATCCTTCTGCTATTTTAGCTGTTGTTGTCATATAATACCATCTTGAACCAACAGCTGATTGGGATGCTGGATCAAAGTATAATTCTTCATGACCATTATCATAACAGTCTATACCAGTATTAAATATTACTGCATTAATAACTTCTTCTACAGATTTATTAAATTTAAAATCTTTTATATCATCTGTACCTTCAACCAATGTAGCAGCCACAGTACCTGTTTTATAAGTCCAATGGAATTCATATCCATTTGCTATAGTAAAAGTTACCCAATATATATATTGCCCAGAACCAGTATATCTATCAGAAGATAACTCTTCTATAACTTCTATAGCTTTCTTATAAGTTGTATAATAATTTACATCTTCAAAAGCTGTAGTGCCATCAGACCTTGTTGTAGCATTATTTAAAGCAGACCATTCTGTTGAACTCTCTCCATATATAACTCTATTTAAATTATAGTTATTTATCTGTGCTATAACAGCCTGTATAATAGTATGTGGTTTTTTATTCAATTCAGTATCAGCAAACGTAAGAGTGTTAAACATTGTATCTATAAAACTGACTCCTCTAAATGCTAAACTTCTTGCACCATCACTTACTTGTGTATCTGGTTCTATTATAGTTCCTTCCATTATCAGATCTGAGGTAGAACTTGTTAAGGAATTCTTCCAAAGATAAATTCTAATTTTATCATCTGCAGATATAACTTCAAATCTAACTTCTATATTCTTAATATCAGAAGATGGTGCTGAATCAAATGTTATAGTAGAACCTGAAATAGTATAATCTGTTGTATAAGTTAGTTCTACTTCATCTACAAATACTCTTACTTTTGTAACTGGAACTTCACTTAAATAAGTAGATGGTGGTGTCCAAGTAAGAGTAAAAGCTGTTGTAGAACCATCTCCATCATAATAAGTTCTGAAATATTTATTCCTATCATTAGCAACTCTAAATTCAAAAGTGTCTTTTTTCTTACCTAATCCCTTAGTGCATTTAACATCTTTTGCATCAGTAAGAGTAATAGCAGTAGAATCCCAAGTATTATCAGCTAATTTTTTATATAATTCAACTTTACTACCGAAGTAATTTCTGCTCATTACGCTGTCTCCTGTACTGCTAAATCATATTCAATTATATGTCCATCTTTTGTATTAGTATCTCCTTTAAGAGTAAAATTTATTACTTGTACAGATATTCCAGAAGAACCTTTATCTTCATCTCTTAAAACATAAGGTGTTGCTCCAAGATATATTAATAAAGTTGTATCTGCAGTTCTTTCTTTTGCAAAATCTATAAGCAAATCCATAGTCATGGTATTTGAATCAGCATCATCTACATTTATAACACCACTAAGAGTTATTATTGGATTCTCCCAACCCCTCATATCAGCACTTGTTTTACCATATTTACCTGGGACTGGTTCAGCACCAGCTAGATTCTTCCAGGAATAAGTATATGTAATCTGATTTAATTTAACAGTAGTACCACTATTAACCTGTGAATTTGTTAATGTTGCCTCAGTTGCAGCCATAATTATTTCCTCCTAATTCTTTCTCTTAAATTTGATATGCATATTCTAAATGATTTTATTTTATTTGTTAATTTATTAATTAGTCTAATCAATATATACATTTGTATACCTCTTGATTTCTTTTAATATCTCTCTTGCTACTTGATTTCCATTTACTCCACCAGTGGTATTAATATTAACAGTCATTCCACCAAAATTATTAACTTTATTTGCTGGAATTACTTGCTCTCCTGCATGTAATCTATATAATCCAGTAGCTGGAATATTTCCTCCAAATTGTCTTCCTCCTCTTATCCAATCTCTTGCTCTACCAACTAATCCTCTGGCAGCACTAACAGCCCCTGTTATCATATTTATTAAATCAGCAGCCCATTGTATCTTTTCTTTTATCCAAGTACCAAGAGCATCTAATTTTTCTTTTATCCAATCCCATACTTTTTGCATAGCTTCCTTAAATGGGATCCATAAATTTTCATTTATCCATTCAACAAGAGGACCAAATATTTCTACCATAAAATCCCATATTTCTTGGAATATTCTTACAATTACATCTTTCACTAATAATATTATTTCCCAAATTAATAAGGCAACTTCTTTAAAGAGATTCCACACAGCCATTACTAAGGGTTCTATAAAATCCCATACCCATAAAGCAGCTGCTACAATTTTATCTCTAATTCCCCAAACATTAAATATAATTGCTAATACTAAAGCAACTACTATTGCAATAATCAGTGCTGCTAACCATATTGGTATTCCTAAAATACCTGCCACTACAGTAACTATTGCTACCAATATTTTCCAAATAAGTCCTATAATAAACCATATAGCTTTACCTAAGAAAGGTAAAGCTTTAAGAGCAATCCATTTAATAGCACCAGCCCATACAGTAAACATTTTAGCTATACTCCAAAGACCTAAGGTAAATGAACCAAAAAGCATAAGAAGGGTTCCTATTGCTAATCCCCAAAGAATAATCTTAGCAGTTAATTCTGGATTATCTTCTATCCAACGTTTAATAGTTCTTACAATTTTCCATATAACTGGAAGTAAAGGTGTTAAATATCTATTAATTACACTACCTACTATAAAACCTAAATATTTAAACATGGCAGAAACTTGCTGAATAGCACTACCAGTAAAACCCATAGATTCCTGAATTTGAGTAAATGTAGTAATACCTGTTTTTAATATTCTCAAGAATATCCTTTGTATCATCATACCAAAGAACATAACACCTAAAGCCCACATCCGAAAAGTATTAATCATTTGATTAAACTTCATCCCTAATTTATGTACTGAAGTTGCTGTCATATTTGTCCTTTTTTCAAAGTTTTTTAAATTACCTTGAAATTTTTGTACATTTCTGTCTGCAGCTTTCATCCCACTATTAAACTTTCTTACAAAACTCCTTAAATATACAAATATATTAAATTTTGCTTCTACCATTTTATCTTTTAATCTTTGATTGAGCTTTTTTCATCTCTTTTGCCTGTATTTCAGCAACTTTCTTTAGGTAATTTCCTAATTCAAATGCTGTTGATATAGGCAATTCCCAGAACTCTTTAGGACTCATATGGAACTTTTCCATTATTACACAACATAAATCTCTTGCATTCTCATCTTCATCTGATTCATGTTGTTTCCTAAAGAGCTTACTGCCCTTAGGAAAGTTTAACATCTTTTATTTTCTGTTCTTTTAACTTCTTCAAGTCATCCATTGGTAAGTTATTTACCTTTGCTATTGCTGTCATTAATTCTTCAAAATGTTCTACTGCTACTCCTTCTACTTCTTCATCTGTTGCATCTGGTACTGATTCCTTCAATGTCTTACTGATTAACTGATGTATTGCTTCTCCTCTAGTTTCTTCTTTTGCTGCTTTCATTATCAAATCCATATCTTTAACTTTTAATGGTTTAATATTAAACTTCTCTCCTGCTATTTCAACCTCTAAAGGTTTTCCTTGTAATCTTGCCAATTTACTCATTTTGTTTCCTCCCTTGGTCCAAATGTATTTGGTACCATATTCTTTGGCTTCTCGTTTTCAGGTTCTCCTTCAAGAACTCTCAGTCTCTGCTCGTGATCCATAAGCCATGTTGTTATTCCTTGTTTATAGAAATCTAACAACAAAGCTATACCTCTCCCATAATCATTATCACATTCTCTTAAACAGAATCTCTGAAATTCTTTTAATGTAGATAATGATATTTTCTTAATACCAATAGAAGTAAATGTAATCTTATCTACACCTTCTTCTATAGTATCTCCCTTATCTATTTTCATCATATCACCAACTTGCCTGTGCTACTAAAGCTTGTTTAGCTGCATCATGTGTATGCTCTATCTTGATATTTGCATTTCCACTTGCATCTGTTGCTGGTAATTTAAAAGTTATAGTCCCTTTCAAATACTCATCTGATGCTGACTCTGGTTCCCATGTCACTGTACTACAATTTCTGAATTCCCATCTAAGTTTCTCACCAACACTAGAACTAGCATTTACTTGCCATAAAGTAGTTACTCTCCATAACTGTGAAACATCTGCTGAAGTTATTGTTGGGTCATAAACTCTAAATTCAGATATAGTAACGTCATCTCCTGTAGCTGCTGAATCAAGTGTAACCTCTAAACCAACATAACCAATACTTGCCCAATCATTAGTTCCATTAGTACCATCTGGTGATGCACTCATACTTATAATAACTTTATTCCATCCAACTGCTAAGCCTGATGTAGCAAAATTCCATTCATCATAGTTAGTTGCTCCACCATCAGTTTTACTAAATCTAACAGTAAATGCAGTTGAACTATCAAATTCTGCTAAAGCATTTGCATCTGGTATATAACACCAAAATTCAATTCTTCCTTTTGCTGGGTCTCCTGTTGTAGCTCCTGTTACAGCGTTTAAGTTTATATTAGCACCATGAACATTTGAAAAATCCATTTCATAAGTTGCTGTACCACTTGAATAAGTACCCCAAACTAATTTAGCTCCATGTGGTCCACCCTTGTAATAAGTTGTATCTAAAGTTATATCTGAAGCATCATCTCCTGCTTTAGGAACCCATGCTGCTTCTATTGCTGCATCATCTGCATAACTAGCAAATGTGTCTATGTATACAAAGTCTCCTCCAAATAACATTTCATCAAAAGTTGTATCTGAAACAACTACATCCATAGATACTTCAAATTCTTCCTGTGGTTTCTGATATTGAAGATTAACTCCACCCATACAATTAATTACTTCAGTTTCTTTACCACCACCACTTCTTGAAATATTAGTAATCTTACCTTCAAGCCAAGTATTATTTAAACCTGTAGAAGGTAATACTGCTTTTCTGGCAAAGCCTATCTTAGCGTCTTCACCATACCAAGCACCCCTTAAATCTGATTCTGATACCATTCTATTACCTCCTTATGTATAACTACCCTCAGCTCCACCATGTGTAGCCCCAAGAGTTGTTAAACTTCCTGATGTTCTGTACTCTTTAATTATATTTGAATTTCCAGATTTATCAAAAGCTGGTACTTTAAATGTTATAGTACCTTTAGCATATTCATCTGCTGAATGTTCAGGTTCAAATGTAACTGCATAACAGTCTTTGAATATCCATCTAAGTCTTTCTGCTGAAGTTTCTACAAGAGCATCTGGATCTTGCCAAGTAATTATAATTCTCCACTTCTTTCTGCTTGTATACTTAATTTCAGTACTAGCAGCATAAGTAGTACCCATTACCATAGCATCCCATCTTGCTGTAGTCATAGCTATATCCATAGATATTTCTAAATCTTCAACTGGTTTCTCTCTTGTTATGGTTTTAGCACCAAAACATTTAATACCTTCTATATCTCTTCCACCACCACTCTGATTTAAACTTAAAATATCAGCATATAAATGACTGGCACTACCTTGTGCATCATATTCAAAAGTAATATCTGGCGATACAGCTACTGCACTCCAATTATTAACTTTGGTTGGTGTGCTTCTCCATACATCAACTGCCATCTTTATTCACCTTCTTTTTTCTTTTTTTAACTTGCTTCTCTTCTGGAGAAACTTCCAATCCATCAGCATTAATTATAAGCTTTCCTTCTTCATATATCTCAATTCCTTCTTGATGATTTTCTGGTTTTACTTTGGTTTCTATATCTTCACCTTTGTAAATAGTCTTATCACCAACATGGAAAGGATACCTTCCGTTGTTAATAATTTTGTACATCGTTACCTCCTTGCTTTTCTTACAGCTTGATCTACTTTATTAATCATAATAGGTAATACTCTTGGTAATTGAGCAGCTAAAGCAGGTCTTATAAATGGTTTATGTTTACTAACATAAGCCCATCCTTTCTTCTTTTCTTCTGGACTTAACCTACCCAATGCACTTGCAGGAACTGCTGGTGCTGTTACATGTCTAGCAAACCAAGCTCTTGGTATAAAATGTGGCTTAAATCCAAACTCCTGAGCCATAGCATAATAAGCTTCTCCTGTATGAACTGTTAAATGATTCTTTCTAGTTTTTGTAAGTGTTATTTGATCTGCTAAAAATCCAGTAAATCTTGGTGCTCTTAACTTAGCAGACTTCTGTACATTTTTAGCTATTTGAGTCATACCCTCATCACTATAATTTTCCATAGTAAGAGGAAATCTTCTAGTAAACATTCTAAATTCTTTAAGTCCTCTAGTAGTAATATATAATTGTGCCATTATGATAACAACATCCTATTTTCAAATGAAATTGTAAATGTTCTTGTAAATATAAAATTATTAACTACTTCAATAGTGTCTGCAGGTGAAGTTTCAATCCTCATGTTATGCAACCCATATCCTGCTAAAGTACTTTCATTAGCATTCAATG
>SDBT01012272.1_pt1 | contig 13769 bp, 11 predicted proteins | sample 2277101 | NCBI WGS metagenome assembly SDBT01 (sample SAMN10404973, study PRJNA504765) | marine sediment metagenome | isolation source: marine sediment core GS10_PC15, 103 cmbsf | place: Arctic Ocean: Southern Knipovich Ridge | collected 2010
GGCGTAAACCCAGATCTGATATGTTCCATCAGCGGGTATATAGAATTTATAGGTGGCTTCGCCGCCAGCCTCACCACACCAGCCCCTTCCAATCTTGGGGCCTATACGCAATCCTTTCTCGCCCTCATTGCCCACTACTGCTACTTCAAACGGCCACAGTATCGATACCGGCGCGCTCATATCAATGCTTATATTATGAATCTCGCCCGGGTTGATATTGATGGCGGAATAGCCGTAGAACACTATACAAACAAGTATTAGTAGGATTCTTATAAGCTTAGAGGCTTGCATTCTGATGTTCTCCAAAAAGCCGATTCGTCCTGAATATCAGCGCCAGTACCAACACAAAAACAATTAGAATCCCGTTGTAATGAATCGACGAGAACAGATTTGCGGTGCAAGCTGATACGAGACCAGCAAAGTTGGCTCCAGCAAACCTGCCAACTACGACGGATTGGTTGTGCCCAGCAGCGGTCATTTGAGAAAAAGCAAGTCCCCCATAGTACATCACTATCCAGCAAAAACACACTAAGCCAAGCAAGCCGGTTTCGGCGCCTGTGGTCAGCCATCCATTCTGGTCAAACGCTGCTAATGTGTTGAGTTTCGGGAGTCGATAGTAAAACTTGCTTCGATATTCATTGATACACCCCGCAGCCGTTCCTGTGATTGGACGTTCTTCCAACAAGTTAACTTCCGCTTGCCACTCGATATAACGCTGCTTGAGGTTAACGCCGTCTTTATCAGCCAACTTGATATCATCATGGTAAAACACAATAGCTGGATTAGACCACAGCAATATTAAAAGACTTACCCAAAATAGCACACAGCCAATAGCACAAAGCTTTGCCGATTTACAGGGTGAGAAGACCACTAACACCATCATCCCTGTGACAATCGCAGCGGTCGCCCCCAAAGAACCGGAAGAAATCAAAGCTGCAATCACAATAACCATCCCCAGGAGCTTCTTAGGGCTCTTAGAGCTTGTGAGAAAATACGCCCCGCAGAGTGGTGCAAGCGTTCCTATGTAGGTGCCGTATTTATACGCATTATTATGGAAGCCACACCTCTCAGATGAAAGGACAAACCTCGAGGCCAAGCAGTAAGAAACACTTATCATTACCGCTGCGGCTACCAGGCCGTAGACTAACTGCAAGGCTGCCTTGCTAAACATCGCCGAACTGAACAGCGTAAAACCTGCCAGCAACATTAAGGTCAACTTGATTGTGAAGTTGGCAGCCCTACTTAAATCGGGTGCAAACGCTATAGATAAGACGTTGATGGCCACGTATGCGAAGACGCTCAGATGAGGCAGTGTGGATTTGTTCGGCAATCGGCACCGCCTCAGTAATACGAAGCCAAGTAACACCAAGGCCCATAGCATTACAGCCACATTAGGAGGAGATAACATCTGCCAAACCCTGCTGTTTTCTAACGGCCAAAAATGCAGTGCCGAGGAAAGAATTGCAATTGCCGTCAGCAGTAGCGCACAAACGCGTTGCCAACTGACCTTTGCCTGAGTTGCCGGCAGGACGGTGTCAAGCTCTAAAGTGGTTCTGCATTCGGTCATAGTCCCACCTTTTTGAGAATCACACATGAGTAAAAGAGCATAAGAATCAATCCAACAGCCTGGCGAAAACGACATGCGCCAAGTCTATTCCACAAAAAGACGAATAACAAAAAGTACAAGCATAGATTGCCCAGCACCGCCAAATCTCGCTCATAGCCATAACCATAAAAACGCCGTAGCATCAGACCAAGTAATACCATATGGACGACAATGACAACCAGCGCCAGCACCCAGCCGTGCAGAATACCTGTTCCAGCGATGCTTTCAGCTCTCTGGTGTAAGTTCGCCCTGCCAAAAAAATAGCCTGCTGCCAGGAGTGATAAAACTATAGTGCTGCAAGAGGTGCTCATATCAAATGGCAGAAATGGGATTTTAAAATACTGTGAGGATAGTTCGCTGACTACAACGCTGACCAGATAGAACGCGATTATTTTCTGAAGTACCTTTGTGGAAGTTAATGACTTGAACGGAGCGAGAACAAACAGCGATGCGAGTACCAGAACTGCCGGGTTGGTAATTGAGATAGGCATCTCAGAAGAACAAAGCCAGCACGCTGTGACCACAGCAGTAATTGGCAGCCCGAATCCAATAATCCCGGTCACACGAGCTTGTCTCTGTGTTACTTGGTGGATTGCTTCTGCCTGCTTGCTCATTCTTCTGCTCCAGAAAACAGGTCAACTGCGGCTTTTCTTTTTCTCAGCAACGATATTACTGCTTTTAGTTCGTCAATCTTCAGGAGGTAGGAACACAGAACAAATGCCGATATGCTGCCGATGGCCGGCAATGCCAGACCGCAAACTTCCGAGCTAAGGAAAGAATTCGTAATCTCAACCCTAAACAACAGCCTTAGTACCACCCATGTTACACCGGTCGCAGCAGCCAGTTTGACCGAAAAGGTTAAGATGCTTAAATCAAATAGCCCTGTTAGTCGCCTGGATATTGCGAAGGCAAGTATTAAGACCTTGACCGTCTTTGAGATTACAAATGCACCAGCTATGCCAAGATATCCAAGCGGTTTTAGCAGCAGCACCGCTAACACAATATCCAGAATCACGCAGAGAATCCCGAACTTCACCGGTGTTTTTGTGTCTGAAAGAGCAAAGAAGCTGTGAACAAGCAGGGGCTCCAGTGAGAAGGTAGGCAGGCCGAACGCATATACCATAAAAGCCTGTGACGCACCAAAGCTGGAATCCGCGTTGAACTGTCCTCGCTGAAAAAGACACCTAATTATTGGTTGTCTCAACCCTATCAGAAGGCAGGCAGCCGGTACGCTCAGGTACATCAAAATCCTGAAGGCCTTGGCAACCAGGAGCGTAAGTTTCTTATAATCTTTTGCTGAAGCCAGATGTGACAGCTGCGAATAAACGACCGTTACCAGGGCCACAGGCCCAATCAGCAGGATTGCGTCGATAACTTTTTTCGAATAGCCCAGATAGGACAGATGACCGCTGGGAAGTGTCGAGGCCAGGGCGTTATCGACCAGTCCACTTATATGAGAGAATATCACTCCAAGTACAAGTGGCCCCATAAGAAACAGGACCCTTCTGAAGTGTCCATTTTTCCGGGCATCATCTTCTTGTCTGAAAAGATACTTGTGTTCAGGAATAAAGTAAAGCTGAGCCAGCAGACAGCCGAGTCCCCCTAAACCCATAACCACAGCAAGTGTACGGATTCCCAACACCGGCAGTAACACCACCAAACCTGCTACTATAAAAAGCTTAAGCGCCGCCTCCGGCCAGGCCGCCGTAAAGAATCTTCTGCGAGCATTTAAGATTGTATACGTCACCATTGTCAGGCCCAGAAAGAACAGAGCAGGTGTCAGTAATCTGAGCAAACTATAGGTCATCTGCTGCTTTGACTCTGAAAAGCCAGGTACGAGTATGCTTGTGACGAAACTCGGAAAAACTGTCAGGATTATGCCAATAAAGGCCAGAACACAGGCTGTCGACAAAAAAGTCTTCTTGAATAAATTTCCGGACGATGAAGGCGATCCAGCTAAACTGTCGGCGAATGTGGGCAAAAGCGACGGATAAACAAGTTCCTTCACCAGAAATACAACGGAAAGGACCATCGCTGTTGATGCGAAATATACATCTGCCGTATCGCCGGTGCCAAAAAAATGCGCGATGACCAGTTTCTCGGCAAATCCGAGAGTCTTTGTGCAAACAACTATTGCTGAAAGGCTAAATACTATCCTTCCTAATCGCACCCCGCTGCCGAGGCCATTGGGCTTGGCCTGGCTATCCTGTGCCGGGCTTGGCTGCTGCATGTTGCTACTGCCTACTCAAATACAACATTCGTATGTTTCAGCAAGTTCCTGTACCTGCTTTTGCAACGTATGAACAATCTTTATCGATTTGTCCGGCATCAGTTCTTCTCTGTAAGCAACTCAGATAGCCGGCTGGCATTTTTTGCAGGATCAAAGGAGTGTTTCACCAATTCATATGCCTCGTGCGAAAGCTGGTTCCGCAGAACTCTATCATCAAGCAAATTCTTAATTGCTGAGGCAAGTCTACTTACATTGCCCGGTTCAACCAGCAGGCCTGTTTGCCAGTGTACTACCGCTTCAGTTATGCCACCCAGATTGCTCGCCACGACGGGAACACCGCCGGCAAAAGCTTCTAATATCACGTTTGGTATTCCGTCTCTGTCACCGTCAGCAGCAATTACCGACGGCACAACTAAAATTGTGGATGAGCGGATAAGTTGTATTGTTTTGTTATGCTCCTGCCAGCCCAAGAATTTTACACCGTTTTTAAGGCACATCCGGCCAGCGAGCACACTCAATCTGTAATACTCCGGGCCATCTCCAATTATAAACAGGGTGCAATTTTGAAATGATTGACACACAAGTGAAAAGGCTTTTATCAGGTAATCAAAGCCCTTTTTAGGAACCAGGCGTCCGGCAGCTATAAGTCTGTACCTGGTGAACTCACCGCCCGTTCTAACATCGTTGGGACTTAACCTTGGATTAACATTAACACCATGATAAATCAGATGAAGCTTGCTGTGGAAAGCTACCGGCAATCTACTCTTTAAGTAGTCTAAGCCATATTGTGTGCAAGTTATAATGAAAGAGGCGTAAGATGCTTTTAGTTTCAATGCGCCACTCTCGACGAAAATATCTCTGGCGTGGCCTGCCATGCTGAAGGGCCGTCTTGTGATTATTGCCAGTGCCATTCCAATGCATGCCGGCAAATTTAGAAAGTATGAGTGAACATGGAAAGGCGACCTTTTGTCAACGGCCCTTGCAAAGAAAGCAACTGTATGGATGTTACCTGCTATAAGCTTAGCTTCTTTCGGATTCAGCAGAGCCAATCTGAATATGAGGCCGAGAAGTTTGATACTTCCAAGCGGATGTCTAAGAATTAGATAACCAATCGATAAAAGTGAACGCACAGAAAAAAAGGTAGGGCGGTATATTACAGCGACATCTCCGGAAAGCCCGCAAAACCGTTTTTGGGCCGCAGCGGCAAAAACTGTAACATCGACGCCCAGCTTACGCAGGCTGTCAATTTCCCTGGCGGCAAAAATCTCGCTTTGACATGGAAAAGTTGTAAGTATATATGCAACCTTCATAACTGAATAACCTCCGCTCCGGATTTAACAAGAAAGGGACGGTCATAAGTAGAATCTTGATATCCAACCAAAGATTGGCGTTGCGTAAATAGTAAAGGTCATACTTGATATCCTGATGCATTCGGACCTCGCGATCGCCCATGAGCTGCCACAAACCGCAAATGCCGGGCCTGGCAAGCAGTCGCTTCCTGTGTACAGGGCAATATGTTGTTGCAACATGCGGAAGGTCCGGGCGAGGCCCGACAAGGCTCATATGGCCTGTCAGGACGGGCAAAAGCTGAGGCAACTCATCAAGCCTGTGTCTCCTCAAGAATTTTCCTGTTGCGGTAATCAAGAGGGAGTTGTCAGGGCCTGACGATGGTTTATAGGGGTCTGCATCTGTCCGTAGCGTTCTGAGTTTCGGCATCCAAAACAGTTTGCCGTTTCTTCCTACACGGCGGTGGACAAAGAAAGCCGGTCGCCCATCTCGGATTAGTACGACTAAAGCCAAGAGACCTATGAGAACAAGCGATGGAAAGAACAATATCGCACAGACCAAAATATCAAAACACCTCTTGGTGCGACTGTCCAGATATCTCGAATATATTTGGTTACTTATTGCACTCATTAAATTGTGCAGCCTCTTGATATACCGAAAGTGTTCGTTTCGCGGTTTCGTCCCAATTAAAGCGGCGGCTCTGTTTTATGCCGAGCTCTAAATGTTTCTGTCTCAACTTCCCGTTTGTAATGAGCAAGTAGACGGCCTCGGCTATATCCTCAGGATTAGTCGGGTCTACAGTCCAAGAAGCACCTCCAGCCGTCTCAGCAAGGGCGCCCCCGGTTGATGCTACGACGGGCGTACCGCAAGCCATCGCCTCAAGCTGCGGAAAGCCAAAGCCCTCATAAAGTGACGCAAACACAAATACATCGGCCATCTGATATACGAAGGGAAGGTCCACCCTGTCGACATAGCCTATGGCCAGTATACTGCCAGCGGCTACTTCAGAGATCTCCTTTAGCACGTCCCTGCTCTTCCATGTTCTTTTTCCCGCCAAGACCAGCTTGTGGCTCAGTCCCTTGCGTCGGAGCAGCTTATGGGCCCTAACCAGATTCAATATGTTCTTTTTGGGTTCAATGTTACCTACAAACAAAATGTACCGTCCCGGCAGACAATACCGGCTTTTTACCTGACTTTGACGGGAAAGGTTCTTCGCACTGTTGAAAATCGCTTCTATCCCAGGATAGATGACTCTAATCTTAGAGGTGCTGACGGAGAAATTGCGTTTGAGGCTATCGGCGGTGCTGTGCGAGACAGCAATCACTCTTGATGCATTGCTTACGCTCGGCTTCATGAATATGTTGTAGTACAGCGCGTTAGAGGGCTTGCACCACTCCGGATGCTCAATCGCGATGGTGTCATGAATCGTGACCACATACGGTACACCCGTGTTCAGAAAAGGACAGATGTAGTGCGGACAGTGTACAACATCCATGCCTTCCTTTTTTGCGATCCGCGGCAATCTTGAATGTTCCCACAGTATTCTTCGCACCCTGTTTCCCAAATAATCCAACCTGCGAACCGTCAGATTCTCGGAGCCGCTCAGGCCGCTGGCGACCAGCTCCGGCTGATTTGTGAACACAACATATTCATTTTCCCCATCGACACGCAAAAGGCTGTTTATCAATCCAAGCGAGTAACGTTCTACGCCCGAGATGTATCTGTCCGTTGTATGGAAGTTGATGCCGATTTTCATATTTATATCAGGCGGCTAAAACCTGCTCATAGATTTTTCTTACTCGCCCAGCGGTCCCTTTCGCCGAGAAATGTAAGATAGCTTGTTCGTAACCGGCCAAAGCCAATCTCCTGGCAAATGCTTCGTCACCGGCTATTTTTAACATTGCTTCACTTAGTTCGTCAGGGTCATTAGCATTGAACAGAATACCCGTCTTGCCGTTTTGAATTATTTCACTTGGACCACAATTGTTCACCGCTATGACCGGAATCATGTGAGCCATAGCTTCAATGATCACGCGTCCGAATGGTTCCGGGTCCGCCGTATGTACGAGGCAGTCCACTTTGCACCAGACATCCTCCATGTTTTCCCGCCAACCGAGATAACTAACTCTTTGTGCTATCCCGGAGTTTCGCATTGCGTTGAGCAGGCTGGTTTTGTACCTCGAATCCCGGCCAAAGATATCGTCACCTATCAGAAGAAACGCAGCATCGACTCCTTTGTGCACGAGCTTCTGGGCTGCCTCCAAGAAAAGAGCCTGCCTCTTCCACGGCACAAATTGCCCAATACTTGCAAATATTACCGGTGCACAGGCAAGCGCAGGCTCAATAGTTTTCAGCGGGAGGCAATCGAAGCCACTGACTTCAACACCATTATGAACAACATCAATCCTTTCCGGCCTGACCCCTTGCGCTATGAGGTAATTCTTAACTCCACCACTTACAGCAATTACTCTTTTGCAGAAGAGGCTGCAAATCCTTGAAGTCAATCCAAACCTTGCCATATCGCGAGCATGCCAAACCAAACTTCGACAGGTCACAATAGCTGCAAACACTGAGACGACGACCGCGTAAAAACCGTTGGCATGAACCACTTTCGGCTTGACCTTCCTGGCGATTTTGCACACCCGAAAGCTGGTCCTAACCAGGTGTAGTAGCCAAGAGCTACGGAAGTAAAACCGGCTTGGCGGCCTTGGCAAATCAAAGCTCTCGACCTCAATTTCGGCCAGATGCCGGGCAAGGCGGCCCTGGCTTGGGCAGGCAACAATACACAGATAATCCTTTCGCAGATACTTTACCAGAAGGAGCAGACTTTGTTCCGCTCCGGCCATCCTACCCTCCAGACTGACGAAAAGTATTCGAGTCATGTTTAGTTTCGCCAAAACACCCCGTATTTTGGCAGCAAAATATCCCGCCGGAAGGCGTCCCCAAGCGGACTAACGGCTCATAACTTACTCATAAAGCGGTTCTTACATCAGGTATGTTGATACGGCTGCTTCGGAAAAAACCAGCCCCCTTAATCTGCCTGTCCTGAACAGCGTCGAAAGGCCAGTCCCTTCAAATACCCCTCAATAATTGCAAGTTATTTTGCCCCTCCACCTGCAAAATGAAAAATTAGGGACAGTTCTAAACAGAGGAACTGTCCCCATTTTTCTACTTCAACTTAATTGGCACCCCTTTCTCGCGCGACTTAGCCATGAACGCCTCCATCTCCTCCAGCAACACCTTCATCTGCTCTGTATTCTCAAGAAGATTTTCGTACAATCGCCCATCGTTGACAAGCTTTGCAACCGTACCTTGCCCCTCGTTTACCTTCCCTAAAATCACCCGTAACTGAGCCGTCGCCTTACTTAGCTCCTCGCTTGTCTCAATCGCAGCGGCAAAGAATTTCTCAAACTTCTCCAGCGCCCGCTTAGCCCGCTCTGATGCTTCAGCTAAGTTACTTAAGCTCGTCTTGATGTTCTCCTTGTTGTCCGTATCGCCAATAATATCATTGGCGTTGTTTATAAGAGCTACGAGCCCGTCAACTAACTTCTCCAGCTTCTCCTGGCTCTCTTCAGGAAAGAACTCGCTGGTCATACCTGTCGAGCCCTGCAATAAACTGCCATCGGCCAGAAATTCCGACACAAGATAATTCGGGTCGGGCAGAGGGGCCTTCAGCTCTATGTAGCTGCTGCCAAAACCACGCGTCATCAGTTTGACTTCCACGTTCGAGGGAATGTTTACATATCTTTTCTCAATACTAATAATCACCTTCGTTTGATGATACTCCAGGCCCGTATTCAGGTCCTCATATATCGCAGGAGCCATGACCTTCGTCACTCTGCCGATTTGGTACCCGCAAAACCTGACGGGAGTCTCCTTCTGTACCCCGGGCGCGGTAGGAAACTGAACGTCCACCTCAAATGAACGCAGCTTACTCACGACGGTCGGTAAATCACCAAATTTAAATACAAGCCACACAAGCGCACACAATGCTGCTACCACAAAAACACCGACAACAATGTTGCGCATCCTTTGCCCACTCTCGTAATCGCTCACTTTTTCCCTCCTTTCATATCAGTACGACCTTCCATGAATAATTCTCTTATGTCACGCAGCGAATAGCCGCTCTCATTAAGCCTTTTTATCAGCTTGATTCGCTCAACACTTCTTTGGTCAAACAGCCGTCGCCCGCTGGCCGTAACCTCCGTTGGCTCAAGCAATCCGACCATCAGATAATATTGCAAAGATTGTCGTGAAATGCCAGCTTTTTTTGCAGCCGCCCCTATCGACATTAATTTAGCCTGCTCACTCAAAACTCAACCTCACACAAATCTCAAACCAGCTCCGGCCAAAACAAATTCGCCTATCCAAATATATACTCCAGAAATCTCTCATTTACCAGCGCCGCCCCGCTCGGCAGCGGCCTTCACCAAGGCCAAAAATGACTGTCTCGCCTGCTCGAATCCCAGGCGCCTGACGGCCTCTTTGCCCCTGCCGGCTTTATCTAAATCATTCGACAGATACGGGCAAACCATTACCAAATAGTCAAAACACGCCGGTATCTGCTCCCGGCTGCCACGAAAAACCTCCCGTAAAATCCTCTTCAGCCGGTTACGAACCACGGCATTGCCCAGGTTTTTGCCGACCGAGACCCCTAACCGCGGATACCCGCAGTCGTTCTCCGCCACGTACAGCTTGAGCAGCCCGTTGCTGACACATAAATTACGTGCCAAAACAGCCCTAAACTGCCTGTTACTTACAAGCCTGTCCTTCTTTCGAAAAGAAAAGCGATTCAAGACTCCACCATAAATTACCAACTTCTCCCCCTAACCCGTTGCCAACACTGTTCCATCCGCTATCTTACGCCTGTGCAAAACCTCGGCGCTTATTTTGCGAAGAGTCTTGCGATAATCCAAAACACCAACAAGTTTATCACTTTCCTCACCAGCTACTACCGGCATATTCTCTAAGTCATACCGTCTCATCCGCTCCATCGCCTCTTCAAGGGGCTTTTTCGGCGTCGTCTTGTCCAGCACAGGCTCGGCTACATCACACGCCAGAAGCCAGCCCGCCACGTCCCTGTTGGCAAACATCTCCTTGATGTCTCCAATGGTGATTATACCCATAATCCGACTCTGCTTGTCAATAACCGGATAATACACACTTTCGCTGGCGCTGAAAACCTCCAGTATCTGCTGTAGCGGCAAGTTCTGTGCGATGCTGGTCGGCTCTGTATCCATAACGTCCGAAACCGAATACGTCTTTATCAGGTCCTCCTCCGTGACATTCATCCCCACCTCACCTGCTCTTTTAACACCTGCCTTGACCAACATCGGCCCCACTATCTCCATAAGAAAAGTAGCCATCATAACCACCATAATAATAGTATGGCCAAACTCCGAGTCAAATTGTTGACCGGACAAAATAGCAAGGCCAATAGCCACACCCGCCTGAGGTAGCAGACAGATTCCAAGATATTTACGAACCACAGCCGCTGCTCCGGAACTCCTCGCACCAAGCCAAGAACCCACTATCTTGCCTGTCGCCCTACACAGCGTATACACCACCATCAGAACAAATATCCATCCTGTTGTCTTCGCGAAGTGCAGATGCGCTCCAGCCAGTACAAAAAAAGAAATGTAAATCGGCGGTGAAAACTTCTCCACAAGCTTAAACACCCCCTTGCTCTGCCGCGGCATCAAATTCGCAATAGTTATCCCCAGCGTCATAGCAGGCAAAATCGGGTCAATTTTTGGTATCATTGAGATGCCGACAACAAGTAAAAGAGAGGCGAGGGCAAACTCCAGAATCTTGTCCTCGGCCCGGACAAATTTCAAAAGATAATATAGAAGCACACCTGCTAAAAAACCCAAAAGTATCGCCCCAACGATTTCCCCCAGCAACAGCCCCGTCGTCGTCAAAACAGAGCCGTCACCTGTACCCATAAGCGCTTTTGCCGCCGTCGCCGCGCCACGGTACAACAGCAGCGCAAGAGCATCATCGAGTGCCACTATGGCCAGGACCGCCGCCGTCAAAGGACCTCGTGTCTTATACTCCCATAAAACGTTCACCGTCGCTGCCGGTGCAGTAGCTGACGCAATAGCGCCGAGCACAAGCCCAATCGCAATCGAAACATATGCGTCCGAAGTCACAAACCACGTCACGGCCGAAGCGCCCACCGCCACCAATAAAAAAGCTCCCAGACCCTGAGAGAAAAGAATAATGAAAAACTGCCTCCCATATTTTGCAAAGACATCACCCCGCAGCTCGGCACCAATCATAAAACCTATCAGACCCAGCGCAAACATCGTGAAGGGCTTGAGAGCCTCAATCATCTCAGGCCTTATCACGTTGAGAACATCCCCCAGAAGTATCCCCACTATAATACAGCCGACAACTTGCGGAATATGAAGCTTTTGAAATAGACGTGCGCCAAGCGTACCACCTAAGATAATCAGCCCGAATAACAAAACCAAATTCGGTTCCCATCCCGCAGAAAGAACGCAGGACCACCCGTCCCATAGATACCAAGAAGACTCATTGACAATCCCAAAAGATTGAATCATGGCTATCTTATTTATGATTGTCACCCAAAGCACGCCCACTGGATGCTACGGACGTCCACTTCACCCCTCCTTGCGCGGCGGCCCAAAAAACTCTTAATAAGCCCGTCAACCCTGCAAAATGGGCTATTTCTGTATACTATCGGCTCTTTGCTGTCTTGACAACACCTCTGCACTGAGCGACCGCCGGACCGAATGACAATCCAAAACACCCACAAACCTGTCATCTTCCCGTGAGGCCACAACCGGAAGATGCTCTATATCCAGTCGCTTCGTCTGCTCAAAAGCCTCCGACAGCAATACCTCAGGTGTCACCTTGGCAATCAGCGGCTCCATTATATCAAGCGCAACAAGCCAGTCGTTTAGCTCTTGTGTCGTAAAAGTATTTCGAATCCCGTCCAGAGTGATTGCGCCTATCAACTTCTTATCACTGTCAACAACAGGATAGTAAAAGCTCTCTGTAGCGCTGACCACAAGTACAACTTCCTTCAGCGACATCCCTGCCGAAATAACCGGCACCTTCGTGTCCATCACATTACCCACGTTGTAAGCGGCGATAAGGTCCTCTTCGGTTATATTAAGGCCCACCTCACCGGCCTTCTTTACGCCCATCTTGACAAACATCGGACCGAATACCTCCACCACAAACGTCGTTGCCATGACTATCACGATTATCGCGTGCCCGACCTGTCCGGAGAATAATTGGCTCGATATGATTGCCAGACCGATTGCAACACCGGCCTGACTGAGAAGGCAGAAACCGAGATATCGCCAAACGCTATCCGCCGCATGCGACCACCCGGCGCCCAACCACGAACCAAGCATCTTGCCCCCGGTCCTGCCAAAAAGATAAACCAGCACCATCACAATCATCCAGCCCCTTATCTGGCCAATAACAAGATGGGCACCGGCCAAAACGAAAAACAGCACGTAAACAGGCGGCGCAAATTTCTCCATAAGCTCAAACGTGCTTTTCCGTTTGCGCCCCGAAAGATTCGCAACCGTCACTCCCAAAACCATCGCTGCAAGAATCGAGCCAAGCTTCAACGCTATCGAAACCCCCGTTACAATCAGCACGCCCGAAACCACAAACCCAAGCGCTGTCTCCGGCTTCTCCGTACGCTTGAGAATAAAGCTCAGCAGAAAGCCTGCCCCCACACCCAAAATCACGGCGCCTCCAATCTCAAAAAAAGCCATCAGAACAGTCCAAAACAGCGAACCTTCGGTTTGACCAATCAACGCAGACGTAACAGCCGAGGCCAACCCGTAAAGCAATAGCGCAAGACCATCATCCAACGCGACAATCGCAAGAACTGTCGATGTCAACGGACCACGCGTCTTATATTCCCATAGCACACTCACCGTCGCTGCAGGTGCCGTCGCCGAGGCAATCGCCCCAAGAATAAGCGCCACGGAAATTGAGCTGTTAATATCACCCGTAAAATGCCACGCCACAAACCCACAACACAATGCCACCAAGACAAAAGCGGCTATGCCCTCCGAACACAGAATAATGAAGAACTGCTTGCTATGCTTCTTGAAAACCTCTTTCCGCAGCTCCCCGCCTATCATAAAGCCGATTATCCCCAGCGCAAACAAACTAAAAAAAGAAAGACTTTCAACCGTATCCAGCCCGATAAGCCCCAGACCCGATTCCCCGATAAGAAGGCCTATAACCACATACCCCACAACTTGAGGTATACGAAACCTCTGGAATATCTTGGCCCCGACAACTCCTCCAAAAATTGCTATACCTATCAATAATAAAAGATTGACCCCTTCCCCCTGCGCTATGATAGGCCACAATCGTTCCGACATTGTCACTCTCTACAAAACAGCAAAAAACCCCGCCCGACGCCCCATACGCACAGCAGCTAAAACCCTGTCGGCGCCGTCGCTGTCTAAAGAGGTTTTATGCTAATCCCAAAATCCGGTTTGTCAAACGAATTTCCCGCCCCCCGGTCCCCAAAAAACGCCCAGCCCCTCCCTAAAACTCCACCCTCCAACATCACCGGCCGTTTCACCGCCCTTGCTGTGCTTACCATCAAAGCCGTCTACAGTCGCTACGGAAAGTCCAGGAAGG
>SDBT01012273.1_pt1 | contig 13769 bp, 10 predicted proteins | sample 2277101 | NCBI WGS metagenome assembly SDBT01 (sample SAMN10404973, study PRJNA504765) | marine sediment metagenome | isolation source: marine sediment core GS10_PC15, 103 cmbsf | place: Arctic Ocean: Southern Knipovich Ridge | collected 2010
AATCCACTATTTGAGGGTTTGATCCTGGCCCAGGACGAACGCTGGCGGCGTGCTTTTGTATGCAAGTGGAACGATCCATCTTCGGATGGAGAGTCGCGAACGGCCGAGTAATAGATAGGTATCTACCTCTTGGCGGGGAATACCCAACCGAAAGGATGGTTAATACCGCATAAGATCTACGGATGAAAGAGCGTAACTGCTCACCGAGAGAGGAGCCTATCTCCTATCAGCTTGTTGGTGAGGTAATGGCTCACCAAGGCTTCGACGGGTAGGGGGCGTGAGAGCGTGATCCCCCGGAATGGCACTGAGATACGGGCCATACACCTACGGGTGGCGCAACTAGGAATCGTACGCAATGGACGCAAGTCTGACGTCGCGACGCCGCGTGAGGGATGAAGGCCTACGGGTCGTAAACCTCTTTTGCTGTAAGAGAGATCTTACGGAGAATAAGCACCGGCTAACTACGTGCCAGCAGCAGCGGTGATACGTAGGGTGCAAGCGTTGTCCGGATTTATTGGGCGTAAAGGGTTTCGTAGGCGTTTTGGAAAGTTGTTCTTTAAAGACCGAGGCTTAACCTCGGAAAGGGGCACAATACTACCAAAATTGAAGAATCTAGGGGCTACTGGAACTTATCATGTAGGGGTGAAATCCGTTGATATGATAAGGAACACCAAGGGCGAAGGCGGGTAGCTGGGGATTTCTTGACGCTGAGGTACGAAAGCTAGGGTAGCAAACCGGATTAGAGACCCGGGTAGTCCTAGCCGTAAACGATGCTCGCTAGCCCTTTGATTCTTGTAATCAAGGGGCGCAAGCTAACGCGTGAAGCGAGCCGCCTGGGGAGTACGAGCGCAAGCTTAAAACTCAAAGGAATTGACGGGGACCTGCACAACCAGTGGAGCATGTGGTTTAATTCGAGACAAACCGAAGAACCTTACCTGGACTTGACATATAATTCTTAATGCCGGACTAGAGATAGACTGGAAGTTTGCAATTTGTAAACAGGATTAAACAGGTGCTGCATGGCTGTCGTCAGCTCGTGCCGTGGGGTGTTCCCTTCAGTGGGGTAACGAGCGCAACCCCTGCCGTATGTTGAATATTCATACGGGACTATTCGAGTTAATCTCGGGAGGAAGTGGGGACGACGTCAAGTCAGTATGGCCTTTATGTCCAGGGCTACACACATGCTACAATGGAGCCGACAATGGGTTGCCAAGCGGTAACGCGGAGCTAATCCCATCAAACGGCTTCTCAGTGGGGATTGAGGGCTGCAATTTGCCCTCATGAACGCGGAATTGGTAGTAATCGCGGATCAGCAAAGCCGCGGTGAATACGTTCTCAGGTCTTGTACACACCGCCCGTCAAGTCAGCAAAGTTGGTGGCACCCGAACCTCACCTGTTTGGTGATAAAAGATATTTAAAGTATAGATAGAATCAAAAAGTTAAACTGTCTAATCGATACTTGCAAATGTTTATTTGTCGCTAAACAGGTGAGGGAAGGTGAAATCAGCGATGAAGATTAAGTCGTAACAAGGTATCCGTACTGGAAGGTGCGGATGGATCACCTCCTTTCTAAGGAGTGTATAACGGCCCTCGTTGTTTTTAATGACGGGGCTACACCCGCAGTTTTAGGGTAGCGGTTTATCTGTGTTTGAACACGTTTCGAATGTGTTTGGACGAAAAAACCGAGCTTGTCTTTCATTAGACACGGCTTTCAGTCATATCTTGGCTTAAACACAAAAACCCACCATAATAGGTGGGTTTTTTAGTGCAATAAATTGTTATTTTGTCTTTTTTGCCCAGCGCTCGCGGGAAACTCGGATAACCTTGTTCTTATTTTGGTTTCTGGAAGCGGGTAATGGTAGGGTGTGAGCCAAAAAAGGCCTGGAGGAATGCCCATCGACCATCAGCTTTGTGGCTATTTGGTATTTGGTAAGATTTACAAGGTCGTTTTGGCTAAATACTTCGGCAAATTCTTTGTGAATGATTTGTGCGTCATCGGCGCCTGCCGTAAAAGTAATTATTGTTCCGGCATTTCCTAGAATCGCTTTTTGAACGTCTTCGGGAATCTGCGCCATATATTGATTGGCAAGCATTAAGCTCAGCCTATATTTTCTGGCTTCAGACAAGATCTTTATAAACGAGTCTGTTGCAAAGTTTTGGAACTCATCAACATAGAGGTAGAAATCTCGTCTTTGGGCTTGGGGAATATCCACTCTGTGCATTGCTGCAACTTGTATCTTGGTGATAAGCATTGCGCCAAGCAGGCTGGAGTTATCCTCTCCAAGTTTCCCTTGAGACAGGTTAACAAGAAGAATCTTTCCTTCGTTCATAATGTCGTCAATTTTAATTGAGCTTTTCGGTTTGCTAATTATTCTTCTTATCATAGGTGAAGTTACAAATTGACCCACCTTGTTTTGAATAGGGGAGATGGCCTCTTTTTGCAGGCGTTCCGGCATTTTGTCGAACTCCTCTTTCCAGAAATGGGTTAGGGTTGTGTCATTTACCTTGGCCAATACCCTGTTTCTGTATGATTGATTTGAAAGTAGTTTTAATACATCTTCAAGAGTGCTATTTTCAACTTCGGCCAATGTCATAAATGAATTTCTCAAAATGTACTCCATTCTTGCAGACCAAACATTTGCCCAAACCTTGGTAAAAATAGCCATAAGGCCGCTTACCACCAATTCCGCCTCTTCTTTGTTTGTCACTTCTAAAGGATTAATTGAAATGGGATAGTTTTTATCAACCGGATTAAAGTAGATGGTGTCGTTAATGCGAGATGCAGGGATATAATCAAGTAATGTTTCAACTAAGTCTCCGTGTGGATCGATCACCATTAACCCTCGTCCTTTTTTAAGATCGTCTATTGCCATGTTTGCTATAAGGGTTGATTTACCAGTTCCTGTTTTACCTATGCACCAGATATGTCTAGTTCTATCTTCGTTTTTAATACCAAAGATTGTTTCTTTGTTTTTGTATAGTGTTTTTGCAAAGAAGTTAATATGTTGCTTGTCTTCTTGTTTGATGTCGGTAGAAACCGGCAAATTTGAAGGGGCTTCGGAAAGAACCGATGTTCCCCAGACAACAGATACGGTTTTTATTTTTTCATTTGGAAGGTGCCAGATGGAAGCGAGCTCTGCGATGTTTAGTATTTGACTGTCGGTTACTTTTCTTTGTATTAGGTTTTTATATGATCCTTTTGATAGAGGACGTGACTTTTTTGCAACCAGTTTATTTCCTTCAGCTTTTGAGTAAACTCCAAAAGCATTAACTAACTCTTTTAGGGTTTTCTTCGTGTTTGATGCAAGACGAATTGAGGTCTTAAAACCTGGGTAAGATATTTTCTCTTTTATCTGCTTTTCGCCCGGGTGGCTGGCAAAAGTATCTTCACTCGTTTTTACGCCTTTTTCTATCATAGAATGTCCTTTTGACTGCCACGAAGAGCCGGTCGCTTCAAGTGCTATTTGGATTGCTGAGATCTCATTTTCTGTTGATTTTGACAAGGGTGCAAGGACTGATGCCATTGGATCGACTTCTGTAAATTCCGTATAAATTGCCAAGGGATAGTAAGTACCGGCGGCAAGTTTCAGAGAAGTAACATTTAATTGTTGTTGGGCCAAGGGATCATCAATTTTTTCGATAATAACGAGAGGATAGTTGGATTGAATTTGTGTTTCAACGAATGGGATCAGGTTAATATCACAGGTTATAAGAAACATTATTTGTTGTTTAATAGTGACTATTTCTAGGGATAATGGTTGAGGCTTTGTGCCTGTGAGTTTCCTAATAAAAGACACAGAGTTAATTTGTGTTAAGGCTGCCAAGAATGTCTGTGCAGCCTCCGGTGTAACTTCAGTGTTTCTTGGAAGTTTTAATAGCAGTGTTGTGGTTTCTTGCATGATTTTATTATACAGGAGAAGCCACACTTGGATGTAGAAGTTTTTTGTGGGCGATCCAGGAATCGAACCTGGGACCTCTTACTTATCAGGTAAGCGCTCTAACCGCTGAGCTAATCGCCCTTGTGAGAAGTTTGATTAGGCATAATTTACCACAAATCTGGATTCATAACAATTAAAAAGTTGGGAATAGGATATAATAATAGGCCCAGAAGGAGGTGGTGAGTAAATGAGTAAGGATGATAATCCGAGCGACCAAGTTGTAAATAAGGAGGGCGTGAATCCAGGTGTCGTGCAAGCAGATACGAATGAAGAAGCACTGCCTCGTGAGCTAAGGATACCTCCAAGAATATAATATAAGAATAGAGTACGCTGTTCCTCCAGGAGAATACATACAACTTCGGGGAACTGAAAGAAAGTAATAGATTAATATTTCTATGACAATTAATACAAACATATCTATTTATCTGGCTTTATTCGTATATAAAGATTGTTGACTATATAGATTGGTGCCTATATAATAGTATTTGCCTTTTGAGGCGGTATACTTAATGAACACACTAATCTTGAAACTATTCAAAAATTACCGTAGCGGTGCGTCCGGCGGTGGCTAGATAGGTAGAGAAATTGTAGAAAGTAACCGGCCTTTAAAGCCGGTTTTTTATTTGCACTTTAATTTAACTAGGTGAATTCGGGGCCCGTAGCTCAGTTTGGCCAGAGCGCTACATTTGCAATGTAGAGGTCACCGGTTCGAGCCCGGTCGGGTCCACTTGGAGGATGGAGGTCGGGGGAGAGTAACCAATTTCTCTTGAAATTGTCGAGCCTCTCTGGGCCCACAAATTTGGTTATTAGTGGATGGCGGTTGGTGACTGGTTTTTTGTCACGAGCCGCTAACCATTAGTAACTAACCAATAAGTAATTAATTGAAAGTTGCTCTTTAAAAAGTGAAGGGAAATCTACATATTTATATGTAGAAAATCTACACATATTGATGTGTAGAGGAAGGTCGCATAAGTTTTTATTAACGCAGACAGTGAATGCCTTGGTCTTGCACACCGAAAAAGGACGCGCAAGGCAGCGAAATTCGTCGGGGAGGAGCCACGATCCTTTGATCCGACGGTGTCCGAATGGGGAAACCCGGCTCGATTCATCTCGAGTCACACACACCCCAAATATCCCGATTTATCGGGATTATTAAAGTGTGGTGGGGGAACTATCCGAACTGAAACATCTAAGTAGGATAAGGAAAATAAATCAATTGAGATTCCGTCAGTAGCGGCGAGCGAAATCGGAATAGCCCAAACCCTGTCGATTCTTCGGAATTGATGGGGGGTTGTAGGACTCCAATATGGGAGTTGTTGAGGTAGTAGAACAGCGTGGAATAGCTGGCCATAGGAAGTGAAAGCCTTGTATACGAAACCAAAACAACCTCTAGGAGTATCCTGAGTACCACGGTCTAGAATTCCGTGGGAATCTGGGGGAACCAACCTCCAAGGCTAAATATGTTGCAAGAACCGATAGTGAACAAGTACCGTGAGGGAAAGGCGAAAAGAAGGGCGGGACGCCCAGTGAAATAGAACCTGAAACTGTTTGCGGACAAACCGAGAGAGTCCAGCTTGTCTGGATGATCTCGTGCCTATTGAAGAATGAACCGGCGAGTTGTCGTTTACTGCAAGCCTAATTCTATTACTAGAAGGAGGCATAGGGAAACCGAGTGTTAATAGCGCGAAATACCAGTAGTACGCGGCAGACCCGAAACCAAGCGATCCACCCATGAGCAGGGTGAACCTAACCGAAAGGTTAGGGGAGGCCCGAACCCGTATCTGTTACAATAGGTTGGGATGACTTGTGGGTAGTGGTAATATGCTAATCGAGCTTGGAGATAGCTGGTTCTCCCCGAAAGGTCTTTAGGGACCGTGGTCGATACAACTTGAGGGTGGTAGAGCTACTGAATGGGGCAGGGAGGGTAACTGACTTGTCTCAACCAAACTCCGAATAACCTCAAGAACAAGCGACTAAACAGTCATATCGGGCTAAGCTGATATGGCGAGAGGGAAACAACCCAGATTTTCGTATAAGGCCTCAAAATTCATCTTAAGTTTGAAAGGAAGTTTTCTTCCTCAGACAGCTAGGAGGTTGGCTTAGAAGCAGCCATCCTTTAAAGAAAGCGTAACAGCTCACTAGTTAAGGAAGTAAGCGCCGAAAATTTATCGAGGATTAAAGATGATGCCGAAGACAAAAATTCCGCCGCAAGGCGTGAGTGGTAGGGGAGCGTTCCATTTGCTGTGAAGCTACACTGTAAGGTGTGGTGGAGCGTATGGAAGTGAGAATGCCGGTATGAGTAGCGCACAATCTCAGTGAGAATCTGAGACGCCGAATGCCCAAGGTTTCCGTCGGGAGGTTCGTCCACGACGGGTTAGTCGGCACCTAAGGCGAGGCCGTAATGGCGTAGTCGATGGAAGAGCGGTTAATATTCCGCTATTTGTTTTAAATCGTTTTAAGTTGGGGGTTGACCAAACAGGATGTCTGATGCCTTGCGCGAAGATGCAGGGTGTAAACAGTAAAATAGAGTCCGTTGGAAAATCCGCGAATTCGTTTAATTGAGTTGTGATGCAGAGCCTGAAGGGATTTGGGCGATTTCAGCACATTCAGTTTGCCAGAAAAGACTCGCAACAAGATTTAAAGCAAGCCGTACCGCAAACCGACACAGGTGGGCTGGTCGAGAAGACTAAGGCGAGCGAGAGAAAGAGGTTTAAGGAACTCGGCAAACAAGCTGGACGTAACTTAGGGAGATGTCCTGCCTTTTATCCTTCGGGATAAGAGGCCGCAGCTAACGATTGCTAACCGACTGTTTATCAAAAACACAGGTCCATGCAAAACCGAAAGGTGAGGTATATGGGCTGACGCCTGCCCAGTGCTGGTAAGTTAAAGGGATGGGTTTTCTGCATTTATGCATTAGGCTCTGAACCGAAGCTCCGGTAAACGGCAGCAGTAACTATAACTGTTCTACGGTAGCGAAGTTCCTTGTCGGGTAAGTTCCGACCCGCACGAATGGCGTAACGAGTTAGCAACTGTCTTGAACCTTTACTCGGCGAAATTGCGATGGCTGTGAAGACGCGGCCTACTTCCACCAGGACAAAAAGACCCCGTGGAGCTTTACTATAGTTTGGCATTGCTTTTACATTTTTTAATTGTCAAGAATAGGAGGGAGCGCTTGCGCACCAGTGTGATACCTCTCTTTAAGAAATGTGAGGCTTACTTAACTTCCCTGGAAACGGGTAGAAGGAGAGTGCTAGATGGATAGTTTGTCTGGGGCGGATCCTTGCCAAAAGGTAACGCAAGGGTACAAAGGTCGGCTTAGTACGGATGGAAATCGTACTGTAAGTACAAAGGCAAAAGCCGGCTTGACTGCGAGCGTGACGGCGCGAGCAGGGTCGAAAGACGGTCTTAGTGATCCTCCGATGCCAATTGGACGGCACGGAGCTTAACGGATAAAAGCTACCCCGGGGATAACAGAGTAGTCGCGCCCAAGAGTTCATATCGACGGCGCGGATCGCTACCTCGATGTCGGCTCAGCGTATCCTGGGGCTGGAGAAGGTCCCAAGGGTTGGTCTGTTCGCCCATTAAAACGCTACGTGAGCTGGGTTCAGAACGTCGCGAGACAGTTCGGACTCTATCCGGTGGAAGCGTATGAGTCTTGAGGAGAGCTAACCTCAGTACGAGAGGACCAGGTTGGGGGAATCCCTAGTGTGCCGGTTGTGATGTCAATTGCAACGCCGGGTAGCTACATTCCTTTGTGATAACCGCTGAAAGCATCTAAGCGGGAAGCCAACTCCAAGATTAGGACTCGATATAGACCCCTGGAAGAATACCAGGTTGATCGGCAGGCAGTGGAAGGCTCGTAAGAGTTTAAGCTTACCTGTACGAATTGGTCAACAAAACTTTACCGACCTCCCGGATTGATTATATTTTTTTAAGTATAATTTGACGGGAAATTCCCTTCACTTTCTAAGGAGCAAAAAATAACGTTTTTGTCCTTGATTCGAATTTAACAAATTCGTAAGAGAGTACCCTTTAACAATTTATTTTTATTAATTTTCAAGATAGTGTCCTGGTGGTCAGAGCGGTGTGGAACCACTCTTTTCCATTCCGAACAAGTAAGTGAAACGCACTAGCGCGGACGATAGTATCGGGGCAACTTGATGCGAAAATACGTCATCGCCAGGACTCTGTCTTGAAGGAAGAGACTCTTTAATTGACAAACTTCTAAAACGAACTTATACTTCTGGGTTGATGAGCGAGAGAGAGGGAAAAACATCAAAAAGAGCAGAGCAATTCTTCGGTGAATTTGGGGGCACAGGCTTTGAAACCAAAAAAGTTGTTAAAGAAAACGTATATGAGGTGATTATCGAGGCCTATCGATTGATGGAGGAAGATAGTTTTGAAGCTGGAAAAGAACTGTTAGGAAGAGCGTGGGATCGGGCACAAGAACTTCATAATTCGGGTCAGTTTAGCGAGCCTTATTTTGGTACAGCTGGTTTTGTAATATATCTTACAGAAAAAGCAGATAGGAGCGATCTTGTTAATGTACTAAAAGAGGATATTTCGAAACTTCGGAATGTTCAAAGAAAGCATTTTCGAGAAGGAAACATTTCAAGTTCAGAGGCTCATATAAGCAATATCCTAGTACTTGTTCAATTTGGATTAAAGACCAAATTGCTTACTGAAGAAGATGTCCGCAAGTTGGGGTATAGTAGGTTTTTATGATAGAAATGCTTTTTGGTTTCAGCAATTACTTTTGGATACCTAATAAATCTTATTGTTAGATAATCAAAATTGCATTATAATAGCTTCAGTACAATAAGAAAGGTGGTATGTTAAGTGGCTACAAAAACAAAAAAACCTGCAAAATCCTCTTCTAAAACCGGAAAGGCAAAGTCCTCCGGTAAATCTAAAGTGGTAAAAAGGTCCAAAGAGCCGACAAACATGGAAGAATTATTAGCTTCTTATGGCACCACAGTCAAAAGTTTGAATCGGGGAGATAAAATTAACGGAACGGTTGTTGAAAAATCCGGTAAGAGTTTGATCCTTGATATTGGTTGGAAATCACAAGGTATGGTTGCCGAAAAGGCATACGATGAAGCAAAAGATTATATTAAAACCCTAAAAACTGGAGATGAAGTTGTTGCACAAGTAATTATTCCAGAAACTTCAGACGGCTTTACTATTCTTTCCTTAAGGCAATCCGCGGCCGAATCCGTTTGGAAAAAACTTGAAGATAGTTACGAAAAAAGTGAGGCGGTTAATGCAAGAATTAAAAGCGTAGGAGGTTCTGGTGTGATGGTTGAAGTGATGGGGATGACAGGATTTATACCAGGATCGCATTTAGGAGAGAAAATCCGTGGTGATATTAACAATATGATTGGACAATCTATTAAAGCGATTGTTATAGAGCTTGATAGAGAAGCAAAAAGGATAGTTTTGTCTGAGCGAGCAATTTCCGAAGCAGAGGACATTGCAGACGAGAAGGCAGCTATAAAGTCTATTAAAGAAAATAAGATATATAACGGTATGGTAACAACGGTTACTGATTTTGGCTGTTTTGTCAGTCTTAAAATTTCCAAGAAGGGTTCAAAGCAAAAGATAACGATAGACGGTCTGGTTCATATATCCGAGCTGTCTTGGCAGAAAGTGGGTAGGCCTTCCGATGTTGTCAAAGTTGGCGACGAAGTTAAGGTTATGGTTGTAGGAAAAACGGGTGGTAAGTTGTCTTTGTCGATTAAACAGGCGACAGAAGATCCTTGGGATACCGTTGAAAAAAAATACAAGTCAGATTCAAAGAAAAAAGGTACAGTTGCAAGGATTTCGGACTTTGGTTATTTTGTGGAACTAGAACCCGGCGTGGAAGGCTTACTTCATATGACTAAGGTTCCACCAGGAAAAAGAATTAAAGAAGGAGATAAGTTGAATATTTACATTGAAGAGGTAAATAAGAAGGATAGAAGAATTTCGTTAGGATTGGTTCTTGCTGCCAAGCCCGTGGGGTATAAGTAAAACTTAAGATACTGAAGTATTAAAAGTAATCTTCAAATGGTAATAAAAAGAATTAGACTTTAATTGTCTTGGTTCGATGCTATAATTGCCTCGATGGCTAGGACACGAACCACTTATGTATGCCAACAGTGTGAGTATTCCCAAGTCGGTTGGGCAGGGAAGTGTCCAAATTGTAATTCTTGGAATAGTTTGGTCGAGACTGTTTCTGAAGGAGTTAAAACAAGGGGTGGTAGAAGTAGAGGTACTTCTACAAAAAGCGTTAAAATTGAAACTGTGCAGCTGTTTTCTGTGTCGGTCAAAAAAACTTCAAGGCAAAAAACTAAAATTTCAGAGCTGGATAGGGTTTTGGGAGGTGGTTTGGTTGACGGACAAGTAGTTTTAATAGCCGGTGAACCTGGGATAGGAAAGTCTACAATACTCCTCCAAATATCCGATAAGATGGGAGAAGTCGTGTATGTGTCAGGGGAAGAGTCGGTTTACCAGATAGGAGTTAGAGCAAAAAGACTGGGAATTAATAGTAAAACCATTCAGGCAATGGAGGAGACCAATCTAGATAGCATAATAGCCTCTGTTGAGAGTATGGAGAACAAGCCTTCACTTTTGGTGATAGACTCGATTCAAACAGTGTATACCAATGATCTTTCAGGCATGGCAGGCTCGGTTGGGCAGGTAAGGGAGTGTACATATCGATTAGTCAGGTTGGCAAAATCCCAAAACATTACTATTTTTGTAGTTGGTCATGTGACAAAGCAGGGTTCGGTTGCAGGTCCTGCAGTTTTGGCACATCTAGTTGATACAGTTTTGTGGTTTGAGGGAGATAAGAGCTTGAGCTTAAGATTGCTGCGTGCAAACAAGAATAGATTTGGTCCAACGGATGAAGTTGGAATATTTTCTATGACAGATAGGGGTCTTGAACCTGTAGGTAATATTGACAAGATATTTTTATCAGGGATAAGAAAGAGAGTAGCCGGGAGTGCGATTACTTCTGTAATGCAGGGAACAAGACCGATATTGGTAGAAGTGCAAGCACTCGTTGTCCCCTCGAAGTTGGCGTTTCCAAGAAGAGTTGTTCAAGGAATTGACTCAAAGAGATTGGAGCTATTATTGGCCGTATTAGCAAAACGATGCGGGCTACCGTTGGGTGATTTTGATTGTTTTATTAACATCGCAGCAGGGATAAACATAAAAGAAACCGGCGCAGATTTGGCAATTTGTATGTCTGTAGCCTCGTCTTATATGGAAAAGCCACTTCCGGCTTCAACTTTAGTAGTTGGGGAAGTGGGTTTGTTGGGAGATATAAGACAAGTACCCCTTCAAGAAAGGAGAATAAAAGAGTCAAGACGTTTAGGATATAGAAATATAATTAGCAATAGGGAAGTAAAATATTTGAAAGAGGCGATAAGGCGGTATCTTCGATAAAGCCTTGCGACCTATAACTAGAAGAATACATATTTCCACTATATCGCACTCTATGTTTACCCAGAGGTGTTTTGTTCATTCTTTGCTTGTCCAAAGAATGAACCAAGAAAAGACAGCCTTTAATAAATTTGATAGTTTATTGTTTCGCTCACACCATATCGCTTAACTTCTTCGCGTCAAGCGCTCAACGAACAATCGCGACTTTTGAATAAGTGTTCACTCAACAACTGCAAAATCAAATTAATTGAGGCAATTGTTAAAAAAGAACTTACTCGGCTTATTCCAGGTTTTATCATTTGGTGGAATACTGCAATACAAGCAACTCAGCTGATGAATAGTAGCCTTCTCCTCGACTTTTGATTAGGTCTTAACGAGAGGAAACATAGTTATCCTCGACTTATCCACACTCTTTTCAAACCACGAATAATATACGAAGTTCAAGTTCATATCTGGAGCCAGTTCAACTATAGGGATGAGGAATAGTTAGAGAAAGACAATTATAGGGTTTGACATAATTTGATAGTGGTGGTAGAATTTTTATAGAACCTTAAAAACTCTCTTTGTTCTATTGTGCTAATAGGGGAGTTAAAGCACAAAGAGCATCTCTATCGATGGGTTTCTTCCGCCGAGAAACTAAAAGTTGTGGCGGATAACTCTCCACGAGTAGAAATGCTCTTTGTTTTAAAAATTTACCTTGCCTCGCGTGCTTGGATAAACAGCGAGGAGGACAGGCTAGTTACAAGGTAATTCAAATTTCAGACTAGAATCAGAAACATCATTTGTCAAGTACTTTTTCATCGTTTAGGCATAGATTGGAGTTTTGAGATAGGGGGCGGTATGTAGGGCAGGCGTACTGCTCCCTTTTTGAGAACTTCACAGTTTTCACGATAATATTTGAATATAATCCTGTGAAAAATAGGCTCCTTTTTGGGGTCTTTTTGTATTATTAGCATGAAAAGCTCTACAGACATAAATTTCGTACACAGTGTAGATATGCGCAGTCTAAACCAAGCTGGGCAAATGCATCGTTTGTCAAAAAAGCTTACAAAGGCTGCTAAGATACTTGCTGTAGTGGGTGTATTGATTTTTGTGGTAGCTTATGCGCCATCAGCGTGGTATCTGATCACAGGAGGCCCAGGAAGCAATACGGAGGTATTGGGTAGGATAAGCACAAGCGAAATGGGGAAATTGGTAGATGTGAAGAAGGAAGAGGTAAAATACCAACCTAAAATCGACACTTCTTTGTCCAACGAAAACAGGCTCGTAATAGCTTCGGTAGGCATAGACACACCCATAAACGAGGCTACACTGGATAATTATGAAGATGCGTTAAAAAAGGGTGTTTGGAGGGTGGCTGATTTTGGTGATCCTTACACACGCGAGAAACCAACAATCATGGCTGCACATAGGTTTGGATATCTCAAATGGAGCATGCTTTACAGGCTCAAAAACTCATTTTTGAACCTACCCAAGCTCGAAGTGGGTGATACAGTGGAAGTTTACTGGAGGCAAAGAAAGTACGTTTACGAGGTTTACACAGAGGAAAAAGGTGAGGAAATAACGGATTACTCTGCAGACCTAATTTTATATACATGCGAGTCTTTGAGCTCACCGGTTAGGATATTTATATATGCAAGATTGTTAGAGGTTTAGCTCTTGAAAATAGTATCCTGTAGTACTTGACATGTAATATACTAAGGGGTACAATATTCCACAGTGAGACGTATATAGTTATAGTATAAACATCTTGCTATTTGATCTGTCCGATTTTTTGTTTCAACTAACATGACAAAGAATATAATCATAACAATAACAATTTTGACAGCGGCCCTTTTGATGCCGCTTTCCGTTAGTGCAAGAACTGTTTGTACAACCGAAGGTGATTATGGCCAAAAGGTTGTATGCTGGGAAGAGGCTGAAGGCCAAGTTCTTGGTGTACATGAACCTTTGGAAACTGATTTGGCTGATAGCCTTCCCCTTATTGCCGGAGCAGCTATATTGGTATCCGGCAGTCTTTATATAACTTCTCGCAAGCTTGCAAAAAGCGCCTCGCTTATTGGCTAATAATTAGTATCCTCGAAGGCAGAGGAGAGGATCTAAGCCTTCGAAAGAATTTCTCCTCTACCTTTGAATATTTATAGAACCCATAGGGTTTTTGTTTTTGGGATATAGAATATAGTATAATATAGCCTATAACAGTGTTCGAGAGAACCGTTAAGTTTACTTTAATAAATGAATTAAACACTGATATGTCATCCTCTTTTGGAGGAAATTGAGAGGATGTCATAGTGACTAATTTAAGTACTTTAAAAATAAGTTAGTTTTTAGGGTAGGGATCTGCCCATAGCCAAAGTGTTGGAGCCGCTTTTTGCTGTGGGCAACTCTCTGTCTTAACAGACA
>SDBT01012274.1_pt1 | contig 13768 bp, 5 predicted proteins | sample 2277101 | NCBI WGS metagenome assembly SDBT01 (sample SAMN10404973, study PRJNA504765) | marine sediment metagenome | isolation source: marine sediment core GS10_PC15, 103 cmbsf | place: Arctic Ocean: Southern Knipovich Ridge | collected 2010
GGGCTTCATCTCCAATGACGGGTGGCCTGATCTCTACTCCGTTAACTCCGGACAGCTGCTCCGGAACCTGCGCGGTAAGGGATTCAGCGATGTCTCCGGGAGGATGCCCGCGGGGCGGGTGATGGGCACCAATGCCCGAGGGGGCGTATGGGGAGACTTCGACAACGACGGTTTCCTGGATCTCTACATCTCTGGCTACCAACCGGGCGGTGTGGACGCCATCTACCGCAGCGAGAAGGGGAAGTCCTTCAAGGAAGTGTGGAGGACCGTGGGAGCGCGCTATGCGGGCCGGGGGGTGACTGCGGGGGACTTCGACGAGGACGGGGACCTGGATATCTACGTCTCCAATTACCGCCTGCAGCCGAACCAGCTCTGGCTCAACGACGGGACCGGGAAGTTCAAGGACGCAGCGCGAGAATACGGGGCGCTTGGAGGTGGGGGCCACACCATCGGCTCGGCATGGGGCGACCTGGACGATGACGGGCGCCTGGACCTCTTCGTCGGCAACTTCAGCCATCCGGGGCAGCCGCAGTCGCGGTTCCTCCGGAACCTCGGGAAGCCCGGCAGCAGCCATTTTGAGGACAAGACCGGGGGCGCAGGCCTGAAGTGGCAGGAGTCGTTCGCCTCTCCGGCACTGGGTGATCATGACAACGACGGGGACCTGGACCTTTTCTTCACCACGTTCTACGGCGGGGACAGGGGAGTGCTCTACAGCAACAACGGCGACTGGACGTTCACGGATGTGACGGCTGCGGCGGGCGTGACGTCGAAGTCGACCTACCAGGCCGCGTGGGCGGATTACGACAATGACGGAGACCTGGATCTTCTTACGGACGGCAAGCTTTACCGCAACCCCGGCAACAGCAACCACTGGCTGAAAGTGCGGCTGGAGGGCCGCGGGAAAGTGAACCGCTCCGCCATCGGCGCGCAGGTGCGCCTGCGGCTGGGTGATAGAACGCTCACAAGGCAGGTAGAGACCGGGACGGGAGAAGCAAACCAGAACGACCCGACGCTCCACTTCGGCTTGGGCTCCCATGCGGGTCCTGTCGAGCTCCTCATCAGCTGGCCGGACGGCAGCGAGAAGAAGATGCGTACTGCGGTGGACAGGGTCGTGAAGGTAAGGCGCTAGTATGGTGTCCCGGAAGTAGCATGATCCCCCCTCGCTCTCCCCCGACGGGGTCGGGGGCTACCCTCTCCCCCCAGCGTTGTACAGACCGGGGAGAGGGAGGACCTTGATGGGTGATTTCTGGGACAGCACACTAGCGGGAGGGCGCCAAGCGATGAATGTGAGCAGGGGTGCGTTGGTCATCGTCCTTGCCTTCCTGGCAGGCTCCGGTCTGGCCGGGGCAGTCGAGCTGGAAGCTAACCAGGCGTATGACAGGCTCCCGGGGACGGTGGTCACCCCGCACATCCCGTGGGCGAAGCCGTACTATCAAGGCGCGCTCAAGACCCTCGTCATCGCTCCCACCTGGACCCAGCGCGAGACGGTGGAGCTGGCCCAGCGGCTCTCGCTGGACTACTCTCCGCTCATGACCTTCAGCGAAACTGATTTTTTCAAGTCCGGGTATGCGACGGTGCGTGAGGAGGTGGTCAACAGGGTTGCAGAGGAGCGCCTGCGGGAGGACTACGACCTCATCATCATCGGCAAGATGGACTGGTCCGCTCTCCCGAGCTCTGTGCGCTATGCGGTGATCAAGAAGGTGCATGCCGGCGCGGGAATGGTGTACATCTCTCCGAAGGGAGTGCTGAAAGAGCTGGAGACTCTCTTCACCCGTGAGAAGGCTGAGGATGAGGAAGGCTTCATCACGAGCGGGGTGCCGCTTTCAGTGCTGCCGGTCGTGGACAGGGTGCCGGAGGAGAAGCTCGTCTCGCTCAGCGTTTTCGGGAAGGGCAGGATAGCAAGGATAGAGTACGGCCAGGGCAGGCCCAGGGCGAGCGACTACTCCTATCACTCGCTCACGCCCTTCGGCGTCTATAATGAACCATCCGTCATCTACGACTACTACCACAGCCTGCTGGCGAAGGCATGCCTCTGGGCGGCCCGGAGGGAACCCGACATCTACATCAAGGGGATCACCCTGCCCCCGGGTCCCATCATGCGGGAGAAGCTTCTGTCATCCACAGTCGCCGTGAGTGCCGTCAGCCGCGAGGCGGGCGCGTCGGGATATGATATCTCCCTCATCATCCGGGATTGGAAGAACGTGGTGGAACATGAGAAGTCGGCACACAAGACTCTCCGGCAGGGGGCAAACGAGGTCATCTTCGAGCTGCCGGTGCTAAAGGATGGGCCGCATGTCTGCGACGTCTGGTTCAGGAAAGATGGAAAGGTGGTCAACTGGGGCTCCGCAGTGCTCACCGTCAAGAGCAAGGTAAGAATAGAGAAGCTCATCCTCGACAGGTCCTCATTCGAAGCAGGAGAGGAGGTAACCGGAAAGGTGGTCCTCAGCGGGCCGTCCTCCGGGGCGATGAAGCTGTCGGTCGAGGTGTCGGACGGCTACGGCCGGTTGATCGGCAGGGAGGTTCTTTCGCCGTCGGGGAAGGAAGCATCTTTCGCGCTCCGGGTGCTCCCAGCCCGTTCCACTTTCCTCATCGTGAGGGCGATGCTGGAGGGCAGGGACGGTATTGCGGGCGAGATGACGGTGGAGACACTCATGCCCCTGCGTGAGAAGCGCGACTTTTCCTTCGTCATGTGGGATTTCGTCAACAATGATCACATCCTGCAGGCGCACCTCAGGGAGTACGAGAAGCACGGCGTTGACACCATCCTCGTGCCGAATCCCCACCGATTCCCCACCCGGGAAGAGAACGAGGAGATATGCCGGCACATGACCCGGGCGAACCTTGACATAATACCCTACATCGGGTGGTTCGGCGACGAGGGCGGGACGGGATTCCGGCAGGGCCCTGACGGGCCTATCCGTACGAAGTGCTTCACCGACCCCGGGTACAGGCGGTCCGTTGCCGGGGGCTCGCGCGGCCTGGCGAAGAACGCAGAGTTCCTGAAGCCGTTCGGGCCCCCGGCCTACAGTGTCGGCAACGAGAACGTGCTTTCAGGAGGCGGCACGGGGGTGGATATCTGCTTTTCACCGACCTGCCTTGCCGACTTCAGGAAGTACGCACAGCGCGTTTACGGGGGCCTCGGGGCGCTCAACAAGGAATGGGGGACCTCATACAGCGACTGGGGCCAGGTGAAGCCGCTTTCGCTCAAGGAGGCCAAAAAGCAGGGCAACTACCCGCGCTGGGTGGACCACCGGATGCACATGGACGAGGTCTATGCCGGCATCCACCGGTTCGCCCGAGACGTCATCCGTCGCGTGGACCCCGGTGCCCGGGTCGGCTGGGAGGGCTCCTACGGGGACGGCAGTATCTACCGCGGGTACGATTTCTTCCAGCTCTACGGGATACTGGATCTCAAGAACAGCAATGCCAGCCCGGGCGGGTACGACTACGAACTGCAGTGTTCTTACACCCGCAGGGGAGACCACAGCTCCGCGGACTTCGGCAGCTACGAAGGCGCCTTTGTAGGGACAAACGCCGCGGCGGCCGAGCAGAACATGCGCTATTTTCCATGGTTCTGCCTCTTTCACAACATGAACGCGTGCTGGTGGTGGTACAGCTTCCCCTACAACGGCTGCGGGGGCGCCTCGGCGTTCACGCCGGACTTCGCACCGCTGCCGGGCTTCGCCCAGGCCTCCGAAGAGGTCATGGAGATAAAGCGAGGCATTGGGAAGCTTCTCCTGAACGGCCGGAGGGACGACAGCGGGGTCGTCATCCACTACTCTCGTCCCTCGACCGCGGTCTCCATGTACCGCGGCGAACACACGAAGGTGAAGGAGTCCTTCCAGGACTTCCGTTACGCGCTGGAAGACCTCGGGCGCCAGTATTACTGTATGCACAGGGAGGAACTGGAGGCGGGAAAGCTCACTGCGGGAGGATACCGCTTGCTTGTCCTCCCGTACAGCCAGGCGCTTTCCCTCATGGAGGCGAATGAGATCAAGAAGTTCGTGCGAGCGGGGGGCTGCGTCATCACCGACTTCGACCCGGGCGTGACTGATGAACACGGGAAGGTGCTTCCCGGGAGTTCGCTCGCGGAGGTGTTTCCGAGGATGGGCGCCGCTGCCTACGAGACCACCTACGGGAAGGGCAAGGCGTTCTATTTCGGTGACCGGATCAGGGGCTATGCCGGACGCCGGAGAGCAGGGAAAGGCATGGAGGCGCTCTCGGCCGTCTCCGCTGCTCTCAAGACGGCCGGGGTGATCCCGGGGGTGACCGCGACCGTCGTGTCTTCCGGGGAGCGGTTGAAGGCGACCGAGGTCACGACTTTCAGGAACGGCGAGGCGGATTACGTGTGCCTGCTGAGGGACCACCGGGTGAACGACCTTTCCACAAGAGAGGTGGAGCTCCGGTTCTCCCGCGAGGCGTTTGTCTATGATGTCAGGGAGAAGAAGGCGTTCGGCCGGACCAGGGTGGTCAGGACGATGCTTCTCCCGGCAAGGGCGAAGGTGTTCGCACTGCTGCCCTACGAGCTGAAGCGGGTGACGGTCAGGGCGGACAGGCAGAGGTACCGGCAGGGGAAGACTGCCGGCTTTGAAGTGAGATTGGAGGTGTCCGCGGGGAGACCTTCCGCTCACGTGGTGAGGGTGGAGCTCTACGGCCCCGGCGGGGAGGAGCTCTCCCACTACGCGCGGAACATGCTGATAGAAGAGGGACGCGGATCCGGCGTTATCCCGCTGGCCCTGGACGAGAAGGAGGGCGAGTACCGGATAGTGGTCACGGACGCGGCGACGGGGATGGAAGCGGAGGAGCACTTCACAGTGACTCGCGGATAAAGGAGGGTGGAGAGATGTTGAAGGGACTCAGTCTGGCGGGTGTTTTCGTATTGCTGGCTTTGACGAGTGCGCATGCGGAAGAGATGAAGATAGGGGATATCGTCATAAAGCAGGAAGATGTCATCAAGGTCGAGCACAAGCAGGAGAAGCTGGAGGGCAAGGGCGACCACGAGGGGCACGAGCAGCAGAATGACAATATCTGGTTCCGGACAGGCAAAGTGACCTACAACCTCCTCTACCAGAGGTGCATCGATGCGGCCCACCTGCAGGACGATACCGTGGCGGGCGGGAAGATAGGCCTGAACGAGCCGACTGAGGCCAACTGGTACTGGGCGGATTTCATCAGGGTCCTCGTCGATGACGTCAACGTCATATCGCGAGTGGCGTCAGGCACGACGGACATGGAAGGGAAGCAGACTTCGCCCACGACAAGGAAGGAGGCAGGGAAGGCAGCCGCCGAGTTTGTCTTCGAGATGCCCATCGAGGAACAAGGGACCATCCTGAAGCTGAGTTTCCTGGCACTGAACGAAGGCGATGCGCTCCTGTGCAAGGGGACGGTCACATCTGACAAGGAGGCACCGTCGATAAAGATCGTGCTCAACAACTTCCCGAGCTTGATGACAGAGGTCCACAACAAGAAGGGCATGCGCTCCATCGTGACCTCTGGCGGGGCCTACAAGGAGAAACCCGTTCCGCCCGCGGATGGTGCGCAGTACCACTTCACGGGGAACGGGCCCACGTATGACCTTTCTCCCGCTGACGAATACTGGCTGCTGTATTCCGACGAGGTCTTTGATCCGGACACAAGGCCGGAATCCATGGGGCCCTCCGCGCTTCTCTTCGTACCCGGGGAGATAAGCAAGGTGCAGGTGAAAGTGACGGACTATCCCGTCACGACCACGCTCACCTGCAAGCCGGGAACGAAGACGTTCCATCTTGTCTTCTGGGAGTTCGGGAAACGGGGGAACAAGGAGGTGCTGGAGTACCTGAAAGCCAATGCGGAGGAAGTGAAGAAGCTCGTGCAGGCCATGGAGTTCTGACGCTGCTTAAGTGGCCCGGGTCCGTCAGGCTGCCGTATGACGCCGGGGCGTGTGATGCCGGGGTGGCAGCCTTCAGCTCCCGGTGGTAAGATGGCGAAGCCGGAGGGGCAAACTTTGTGTGGAAGAAGAGCAGGAGGGGCATGTCTGCGATGAAGGGTTCTGTGAGAAGCGAGAGGAGTAGGGGGAGCGAGTTCGGGCTGGTCAGGGACGGGAACCGGGTAGAGTGGATCATGCACGGGAATACGGCGTTGGCGAAGTTCGACCGCAAGGACCTGCACCTCTCCGACGTGAAGTTTGCACCCCGTGGAAGGCCGCTCCTCTCGCACGTGCCCCTGGCCTGGACCATTTTCAAGGGCAGGGCGAAAAACATCTCGGTCAGGGCATCCGGCGGTCCTTCGCGGCTCAGGCTGGAGCTTTCCTGCGGCAATCGCAAGGGCAACCTTTCCGGAAAGACCGTGCTCTCGGTCACCCTCGACCCGCGCACGAAGACCTACGTCTATTCCATCAAGACGGCGCTCAAGGTAGAGAAGCGCTGGCGTCTTACGAGGGAGAAGGAGCCCTGGCAGGGATATACCAACTGGTTCGATAAGTGCAAGGGCACACGATTCGAGAAGACCGGCCTCTGGTACATGCAGTACGGCGACCCCGCTGTCCATATGGGCGTGGGACCGGCCACACCCATTACCCGGGACCGCCCGGATATCCTCTACCCTTACCCGTTCTTCAAGCGGGGGTGGAAGAAGCGGTGGCAGGCATGCATCTACCAGGATCCGAAGGGGAAGTATGTATCCGTGCCGCACAATCACCTGCTCTCCAGCGATAAGGACGTCTGGGAGATGAGGAAGGGCGGGATGTTCGGATGGTTCGATGAGCCTGGCGGGAACCCGGTCATCAGGTTCCCGGGAAACACGGGCTCCAGGACAGCCTGCCACATGTGCCAGTGGGCCTACGACGTGCACCTGTGGTACGTGCTGGACGGCGAGGGATCGGACCCGGTGCTGGAGCCCGGCACTGAGCTCAAGGCCTCCTACGAGATAGCCTGCTGGGGCGCGAAGCGTTCCTCGGCGATCCTCAAGAAAGCCAGGGCCGCCCCGCTTCTTCCCGGGGACTGCGTGTTCTGTGACCTCCCCGCCTACCGGCCGGGGATGAACGCGTTCCGGGACGCCGTCAAGCCGGTGGATGAGTCCTGGTACTGGACCCCGGGAGGCAGTACCGTATGGGACCGGACCCAGGGACACCGCGGTTCCAACTCGCTGAAGATAGAGCACGATGTCCCGCAGCGTTCATCCTGGTACGCCATGGTGGGGCGCTCCTACTTCATGGACCCGCTCGTCGATGGGAAGCGGTACAGGCTGAGCGCATGGGTGAAGACCTCAGGCGTGTCCGGTACCGGTGCCCGCATCAGCGTCAGCCAGACGGCGGTCGCTGACGAGGGGACCGCGCGAGAGCGGGTCAAGAGCAGCCCTTGCCGCTACTCGGGGCGGAAGCTCACCGGGACGAGGGATTGGACGCGGGTGGAGGTGGTAAGCACGGTGGTCCGCAGGGGGGCAGCTTACCTGACGCTGGCGCTCGAGCTCGACGGCACGGGGATAGCCTGGTTCAGCGACGTGAAGCTGGAGCCGATCCGGCGACAAGGTGGAACCCGGAAACGATGAGAAAAGCTCGGAAGAGCCTCCTCTGGCGGCTGGGCAGCTTCTCGCAGGCAGAGGTGAGAAGACCCGCGGACGCAGTTTTCAATCCCCGGTTCTCCCGGATAAACGGCCGTGAGCACCGCTACAGCGTGCCTGCCGGTTGGAGGAAGGCACGTTCGTTCAGGCTTCCTCGCTGGCTGACCGGCGACAGCGGCAGGGACCCCGGCGTCGAGACGCTCGTCATCAGCACTTACCTGCGGGCCGGCTTCCACGTGTTCGAGGTGGCTTCCCTCCAGCTGGTGGTCAAGCGGGCAGTGCGGGGTGACAATGCCCCGTGGGGGGAGGACGTCTTCGGCGCTGATCCGAAGCGCCCCTACCGGCTTACCGGGGATATCATCAGGAACTGGGACGAGCAGGTGGAGCAGCAGCTGGAAAGCGCCGACCCGAGCTACGACACGCTTTCTTTCCACGAGACAGACCAGGTGATAAACCAGCCCGACCTGAACTTCGTCATCGCGCGCGTCGACGGCCGGGAGATGGGATGCATCACGGAAGGGCCGCCCTCGTACGCCCTGAAGGGAAAGGACGTCTACCGCCTGAGGCGGCATTCCTTTGCCTTCTTCTGCGAGGAGGACGGGCATCACGAGATCTCCGTTGCCGCGCACCGGCTCCCGTGCTGGCAGGACGCCAGTAACCCGTACGGGCGCTGCCTGGGAAAGCGCTTCATCCCCGTGTCTTTTTCTCTCTTCAGGACAGCCGCCCCGCAGCCCGTGCATACCCTGAAGGAGAGTCTCCCTGCGAAGCCGCTCCTGGACCTCTGGGGCTGGGAGTCACCCATCTGGTACCAGCGGTGGGACGATCCCCGCGGGGCAAAGCCGCGCAAGATCAAGCGGGATGCGATCGACGAGTCGTTCAAGAGGGGAGCTAACTTCCTCGAGCTGTACCTCAGTGCTTACAAGGAAAGGGGACTCCCGATAGAGTGGAAGGAGGGAGATGCGCTTGCGGGCAGGGGGAGGTACCTGTACCGGCGGTCTCCCGACTGGGACGGGAAGAGCCTCAGGGCGCTCGCCCGCTTCGCTCACGACAGGGACTTCCTGATGAACTGGTATTTCCATTTTCCGTACGCTCCCCGCTACTGGGAGGTGCCGGCGGCCTGGCTGGATGCGCTGCTGAGGAAGCTGGCCGGAGACCATGCCGACGCGCTGAAGCACGGGTGGCGCGAGGTCCTGGACGGGATCTGGTTCGAGTCCGGGGGGAGCGTTACCACACCCGACCTCATCAACGTCATCCGTGCGATGCAGCAGTTCAACCCGGGGATCGTGACCAGCGACACCACCTATGCACTGGTGGGGAAGCAGGGCATCTGGCCGGGGATGTTCGCGTATCTGAGTTCGGTCAACCGGGGGCCCGACGACAAGGACCGCTCGCCGGCGTTCACTCCCGGGAGCATGGGCACCGCATACGGGGAGAGTTTCCTCGGGTTCCAGTGTAACTGCAGGGTCCGCCAGGAAAACCGCTACGGGGACACCTACCCTGACTGGATGCTCAAGCTCTGTAACGATTACATCCGCGACTATTCGTTGCGGCCGGGCGGGAAAAGGACGGCCTCGGCCCTCTTCTGGATAAGCGAGGCGGACTATGTCTGCCACGGTGAAGCGAGGGACTACGTGTACGGGATCTCCCAGGACCCAGTGCGTTGCGCCGTTTCGACCCGGCTGACGAGTACGGGCAGAGGCGGTGTCTTCGACCAGCGCAAGAGCCAGTACCTGCCTCTTTACTACCGCCGCCGGGACCCTCACCCCGCGTCCGACTACATCAGCCAGAACAACTGGTTCCGGCTCTACGTGGGCTCCGGGAGAGACAGCGTGGAGCTCCTGTACGACCCCACGGGGACCGCGCACTACGACTCCAACTCGGTGAGCATCCCTGTATCCAGGGGCTTTCTCGGCACGGTAAGTTCGGCGGCTGTGATCTCCTACGACGCGCAGATCAATGTGCAAGAGCCCGCCGGCTACATCTCCGTCTTGCGGACCCGGGCCCGGGTGGTGATGAACGACCCGCGGTCAGGGACGGTGGAAGAGCGTGTCTTTACCGTGCAGAGCGACAGCCCCTCTTTCACGATAGAGGTCAGAAGGACGCACGCCCGCAGCCAGCAGGACATGGGGCTGGAGCTGGGATGCGAGGGATACGACCGTCTCACCGTGGACGGGAAGACTCACCGAGGCGACTGCGAGGTCAGCCCCCGTGCACGGTGCCTGCTCCTGGAAGATTCGAGGCAGTTGAAGCCGTCTCTTGCGCTTCACATCCTGAAGCGGGGCCATGTCAACAGGGCGGCATGGCAGGCGGGACAGCGGCTTGTACTCTGGAGCGAAAACAGGAAGAAGTACGTCGACCCGCACCCGCATCTGCGAGGGGTGATCTACCCCGTGCAGCACAGGACAGAGGAGATCCGGCTGCTGGTCTCGTTCCTGGGAGTACTGTACGGGAAGAAAGACCTGAAGCGGCTCGGGGAAGTCCTGGGGAGCAAAGCTCCCCAGGGGGGAGCCCCCGCGGGGGCCGTTCCCCGGGCGGCCGTCCGCAACGTGACGCTTAAGACAAAGACGCGCCTTTCCAACAGGACGTCACTGCCCGTGGTCGCGGTGGCGAAGGTGGTGAACCCGGGCAAGGGGCCGTATTTCGTGGAAGAGGGCGGCTGGTGGACGTGCCGGGGCGCCCAGCCGTGCAAGGGCTCCCGCGGCGACTACCTCAAGCTCTACCTCCCGGCCCGCTCCGGCGGCTCCATCCACCGGTACGGGCTGATAGACGGCGTGGTGATGCCCGGGTGGGGATGCCAGTACACAGTTGCGCTGCGCGATATCAAGCGGCTGTCTCCCACAAGGGCCGGCTGCGTGGTGCGCGTCATGTCCACGACGCCGTTCCTCTTTGCCCCGCGTGCCCGGTTTGCGAAAGAGATCGCACGGGTGAAGCTCGATGGAAAGGACTGGCGGTACTTCGAGGGCAGCGTGGTGTTTCTTCCCCGGATAGAGGGGGACTACCGGCTGCGAGTGGAGTACGGGAAGCCCTCTGTTCCCTGCCTCACCAGGACGCATGCCCTGGTGAGCGAGGCGCGGTGGAGCGGACGCACACTGCATCTCAGGGCCGGGCTGCCGCCGTGGATGAAGAAGCTCCCGCGGTCGCTCTTCCTGATGGTGTGCGTGGACAGCCGCGGGCTGAAACTGCAGTCTGTGCGCGGCGGAGAGGTCGTAAGGCAGGAGGGCCGGAAGGCGATGGTCCGTTTCAAGCCGGGAAGGCTGACCCTGTCTTTCACGAGATAACGGGAGATATCGCGGCAGCCGCAATAAGGTGAGAAGTGAGCGAAAGAGAATACGCACTCTCATACGGCAGCTCGACGGTGAAGGTCCGGCTCGAGGAGAAGAGCGTCATCGGCTCCCGGGTCGAGCAGCCCGACCCGCCGGAGATAGACGCGGGAGCTGCGCTCATCGAGTCTCTGCGCACGCCCATCGGCATGGAGCCGCTCGCCTCTCGCCTCGAGAAGGGGGTAAAGGTCACACTGGTCTGCGATGACTACACGCGGCCGACACCTGCCTACGAGCTCCTGCCTGCGCTCCTCGGGGAACTGAACAGTGCGGGCATCCCGGACGAGGACATCACCCTGCTCGTGGCGCCGGGATTCCACCGGGCGATGACCGGCGGGGAGAAGGAGAAAAAATACGGCCGGGAGGCATGCAGCCGTATCAGGGTCGAGCACCACGATGCGCTGGACTATGACTCGATGAGGCACCTTGGAGAGACATCGCACGGTATCCCCGTCTGGATAAACAAGCTGGTCACTGATGCCGGCGTAACGATAGGGATCGGCGTGGTGGAGATACACCCGTGGGCGGGTTTCGCGGGCGGAGGCAAGATAGTCTCGCCCGGGGCCGCCGGCAAGAAGACGATAAACGCGACGCATTCCCTGCCGTGCCTGCCGGGCGTGGAGATAGGAGAGACCGAGGGGAACTGCTTCTGGCTCAGCTGCATCGAGGCCTCGCGGATGGCGGGCCTCGACATGATCGTGAACGTGGTCCTTGACGCTGCAGGACGGGTGACGGGCCTTTTTGCGGGCGAGGTAGCGGCAGCGCACCGGGCCGGGATCGCCTTCTTCAAGAAGGTGAACGAGGTCTGGTTCGACGACTATGCGGACATCGTCATCACCAGTTCCAGCCCCAAGCAGCAGTACTGGGGCCTGGCTGTGACGGCCGGCTACAACGTCTCGCGGATCGTCCGCGAAGGCGGCACGCGCATCGTCCTTGCGGCCTGTCCCGAGGGGCTCGGCGACAGCCAGCGGGAGAAGGAGTTCTACCACCACTCGCTGAAGCGGAAGTGGGGCTCCATCGAGGAGTACTGGGAAGCTACGATAGGAGAGGAGCAGGACAACTCCCGCAACACCTGCGCGGTGCACCGTCACCTGAGGGACCTCGAGCGTTCGGACCTCATCTTCGTGACCGATGGCTTCGGGCCGGAGATGGGAGAGCTCGGCTCCTGCGAGTGGACTGACTCTCTGGAGGAGGCCCTGCGGATGGCAACGAAGAGGCAGGGACCTGATGCGAAGATCGCCGTGCTGGACGACGGGGGCATGGTCCTGCCCTCGGTCCGGAGGAAGGAGTGACAAGCGTGAGGCTTCCCGACCACTTCATCTACGGAGCTCACTACTACTGGGAGCCGACACCTCCCCCGGAGGAGTGGGAAGAAGACATCCGGAAGATGAAGGATGCCGGGTTCAACATCGTCCAGATGATGATGACATGGCGCTGGCATGAGAAGGTAAAGGGTGAGTTCAGCTGGGAGGACAGCGACCGCTTCTTCGATGTCTGCGAGGCGCTGTCGATGCCGGTGCATGCCTATATCTTCCTCGAAAACATCCCGGAGTGGATGCTGAGGAAGTACGACTGCTACACGCGGGACCGCCACGGCCGGAAGTTCGAAGGAGGCGGGAGCGGCGGGTTCAAACTCGGCGGCTACTGGCCCTGCTTCGACGACGACCGGGTGAAGGAGGAGGGAAGCCGCTTCGCGAGGGAGGCCGTGAGGAGGTACCGGGGGAAGAGATCTCTTTACTCATGGGATGTCTGGTGCGAGCCGAGGAACAAGAAGCGCTGGTCCTGCTTCTGCGAGCCGTCGCAGGAGAAGTATCGCGCGTGGCTGAGGGCCAGGTACGGCTCGATCGAGAAGTACAACGATACGATGAAGAGGGCATGGGGGAGCTGGGAGGAGCTCACTCCTCCGGCCTGGCCTGCAGGCTACGGGGAGACCTACCTCTGGAAGCTCTGGACTGCTGAGAAGGTGCGGGATAACGTCCGCTGGATCGCAGAAATAGTGCGCGAGGAGGACCCGGGCCGGCTCATGACATCCCATGGCGGCGGCACGTACACGGTCGCCGACCAGCTGGACGTCACCTTCGACGACTACCTGAACGCCCGGGAGGTGGATTTCTACGGGGCATCGATGAGTCTTGGGTGCCGCGAGGAGTACCGGCGCGGGAGGGTAGGCCTGCTTTGCGCGAGCGCACGGAGCGTCTCGCCGGTGTTCTGGGCGGCCGAGGTCTACCCGAAGATACAGAACCGCGGCTGCATCCCGGGAAAACACCGGGAGTTCGACGACCTCTCCGACCCGCGGGACCTGCGATCCATCCTCTACCAGCTGGTCGCCGGCGGGACAAAGGGCATACTCTACTGGGAGTACAAGGACGAACGCTTTGGGATAGACAGCGACCGCTGGGGCCTGGTGGGAGTGGACGGCAGGGACAGCGAACACCTGGCCGTCGCGGCCGGGTTCGGCACGTGGCTCAAGGAGCACGGCGCACTCCTGATGGGCGCGCATCCTCCGCCTGCGAGGGCGGCGATCGTGTTCGATATCCGCTCCCGGCTTCTCTCTGCGATCGAGGACAGCCAGCGCATACGCGCCTCCGCACGGGCGTTCGAGAGCGAAGGCGGGGGGGCCAGGGGGTACAACCACCTCGAGGCGTTCCAGGGCGCGTACGAACTCTTCATGAAGCTGAACGTGCCGGTCGATCTTCTCGATGTGAGAGATGTAGGGAAAAGGGCCGCCGGCTACGACCTGCTGTACCTGCCGCTCCCGCTCGTGATGGACAGGAAGACCGCGGGGTGGCTGGAAGAGTTCGCCGGTGGCGGCGGGTGCCTGGTGAGCGAGATGGGCATGGGGATGAGAGATCCCGGGACTACCTGGCTGGAGGGGCTGGTGCCGGGCTGCGGCCTGGATAAGCTCTGCGGGT
>SDBT01012275.1_pt1 | contig 13768 bp, 19 predicted proteins | sample 2277101 | NCBI WGS metagenome assembly SDBT01 (sample SAMN10404973, study PRJNA504765) | marine sediment metagenome | isolation source: marine sediment core GS10_PC15, 103 cmbsf | place: Arctic Ocean: Southern Knipovich Ridge | collected 2010
AAACCCGGTGTCAGTCCATTGCTGATGGGAAAGATGCTGCTATCCAATTACTCAATACAGGTGGAGATTACACTACTGGCACTGGGACAATGACAGTTAAAATAACTTACAGAGTTCATACTTTAGGATTGTAATGGCATATCAATCGTTTCTTATAGCTGATTTTAAAGCCGCCAAAGTGATAGGCAAAGAACCTTGGCTAATCCCTAAAGATGGATTCTCTACTTTAGAGAATATGCACATCAATAAGGGTGTCTTAGAAAAAAGGCTTGGTTATAGTCAATATGCCCAAATGAAACATGGGGCCGTAGCACAGACAGCGACATCAATTACGGGCATACAAGAATATGTTAAAGACGGTATGCCTAATTTATTAGTGATGGATAGTAAAGATACCAGTGGTGTTTTCTCTGGCAGATGTAATTTATACAATCCTATTGATCAGACTATGACGGACATATCCAGCGATTTGTCTACGCCTGCCGATATTTTCTCTGGTTCGGCTTCTGACTTCTTTAGTTTCGTCAATTGGCTGGGTGTCGGTTATATGGCTAATAACGTCGATCAAATTCATCAATGGGCAGGGCGTGGCAATGCCGTAGTACCTTTTGATATTATATTCGATACTGATGAGGCGGGTACGAATCAAGTTGATACATGCCGATTCTTATTCGTTAAAGATGACCGATTGCTACTCTTGGAAACAACTGAATTTGGCGAATGGCAACCGCAACGATTAAGATACTCTGCTACCGGCACGAAGGTCTTTAGTTCAACTGCCGCTGGCTTCATAGACGCTGTTACACAGCACAGGATAGTCACCGCTGGCTTTATCGGTAACGATATAGCCGTTTACATGGAAGGCGGCAGCACAGGCTCCCTATGGCTTATTAAGTCAACTGGAACGTCTGATATACCTTTTAGATGGCAGAAGATTACTGAGACAGAACTATGCACTTCGCCATATTCTGGTGTAGAATTTAGAGACGGTTTGGTATCTATCGGCTTATCGAACGTCTTATTCTTTAACGGATTCCCTATTCGTGTCAAATTCTTAGACTTACCGAATATTAGAGATTTCTTAGCCGAATTCAATAATGACTTGATTCGTAGTGTTTTTGGTTACAGACAAAAAGAACAAACGGAGAGTCATTTGCTTTACACCTTCGCTGACAGTAGTTCGACGAGTATGGATAGAATACTTGATTTTAGTGAGACTGATAACAACTGGACAAAACATAAATCAAAACAATCATTTTTCGTCAATATTATAGGTGGTTTTAACGATCAGCAGGTTCCGGTCGCTTCGGAATTAGCCGGTGTCTTAGGCGTTACTCTTGTAGAAGATATGCACACGAACGCCAGAGACGTGCATGGCACGCCTGCCCCTATAACTTTAATAGGTGGTAGAAATAGTAGGCTCTATAAATGGAATGACGGTGGTTTTGATGGTACTGATGACGCTAATGGTAATATTGAGATTAAAGCTATATCTGGCGATCTTAATCCGTTCTTAGAGGAAGGCAGGAAAGTTGACTGCGAGAAGATAGGATTTTTAGTTGATAATGATGCAAATGCTTCGTTCCTGGCATCTATTTTCAAGAACACAAAAGTCGCTGCTACGGTTATAGGCTCGGACTTAAATCAATACAGATGTATTTTAGCTCACACATCGGCAACGGCTTCAAGACCGGTAACAGGAGCAAATCATACGACCTTCTGGGAAGCAACCGGCGAAACGGGCGTTGCGGAAACATGGCTGACGGCTACAGAGTATTCTGGCCCTTATAAAAACAAGTTAATTTCGTGCGATGCTGACGATGACTCAGTTGATATGTTTTGGGTATGGATATATTGTGATGGCGAGATTGGATATTTTCACCGTTTGCAAATATCACATACCGAACGGAGTAATAGACCTCGTATTCATGCTTTTGATCTTTATTTCCAACCAGCAGGGAGGATAAGCCTTGCCAATTAAAAGATTAGATACAGAAGTAAGATTGCCATTTGACGAGGATGCGTTACTTAGCAAAGACCCGTTAAGGTTGACGGAATATATATTTGAACTAATTAAAATATTACAGGAATTATTAGCAGATATAAGCGTTGCAACGAATTTAACGATAGACTTAACCGATGGCAGTGCTCTTTATTCTAAATCGAAAGATGCGACAGGAAATTACCCGTTAGGGACTTGGAGACAAATACAAGTTGATGATAACTGGGAACATCAAGTTCAATTAACTTTAGGTGTATGGACGACGGCACAGAGATATAAGAAACCGAAAACATGAGAAAACTATTACTTATAATTTTGTTGTTATGTTCGTTTGCCTTAGCTGACGATTTCACCAGTGATTTATTGCCTACAACTACTAACTTTCTGGATTTTGGCACACAAGATTTGCAATGGCGAAATGCCTGGGGCGACGGCGTTTTAGATTGGGACACGATCACAGACGGCACTTTTTCGACAACAGCAGGGGTAGGCACTGGCTTAGTTTCCTTAACGGACGGATCTGCAAGCTGGTTAAGTAGTAATTTATTCGGCTTTGGCTCAATATCAGGCACGACTTTAACTGATACCGTCCTTAGTATAAACTCCGGTTCAATATCTAACGCTGTCAATGGCACGTTTAGCGGTACGATTACTGGTGGTATTCTAACTGACGGCACGACAACGATAACTGGCGGCAATTATACAGGCGTGGGCAATTTAACAGGGTCAGACATTGACATATCCGCTGGTACTGGCAGCTTTACAGGCAGCGGTACGAGTACCTTCGGACAGATAATAGATAGTGGGCTTACGCCAAGCTTAGGCGTATATACGGACGTGTCGAGCCAATTAACTTCAACAGCACCATCAAGCGGCGTACTCGGTTACTGGAGCAGGGCCGGGACAACAATAAGTACCGCAAACGCAGGTGACGACCTTTTAATGGGCGGTGATATTGGCATGGGCGGGTTTGATATAACTAACCTCGGCAACTTGACTATATCAGATGGCGTTATAACCCAATCATGGAATAACGGGACGCCTGGAGCGTTGATATGTGCGTTATCTTTAACGCACGAAGTATCGCCTGCAACGCCAGCTATCAATACCGCAGTTGCTATAGATTTTAATATCGAAGCTGATGACGGAGTAATACAAACAGGGGCGATTGACTCTACTATAAAAAATGTCGGGTCGGGAACAGAAATAAGTGATTTAGACTTGTGGGTGCTCACAGGCGGCACTCTTACTAAGTATCTAACCATTGACGGCTCTGCTGGTGAGATAGTATTAAACCAGGACATTCGTATTAAGTCTGGCAGTATAACGTCTGATTCCGGCATCGTTAATTTTGGTGCTACAGATGTGTCGATTGACGGCACTGGCTCGGTTGCTGGAGTAGCAATAAGACAAGGGGCTGATAGTTTAGGGCTTCAGATAAACGGGTTTGATGACAGGTCTGGGGACAATGCCACGTTAAACATTGACGTATCTGGTAGAACACACCTTTTGGCCAGTGGTCTTTTGTTCTTTGGTGGGCAAGGAACTGACGTTGGATTTGTAGGCTCCACAAGCTTTTCCTATTTAAATGATAAATCATGCCAGTTTGGGTCAAGCTCTTCAACGAATAGTTCTTTTCGCCACAGCACATCACAAACAAACGACTCTTTACTCTTAACACTAAGCCCCCCTTCAAACGGATCTGATTCTTTAGTGATAGTTGATAGTGCCAACTTCAATTACCAACATCCAAAGCAAATAAACCCGACTATATTTTTGCATTCAGCTACCAATAGTACGACAGAATGGATTAGTTTTACTCACGACCAAACCAATGGTGTAATTGAAACCGGAACGGGACACGTGCGGTTTAAATCTTCTATTGGGCTGGAAAATTTTGAGGAACTAAGATTTTATGACGATGGTGCTAATTACGTTGGCTTTAAAGCTCCCGCCCTAACTGCTAATCAAATATGGACGCTACCAACTGCTGACGGCGATCCTGGGGCCGTCCTTACAACAGATGGTGCTGGCGTAACAAGTTGGACTGATAACGCATCTGAAAAGACTTGGGCCTTTATGAGCCGAGATGCTTCGAGTGGCACAAACTATATTGGAGGATTTTATAAGTTTGGAGCAACCGACAATGATTTTAATCCGGTAATAACATTTGGCACAGCTAATGTGGCTTATTCGGCACACTTCTTTTTGGTACAAGCGGCAGGTGCGGGTGGCGGCACTGATACAGTCGTCAGGGTAAATGGTACAACTATAGACGATCAGGGCAATAGAGTAACGGGTGTCAATGTCGATATTATAGTTGATGATGCTGGTGCGGCGAATACTTATTACGAAACAACTCAAAAGTGGATTGGGCAAATTAGTATTGTTGTATTATCTGGCCCTGATTTATTGATGAATTACGGCTTTACAAAATATTGGGATAATAACAACACTGACTTTAAGGTTGTAGGTGTTGAGGCGACTTGGCTTGGGGCAAAGGCTGACGCGAACCCTGACATTCATTTACATCACCACAAGGCTACTGGATGGACTTATAACGCAGGAGCAGAGCCAACAACCCCAGCAGAAATAGGGAGTATGGCGAATGACCTTGGTACAGAAAAACAAATCGCAGTTGCTCAGGAAGGTGCTTGGAAGCGAGATAATTTTAACACTAATATCATGGGCAGTACGAACGAAGGAACGATAATTGAATTAACGACAACTACCAATAGAACTTATGCGATAGGTAACTTCCTTGTAAGGGTAACCCCGCAATAGGAGATATAATGGCAGATTTAATACTAACAATACCAGACAATAAAGTTCAAGACTTCAAGGCTGGATTCTTAGCCCAGTTGCCAGTACCTACAAAGACTAGAGACGACCAAGGCAACCCTATACCAGCCGAACCCTTGCATTCGGATTTGGAATGGATAACACTAAGGATACGGGAATGGGCGATTAGTAGATATAAAGACGGCAAGGGTAAACTTGCCAAAGAAGCGGCGATCATAGACAAGGATATTATTCAATAGGCAGTAACAACATTTACATAGGAGTATAATCATGGGATTATTTGATTTTGCAGGCGGGTTACCTGGTCTTAGTGGAAGCATAGGTGATATAGCTGGTGATATTTCCGGTGGCGCAAGCGACTTATTCGGCAATATAAATCTCGGCGGCACTGATCCAAGTGTTAGTACCAGGCAGCAAAGTTTATTGACGGGGCCACAGCGCGAATTACAGGATTTAATAGCGAATTTCGCGCAAAGTAATATCGGCGGGCCAAGCCGTACCCCTGGTTCCGAATTAGGCCCATTAGGTCCAAGTCAATTGCAGCAGCAAGCATTTGGTTTGGCTGGTCAATTACCACAACAATTAGGCTTTGACCCGCAACAGATTACTACGCAGTTTCAGCCTACAGCAAATTTTGCCAGGCAGGGATTTCAGCAAGAGACGATACCGGCTATTTTAGCGGCTTTGGGTGCTCAAGGTGCAAATCGCAGTAGCGGAGCGGCTAATATAATAGCAAGACAGGGACGTAATTTAGAACTCGGCTTAGCGGCTCAGTTAGGTCAGCAGCAATTTGGTGCGCAGCAAGCGTCTTTGGGTAGACAGGCTCAATTGCCTTCTCAGATAGCTAATTTGGGTTCGTTGCAACGAGGTATAGGGCAGGAGGCACAGCAATTTAGATTAGGTCAATTCCAGCAGGCTGACCCGTTTGCTAATCCTGCTTTGAATCTCGGCCTTAGCGCTTTAAATCGGCCTGCCTTTGAAAACTTAAATATTACAAGGCCAGGAACGCCAGGCATACTTGAACAATTATTACCTTTGGGCGGTCAAGTTGCCGGAGCCGCCGGGGCTGCTGGTGGATTCGGGGCATTATTCGCTGGTTTATCTGACAAGAGAACTAAAGAGAATTTCAAGCCAATAGATAACGCACTTGAAAAACTAAAACAACTTGACGGCAAAACTTATAATTACAAGGCTAATACCCCTGACAATAAAGATGGGGGTGTAATTGCTCAAGATGTAGAAAAGATAATGCCCGAAGCTATTATAGAAAGAGACGGCGTTAAGTACGTCAAGTATGACGCTGTTATGGCTTTGGTTATTGAGGCGATAAAAGAACTGGATAGAAAGGTAGCTTAATATGGCAAATGCTATAAACTTAGGACGTAACCCGACGCTAATTGAATCTTTAAGTCAGGGCTTTGGCCTTGCCGCTCCGGGCTTGGTTCAGGGTGCTCAGCAAAGGCAGCAACAGCAGGGATTAGAACAGCAGCAGGGATTGCAACAGCAAGATTTAGCTTCGCTCTTGGCATTTAACCAGCAGCAGCAGTTATTTCAGCAAGCAAGTCAACCTGGAAATGCCGCTGCGGTAGGTAATGTTTTGGGTAATATTGGTCAATTCGGTCAATCGGCGGGAGGTACTTTGCCACAGGGAACGTTACCGCCAAGTGGATTAGGGCAGTTACAGGCTCCACAAGCACCGCAATTTCCAACGTTCCAGAGCCAGCAGTTTCAAGGTTTACAGGCTCAACAGTTATTCGCTGGGCAAGACCCTAAAAGGCAGGCTGAAATAAATGCTTTAAACGCACAAGCAGAAAAGAACCGAAGGCCGAAAGTGGCAAAACCAATATCCCCAACATCGCAAATAGCACAGAAAAGATTGGATATAATAAACGCATTAGAAGAAAAAGAAAGACAGGGAAAGATAACGCCAGCTGAGAAACAATTATTAAATAAAGCTATTCTTCCAAGTGGTATTAATATAGATTTCAGTAAGGGGCAGTTGCTTCAAACTGCCAACTCGTTAAGGAAAGAATTTAATACAGATCAAAGAGTTAAGGATTTTAGGATTATAGCACCTAAATTCAAAAACATGCTTTCCTTTTTTGATAGATCAAGGGTAACGGGACAGAAAGGGCCAACTGATATAGCTCTATCAAAAACATTCCAAAAACTAACCGACCTAATGTCGTCTGTAAGAGAAGGCGAGTACGAGACCACTTTTAGAGGTCAGGCTCTTTTGCAGAAATTAAGAGGAGGCATTCTGAAACTATCACAAGGTGGTGAAGGAATTACTCCTGAATTTAGACAGGAATTAGTCGATACGGCACGGTTGATGTTTGACGATGGTAAGCTATTTTTTAATCAAGCCCTCGAAGAAAAAGGTTCTATCGCTGACGCATTTAATATTCCACGAGCACAAGTATTAGGAAACATGAAGCCCTTTAATGTTACAAACACAAATACCGAGTTTGAGGAATTATTTGGAGCAACTACACAACAAGGAGGTGCTCAACAGGGAGGCCAATCATTGATTGTAGATAATCCGAAAACAGGCGAAACATTACAGTCATTTGACGGAGGCCAAACATGGCAACCAATACAGTAAATATACCAGAAGGCTTTGTACTTAGAGAGCAAAAACAGCAGGGTGGTCAAAATATACCTGAAGGCTTTGTTTTGAGAAAGCAACCGCAAAGAGGCGGTATTACGTCACAGCAAGTCGTAGGCAGTGGCTTTGAACAACCCCAAGATACTATTCAGGGTTTACTGTCCCAATTAGGTTCAACTTTGCCAGATCCAGGAGAGCCAAAGCAAATAGAACAGCCGTTACCATTGTTAGGACAGGAGTTCGCTGCTGCTAATGTAGCGAAAGAACAGCAAAGGCAAAAGAAGTTACAGGTTGTTCAGGAATTACAATTAAGAGGATTGTCATTAAAAGATATTGAAGAAAGATTAGACCCTACTTTTGCACAACAATTAAAACAGGATATAGGTAGGACTGGCGGTGGTATTGCTGGAGGTATAGCAGGTGCTAAGGCGGGAGCAGTTGCCGGTTCTGCGGTTGCACCAGGTATCGGGACTGCTATAGGGGCTTTGCTCGGAGCAGCTATGGGTGCTGGCTTAGGTGGCTTTGTGGGTGAAGATGTTCAAAATACCGTTGAGATGGTTAATATAGCTAATAAAGCCAAAAGAGGAGAAAAATTAACTTTCAAAGATAGGAATTTAATAAGTCGGACAGAAGAAGAATTGAAAGCTGAGAGAAGGGGTGCTGCGTTAGGCGAAGGCGTCAGCGAGTTAGTTGGCAGAGTAGGTATTGGGACGATAGCTAAAGTATCACGCAGGCCATTTATAAATGCAGTTGTGCCCGAGGTACTTGAATTTCAAGATGATTTCGCAAGAGCAGGCGGCAAGTTTAGCCCTGGTGAATTAGTTGACAGTAGTGCAGCAAAAAGTAATATATCTGCGTTTGCCGCTGATGCGGTAGATGTGTTTGAGTCTATCGGTGAAAAGGGTTTTGGCGGGCAGGGTATATTCAAGAGATTTAGAGCACAGAAGCAAAAAATACCGTTTAGGAAAACTATACAAAACGTCGCGGATAGTATCGTTGGTACAGCTAAGAGAATGAACCCAGAACAGAAAGGTGTATTGTTAAATAATATATTATCTAATCGCAAGACTGCTTACAAAGGAGTTCGTAACTCGTTATATCGCTGGACAAGAAAAGCAAATAATGGCAATGATATTTTAGTATCTATAGACCCATTAGAGAAGTTCTTAGCTAATGAACGGCGAGCATTGACTGGTAAACTTGGACGAACAGATGTAGGCGATAGATTAGTACAAACATTAGATGATATAATTGCAGAAGTAAAGACAAGAGGCCGGGTGCGCGATCCTCTTGGTAGCGGGAAATTTGTTTCGGGTAAACAGATGCAAATACTCGAAGTAGAGGATATGCTTGTCGGTCTTAATTCAGAGTTAAGGGCATTAGAAAATGCTGGAGATACACAAGGTAAGCGAATTGCTACTATAGCGAAAAAGATAATGACACAAGAAGCAAAACGGGCTGAAAAGGGTTTGGAGCCGGAGGCATTTAGAAGGTTAGGCGTAGCAAAGAAATTTGTTAGAGAGGGGCAACCTATCTTTGAAGAACAATTCGTAAAGAAATTATTAAAGGGTGATACCGGCTTAGAGAAGAACCCAGAGATACTAAATTCAATATTATTTCCCAACAATAAGCCTTCGCAAATAAAAAGAGCAAGAGATTTAATCTTAGGGCCAAAGGGTTTCGGTGGAAAAGTCGAACCAGACAAATTAAGGGCTTGGAACAACTTTACTCTCGGCTGGCTTGAAGATGCCATCAAAGGATCAGTCGATCCCAAGACAGATGTGTTTAGGGCTGGTATTTTTAGTTCAAAATTAAAAGCTCTCGTAGCAAAAACAGGAGATGCAACAAGCACAAACCAAAGTTTAGATATAATGTTTGGAAAGAAGATTTCAAGACAATTACAAAGAGTCCCAGAACTTAGTGGTATATTAACAGGTGCGACCGAAGGTGGCGGTAGTTTAGCAATTAGATTAGGCCAGATTGGGGCCATTGCTGGGATAGCAGGAGGCGGAGCATTAAAAAGCCCGGGCATTGCATTAACTTCAACTGGGCTTTTGTTAGCTCCAACAGCTATTGCCCTGTTATTTACTTCGGATATTGGCATCAAGGCTTTATCTGTAGGATTGAAAGCAAAGCCAGGTTCAAAAGCAGCGGCTGCTGCTGCTGTTCGTTTAACGGCTATAGTTAGGCGATTAAACGAGAAATACGATAGACAGTACGCAATAAACTTTAACGGCTTAGAACGCAAGTGAGAGCCTAATCAGGGAAGGGCAGCAGCATGGCAAAAGAAAATGGAGTCAGAAATGAAATACCGATATGGATTAAGGTAGGCTTGGGGATGGCGGGGTTTGCTATTCTGATATGGAGTACTTCATGGGCGGCAAGTAGAGATGAAGCGGCAAGTGGGTATATTGTGAGTTCTCACGAAACTCGTCTTACTAAAGTCGAGGTTGATGTTGATGTTCTCGACAATAGGCTTGATAATAACGAAAAGTCTCAAATAGCATTGCAGAAAGACCAGCAAGCTATTTTGTCTAACCAGGGCGAAATGAAAATTCAAATAACTAAACAAACAGATTTGCAAATGGAACAAATAAAAGAAAGCGCAAAGTTAAACGCATTTTTACGAACCCTTGATAAAATAGAATAGGAGGAGATTATGGCAGGTAAAACAGCGAGAACAAAGAAACGTAAAGGTAAAAAGAAGGGCCGGACGGCGAAGAAGAAGAAATGACCGAAACCGAACAGATCGAAGAATTACGGGATTATATTAAAAGCCATTTAACAGGAGGCGAAGAATATGAAGAACATTCTTTTAGTTTGTTTGGCGTTGTTATTTGTAAGTGGTTGCGTGTCCGCAAGTTACAATCCAGAGACAGGACTGGTTAGCTGGTTCAGATTGGGCGGTAATGAGCTTGGTGGTGTTGAGGTTATACTGGCCGACGGAACGAGTATAACGTTTGAAAAACAGAAGTCAGAAGCGGCTGCGTTACTAGAGCTGGTAAAACGGCTATTGCCTGAATACGAGGCAAGGATCGGAAATACCGAATGAAATACAAATACATTCGAGGGCAATTACAGACCGGCGATATAGTCCTATTTAGTGGACGAGGATTGTTCTCGCTACTCATTCGGGCCATAACAAGGAGCCGGTGGTCGCACGTTGGCATGGTGCTAAAGCGGGTGAATGGCGAATTATACATATTAGAGTCTGATTACAATAAAGTTCACAAGGGAGTTCAGATTAGCCACTTAGGGCGAAGGATCAAGCAATACAAGGGTAAGGTTTGTATTCGCCAGTTAGAGACGGAGCGAACTCGCACGATGCAGAATAGCCTCAATATGTTCATAAATAGCAACCGGACAACATCTTATGAGTCAGGTATAGCTGGTATGCTGGAACTAATGGCTGCTGCGATCGACTTCTGGCCATTCCATAACAAGGCAAATGAGGGCGATCTATTCTGCTCTGAAACAATGATGTCGATATTCCAGCTATGGGGATTCGTACCGCAGTCAATACCATCTAACGAAATAACGCCGGCTGACTTCAATACAGACAATTACATAGACGAGCTATTGCAGCAGTCAGAAGCATTCGCACAACTCAAAGAGCCTATAACAATTACTTAGCTCTCTTTCCTCCTCCACCGGCTTAGGCAAGGATGCTTGAGCCGGTACTTTTTTATATTTATTTAAAGTCCCCCGCTTGGATTCCCGATATTAGTTATTATACTTTAATTGAAATGGAGGTGACAAATGTTAGCAGGACTAAAGGAAGATTTAGTGAGAGCGCAGATATTGGCGAAGCATTACCAATTCTTATACGAAAAGACGGGCAGGGAAGAATATGTGATATTCGCAAGTCTTGAACGGCAGCAAGTGGCTGACATTAAAGACGTTATCGGACAGATAGAAGCCCACTGGCGGCTTTAAATTTCATTTAGTTAGGAGAGAATTATGAGAAAAAGAACAACAATACAGTTAGTGGTTATCGGGTACTTAATCGGTTGTCTGCTCTATGTATCAGGCTGCAATACGATCAAGGGCGGATTTCAAGATGCGGAGTGGACACTAAAGAAAATCAACTCATGGGTTAGCGATCCTGATGCGAGAGATGTCCCGAAAAATTAGAAACTCCTCCGAGGGCTTTGGACAAGGATGTCCCTTGCTCTTTTTCCTAAAAAAACTTCACCCCGTAAGCTATTACAAAATATAGAGTTATAAAGCGGACATGGAAATCTTGAAGGAAAGGGGATTTTTTAGTGGACAAAGTTAACGGAATAGACGACAATACAATTATGTCACGATCATCATTACAACTTAATCAAATCGAAAAAAGGCCGGAACCCGGTACATCAAGCCTTCGTGGTTTTGGTCGTGACAGCTGGGAACCGGCCTTTTTATATTTTATTGGCTAAATATGTTAATGAATCAATGCTATGCTTGCGGTGTTTATTATGAAAATAGATTGGGACATACTTGTTGTTCCAGTGAATACACGAAGCTAAATGAAAAAAGAACACCAAGGGCTTTTATTATACAAAAACCAGCTTATTCAGACAAGATTACATTAGGGTTTTGTATGATGAGTGACGAGTGCGAAGATTAAACCAATTTTTAGGGAGATAATAACATGGAAACTCACGAATTAGTAAACGGCGAATGTTTTAGCGTAGACGATGGCGAGATAAACGAGACTTACCAGTTTACTTGCGAATGTGAGCGGGTGGTTATGAGAACGTCTGGCGTAAGTTGCGATAAATGTATGACTTACGTCTGCTCCAAATGTATAGAGGACAACCGAAAGGACTACAATTTAAAGCGAGACGTTGAGTTATGCGGCGTCTGTGCGAAAAGCGAGGAAGTATAATGCAAGAAATTCTAAAAGCCCGACTTATGATTAGAGTTGTAGCTGTATTACTTAGTGCCAGTAATAAGATATTGGCGACTAACGTGGTAAGGGAGATTTACGATACAGACCTTAAAACGGCTAAAGAACTCGTTGATACCATTGAATCAATTAAAAAAAGCTGAATGTTCGGAGGAAGAACTATGAGTATTACAGAAGAACACTGGAAGGCTGAAAAAGCAAGGAAAGATAGCCCTTATTCGTACAAACTTTATCGGATGGTTGGGGTGTTTCTGGGCGTATTCGCCAACATAGAATTTACTAACAGCTAGACAGCCGCCGAATATTCCGAACTCATAGTATCCGCCCCGGAGACTAAGAGGCAGCGGGATGAATTGCTGGAAGCCTGTAAAGAACTGGTTGATATATTCCCCGAAGATAATATGAGCGAACTTGATGCTTCTGATTTCAAAGATAGGGCAAACCGAATTTGGTCAGCAGTGCGAGTGGCATTTAAAGCCATAGCCAACGCGGAAAGTGAGGAACTATAATGAGCCAAACAATACATGATGCAGTTAAGGCGGCTTTGATTAAGAAGGCTATCAAAAATCATGAGGTAGATTTTGAAACCTATACGGGGTATTGGTCTCCTGAAAAATACCAACGTATGTGGAAAAAAATAACAGGCAAGGACATTACGCTTGAAGAAGCAACGGAAGCACTGAAAGGCGGCAATTAAAATGACCGACTACCTCAAGCAAAACGAGAAATTAAAAGCAGAGATACGCTACCAGAAGTCGCTTGGAATCGCTATTGACAAAATGAAGGAAAGAGATAAAAGAAAACATGATTTGTCACATACATAAACTTAGCTTGATTAGCCGTAAAACTAAATTCGGGATAAGGCACGCTTGCCCTGAAGATGGCTGTTCGGTCGTGTGCTGGGATGGTTCAACATCGACCCCTGCCGACTTAGAGACTCGTCAAGCAAGGATGAAGGCCCATACCGCTTTTGATGAAATATGGAAATCTGGCAGGATTAAAAGAACTAAGTTGTATAAACTTCTGGCAAAGCACCTCGGCAAGAAATCAAAAGATACTCACATCGGGCATTTTGACAAAGAAACCGCAATAAAAGTAGTTAAGTTTGCGAAGAATTTTTGGCGTAAGGAAAGAGAGGCTAAGAAATGCGAGAAAACATAGGACTTTACCGGGCTAAGAGAAAAGATAACGGGAAATGGGCAAAGGGATATTATTGCGTTATAGAGGAACGTCATTTTATTCTTACGCATAAATGCGAACTTGCTGTCAGTTATTATCAGGGGCCGAATATTCCGGCTGGCTATCCAAAACTGCCAGGCAGTTACGAAGTCATCCCCGAGACAGTAGGCCAGTACATCGGCATTAAGGATAAGAATGGGGTTAAGATGTTCGAGGGGGATATATTTAATATTGGGAAAATATACCGTGGCGTGGAAGTGTCCGATATTCGACAATTGACATC
>SDBT01012276.1_pt1 | contig 13768 bp, 26 predicted proteins | sample 2277101 | NCBI WGS metagenome assembly SDBT01 (sample SAMN10404973, study PRJNA504765) | marine sediment metagenome | isolation source: marine sediment core GS10_PC15, 103 cmbsf | place: Arctic Ocean: Southern Knipovich Ridge | collected 2010
GGCGTCAGTGTTCACGCGAATTGTGAATCGGTGATTTTCAACTCTCGGTGCCATTGGTATGTTTTGTTACATACAGGGCAATCTGTCTCCATGTACATGGCATGTACATGGCATTGATTTGTCGTGTGTTTGAACGGGTCATCGCTCCACTTTTCGGCGCATCTTTTCAGGACAAAATTCGCCTACAACATTGTCCACTGGCAGATAGCCGGGTTTCTTAAAGACTGGCAGATTGCGAGTGTGTTTGACAATCATATCAAACGCTTGATCTCGTTTCTCTTCAGTCAAGTACCACTTCTGGGGATACCACTTTTTGAACCATTTGCTATAATGTTCGATGCCGAATCGCTTTCGTTTTCGGCTGGCTCGTTTCCGGTAGCGCGGGGTGTCGTCGTCATAATCTCGCATGGCTCTACAGACTCCCAGAGAGGACCGATTTGAGGGTAATGAGGCTTGACATCTGAACGGGTTTGGCAGTCGGGCCCAATTAGGAAGGTGCCATTCTTTTCTTCGTCTGTTAGATTGGTTGACCAGTTACACCCGACGCTGCGAAGCATTTCATGTACCTCTGGTATCGGTTTGCCTTTGAGTTGGGCGTGCGAGAAATGTGCCCGTGCGTACATCGAGATGCTGTTGCGATACCAATCCTTGGCTCGCCCCAGGAAATAATTGGCTACGTCATGGGCCGGCACGCTGAAGGCGCGAGCATCGAAGTACGCTAGTGTGGTGACATTTGCCAGTCTCATGCAGCGAGCAAATGCAGCCGTCATAATTGAAGCGGCGATGGACTCAACTTTTGATTTGACGTACCCGAACCAAGCGTCTGTTTGAAGATTGTCGTAGTCGGTCATCACGAAGCTGGCTTCATCACTTTGGATATAGCCTAGTTTGAACCCCTGCATTTCGCCGGCTACTGTAGTGGCCGCAACAATCATGGAATCAATCAAGCGTTGATCGAATGGCTTTCGGAAATCCCGCGTAAATGTGTGGAATGCCCGACCATCAACTCGAACAATCACCGGCATACGACGAGTCAATAAGTGTCGCGCCGGGTCTTCGTAGTTACGTTGCATACGGTCATTCAAACTGTTCTTCATTCTGTGCTCCTATTGAATCAGTTCTTGGTTTTAATGATGTTTGCAATCTCACGAGCATTTTGAGGCTGGCGTCGGTGTCAATTTCAACAACTTCGAGATGTTTTTCGGTATTTTCTTTACGTTCAAGCGCGCCTTCTTTAGCCCAATCAGCGTTCTCTTGTGTATTGAAAATAGTAGCTCTGTTCTTTGGTACCCAATAGATGAGAGCACCGTGTAGAATATGGAGATAACTGTCATCTGCTTTGTTGTAAACAAGATAGATTATCACTTCAGTCTCCGAATTTCGGTGAGGATGGTTTTGAAATCATCAACGGCCAAACGGATTCGCGTGCCATCAACCTGTATTGCAGTGTCATTATCCTTGCCGTAGGTATCCAAAGCGCGTATCAGTTCCCCGAATCGAGTGTCGGCTTCACCCGCGAGACGCCTTAGATGTTTTGCGTAGTGTTTGCTCATTAAATTAGGCTTCTGTATTCAACTGACTCTGATGAAGGTGGCGCACTTTGTCAGGTCTTTCAAACGTGCTGCACCAGTATACGCACAGGCTGATCGTAGGCCGCCAGTGATTCGCTTCAAGACATTCTCAGCAGGGCCCTTCTTTTGGACGTGGACGCACTTGCCTTCGGCAGTAGCATAACTTGGCACGCCGCCATAAAACTTCTCTTGTGCCTTTTCACTTGACATGCCATAGAACTCAAACTTGTTTTCAATCCATTCTCCATCGCATTCATCACACCCTGCTAACATCCCACCCAACATTACAAGATCAGCACCGCCAGCGAAAGCTTTAGCGACATCGCCCGGAGTTCTACAGCCGCCATCTGCACAAATCAGTCCTCCGAGGCCATGAGCCGCATCAGCGCATTCGATAATAGCTGACAATTGTGGATACCCGACTCCGGTTTCAATTCGTGTGGTGCAAGCTGAACCGGAACCTATACCAATTTTAACGATGTCAGCACCCATCAATAGAAGTTCTTGGACCATCTCTGGTGTGACGACATTCCCTGCCATGATGATAGAGTTTGGGTATGCTACTCGAATTCGTTGTAAGCGTTCAACGAAATACATTGAGTAACCATTGGCAGCATCCAAGCAAATCATGGCGGGCGTCCAGTATCGAGTGAAATCTTTCAGCGCCCCGAAATCACCTCCTCGAACTCCTAGTGTGTAGAATACATTCAGTCGCCCCTCGTAAACAGTAGAAATCCAAAACTCGTTGAGTGCGACTGTGCCGTAGAATTTGTGTAAACAGACAAGTGCTTGATGTTTCGTAAAAGCCCGGGCCATCTCAAATGTGCCGATAGTGTTCATATTGGCAGCAATGATTGGCAAACAAGTGAATGAACCACCATGCAAACACTTGAATGTTCGGATCAGTTCGACAGCTTTCCGACTCGGTGCTTTTGATCTCTTAGGACGAATAAGCACATCATCGAAGTCAAGTTTTACGGATTCTTTGACTCGCATTTTATCTCTTTCATTGAATCAAGGCTCGGTTCTTATCAACGATGCCAGCGATTTCTCGGAGCGCAAGCACCGGTGTCATATCGGTCACGACACACCCTTCCAAATGACCCCAGTGTTCTTCAAGACAATCTAAAAGAAGCTGTTTGATTTCATCTTCACGCGGGCCCCAAGGCAGCGCCGTACACTCCTCGTAGATTCGTTCAAGTGCCTTTTCTTTCTCAGCAAAGAACTCTTTGACTTTTTCGATGGGCCACTCACCGCGGCGAATTGACTTTAATTCATCAGAATTTCTTCGCAGGTCCAAATCGCCAGTTGTTAGAATTTGTTCGACTTCGTAGAGTAGGCGCACGAGGTGATAGGCAAACTTTGTGTCATAACCGAACTCCTCGACAATAGCGCCGCGCCGACTTTCAATCTCGGGACTCTTAGTCTCCATCTTGGCAAGCTGACTGTAGGCGTAGCCCTTGAACTTATGCCAACAGCCTTTGTGAAGAAAGAGGTGACGCTTTTCCCGGATCATGTTCCCAACGATGCTCGTGTGTGTGATGCACTGAGCCGGCAGGAATAGAGAGGCAACCATGTTGGGGTTGTTTCCCATACACAGATCGAAGTAGTGGACGATGTTATAGATGCAAATGTCGTACTGTCGGCCTTTGCCACCCCGAGCATCCTTGTCAAAAACATGATGCTTCTGGTAGGTGACAAAGCGTTTCTTCTGCTGACCGAAGCCGTTGATATGACCCGCGAGGTGCGGGAATATCATATCCTTTGGCGGGACACAGTAGCCTACCATATCAAAGTCGGATTCATCGACAGCTACACCGTAGGCATTGGAACCTTGTATGCCTTCAAACAGAATGTTGTCCGGGAGCCAGGCCGGCGGCCGAATGAAGCCACGTTTGGTAAGTTGTGAAACTACGCTTGGCATGGTCGCTCCCTTGTGAATTCAATTCCGTCTTGGCTGATTTTGACTGAGCTATTTGGCGGTAGTTTGATGACCCAAAGTCTCGCCTCGACCGGTGGCCACTCGTCGAACCACGCATGGTCGATTTCATAGACAAGTTTGTCTTCGGTTCGAGTTATGGTGAAGGCATCAATGATCATTGGCTTGCAATTCGCGGACTTCTTCTTCCAGTTTGGTTACTCGTTTTTCAAGTCGCCAAGCTTTTCGGTCGAGACGTTCTCGTGCTTCTTCAACATGTTGATTGCTAATTACATCCCAGATGAATGATTCAAGATGCTTTGGGATGTCACCTTTGACATAGGCTTCGGCAATAGCGCTTTGGCTGTAACGGTAGCTACCGAGAAGGTCTTGCGCCCCTCTTTTCAAACCTTCTCCCGGTCTATTAGTCCCCATTGGTCATCTCATTTCTTCACGAAGATCAGGCCATTGTGGTAGAACCAAATTCCAATCGCTTCGCCTTGCGACTTGTAGCGTTGAGTGATAACCTCATCGTACTCGAAGCCTATCTCAGTAAACTTAGCAATCCAGTAGCGAGGGGGCCGACAATTAACATGGTGGTAACCCTCTTGTCCCGGAGGGGCGGCCGTTACAGCGACGATGCGCCCATTCATGGCTGCCAGTAGATTGGGTAGGTATTGCTCTTCGATATGCTCCAAAACTTCGCAGCACCAGACAAGATCAACTGGCGGCCCGGTCCATGGTCCAGTGGCGAAGTCGTGTTGGTCAACGAGATGAGGCAAGAGATGGTCGCGGATTGCAGTTACGCAACCTTCCACACCTCGAACTTCGCAATTGTGCTCTACAAACCACTGCATTGCGTGTCCTTCAGCGCAACCAATGTCCAGTACGCTTTTCACTTGGAAGTCTTGAATCAATTGCTCCCAAAGACGCGAACAGAAAGTGTAGGAGTCCCCACCTGCTATGTAACCGCCTAGATGCCCCTCTGTGACGTAATGAGTATTTGACATGATTGTATACGGCGACTCGACGCCATGGTCTCGAAACTTTTCGGTGATTCCCTTGGCAACTTGAGGCCGTTCAGAATTCTCGCGGGGGTCGGATGGCTTTCTTGCGGTGTTTGCGCTGCTCATCAGTACCGCCGGTTTTCATGGTTTCGTCGGTTTGCTTTTTCGATTGCGACGGCAGTTCTGCGATGTGTACGTACACCGCCAATCGATCGCCCACCTTGGGGAGCCGAGCCCCAATGAATTGCTCCTTCCTGTACGTCTGGTCAATGTAGTCGTCGTCGACCAAATACGTCACGACGACGCTGTCGTCGTCGACCTGCATTACGCTGCCCTGATATGACTCGAACATCCATAGCCGGTTGTTCTTCTCAGCGATAAGCGCATTCTGAAGTGTGTCACCAGCCTGGCGCATCTCGCCCTCTTTTGCGATCTACGGCTTCGTCGGTCCAGTCTGCAAATTCGCCGGTCACGTAATCGACTCCCAGGCACTCCCATAGCGTTTCCCGCAAACTGCCGATTAGTGAACATGGCGCTTGCACGCTGCGAATTTTCGCGCATGTTGCACAGGTTGCAAATGAACCAAAGTCGCCGTCCCACTTTCCGATGATTCGCTCGTAGACGTCGCCTTTGCAAATCGTCTCATTGCACTCGCAGCACTTGTGTTTCTTGCGAGCCTGGACGTTGCGCTCGCTGTATAACTCGGGCCGGAAGCCGTAATCTACATCGCAACTACATGGACCTTCCATCATGTTGATTTACCTGTCATTTCAGTTAGCCACCTTGACTGCTTAGAAAGTCACCATAAGCATCGTGACATGCAAGACAACCGCATTGACCTTTGCAATCGCTAGGGCAGGTTTTTCTACATGTACAAGGAACATTTTCACCGTTGGCAGTGTAATAGCCGTCAGGCGAATACCGTTCTCTACCGACTTTTGTTGGATGTATCTCTTGTTTTTGGATTGTGATTTCTACTTGGTCGCCTTCTTGGTCGCCTTCTTGGTCGCCTTCTTGGTCGCCTTCTTGGTCGCCTTCTTGGTCGCCTTCTTGGTCGCCTTCTTGGTCGCCTTCTTGGTCGCCTTCTTGGAGTCGCACGGTTTTGGCGAGGGTTCCAGAGGCCATGTCACTTTGTCGCTCTAGAAATATGATGAAGCCGTCCATTAACTTATCGGCAAAGCTGGCCGAGACTCCACGAAGCCACAGACTCATAAAGAGCGCGGCTGCTTTGCGAGCAATTATTTCGGTGGTATTGCCAATGAGCACGGAGCCGTGTTGCCAAGCAAGATTCCAGCCGTCAACAGTATCGTTCCACGTCATCTCGGCTTTGTTATCACGAAGCACGGCTTCGTAGTCCCAGGCGTCCGGATGTCCTTTAACCCAATCATCGAGCAACGGCATTTTGTACCGAGCAAATGCTTGTCCTTTTGGATTCTTGAGGTAACTTTCCAGTCGTGACTCGACTTCCCAACAATTGTTGCAGCGTTTGGTGCCAAGAAAGGTCGCTGTAGGCGTGCCACATATTTCACAGGGCATAGTTGGTTCATTCACAGTTATGTTCCGGTGACAATCGTGATGCCGTTAAGGTGGTCAAGTTCATGTTGAATGACTATGGCTTCTGACTCTTGGTATCGACGGCCGTTTACTTTGATGTGGGCGTAGCGACTCTTTTCACAAATGACACCTGGAAAACTGAGACAGCCTTCTCGTGTATACATTGTGTTCTCCTCGACTTGAGTAACGACGGGATTAACGAAAATCTCGCCCCAATATGTGATGAAAAGCCGCGCGTCGATTCCAATTTGTGGGGCTGCCAGTCCGAGCCCCTTGTTTTGTCGTATGAGACGGAACATCTCCGCAATCAGCCAGTCGGGGATTCGGAAATCTGGTCGGCAGACCTTTTCAAGAATCGGATTTGGATCAATTAGTATCTTCAGAAGTCTCATAGAAGTCCCATAGAGTTTCAACGCCTCGGCTAGTGCGGCGTATGTAATCACACTTTACTTCATCCGGGATGTCCCGCACATTCCGATGAGCAAAAATGCTTGCCATCGCAGACTGTCCATTCGTGGTCTTCTGTTAATTTCTTTTCGATTTTGGTTGTATCGTGATCGTAGAATCCAGACGATGGGGACAAATTGCGGTAAACGAAGTTCATGCTGACGAAAACGCTCTCGTGGCAGTTGCCTTCTTTGCGATCGCATGTCACCTCAACAACGGCATCGTGAATCATTTGAGTAGCCTCTGTTCGTGCATCAGTTTGATAAGAATGTCTCCATGACACAATAATGGAGCACAGTAGCAACCGAGTCGCTTGTCGACTAGCTCTGGGAGTCGGGCCAACAAACCGGGTCTCCGGCGAATGTGTGCTTCGTACTTGGCGACAGCTTGCTCCCGTGAACATCTGGGCCCAATGTGGAATGGGTTGCCCCACGGGCCGGGGCGGGCTATGAGCACATCATAGTCCGCCCCATCGTGGATGTTGATAATGGTGGTCATTTGGCCTTGGCGGCGGTAGCAGTGGCGGTGGCATTGTCCGCCGGCTTCTTGGGGCCGCGCTTGCCGCCAATAGCTTTGCCGCCAATAGCTTTGCCGCCAATAGCCTTGTCAACAGCAGCCTTGTCAACAGCAGCCTTGTCAACAGCAGCCTTGTCAACAGCAGCCTTGTCAACAGCAGCCTCGACAGCGGCAGTAGCCTTGACAGCGGCAGCAGCCATGTCAGCGGCAGCAGCCTTGACAGCAGCCTTGTCGGCAACGGCTGCGAGAGTGGCAACGGCAGCATCGGCATTGTCCGCTGGCTCCTTGGGGCCGCGCTTGTTAGGCTGACGGTAGGCTGTGAACGGACTCACGCGAATGGAGCCGAGGACCGCGCCGGCGATGGTAATCTCGGTGATTATTCCTTCGGGATTCCATTTATCTTTGTCTTCGGCCGGCAACTTGATGTCGCGGAAGAAGCACAAAGCTTCAACAACCTCGACCGGGGCCTTTTCGGTGGCGGCGGCTTCACGTAGCGCCTCGACAGTGGGCGGGCTTGCCAAGATGCAACTGAACTTTTGGTTGTTGTTCAAAAGAACAGACACTTCAAACAGAGTGATGACTTTGAGCATGGTGATGCTCCTCTCAAGGTAAAGGTGACAAAAGAAGGGTACGTAATCGATTTCGGACTCGGCTTACATGTCTTTCTACAGTTCTCAATGTGACACTAAGCTGAACCGCAATTTGCCGTTGATTGAGTTCTTGCATGAAAACCATTTCGGCGATTTTCTGTTCGGCCTCAGTCAAGCGATGCCAGATAGATTGAATCGTGTCTGCTGCATCAATAGCTTCAAACTCAGGATGTTCGATTGCGAGGTTGGGATGATTAGCCGTTAATCCATGTTTGGCAAATTCTCCTCCTCGTTTTTTTCGATGCCCGTAACGAATATGCTCGACGTGGCGAATCAGGACTCTTTTGTGAAGCCAAGCTTCAGAATTTTTGATTTCAGTGTCCTTTTGCAGAGCTTCATGCAAATCCATGAAAGCATCCAATGCGATTTGTTCAGCCGTATCATCTCGCAGATTACAACGGTTGCGCGCGAATTGCACGGTATTCACGTAGTGAGCGGCGTAGATTTCGTCAAAGGATTCCATATTTCAAGTATACCGTGGGATTCAAGGATGTCAAGTGGAAAATTCAAAACGGACGCCGCCCCGCCCCTGGCGGCGTCCGCAAATCCCTACCATTGAAACCAGCGTCGTCGAGGGGGGCAGCGGTTGTTCGGGCACTGTTGCGCGGGTATTGTTGGTTGCGCAGGCACGACCTCAACTTTCACAGGAACCTCAATGATGTCTGGAGGCGGCAGAGGGAGGACAGGGGCGGCCGGAGCCAGTATCGGACTGTCTGGGGCACTCAGATTACCCTGGGGAGCCTTGGGGCTCTCCTGGGGCTCCTTGGGGCTCTCCTGGGGTGTCTCGCGGGGCTTTTGGGACTTCGTGGTTTCCGGAGGCAGCGGCGCGACCTCGGCCGGGACCACCTGAGTTGGGGGTGTGGTAGGCATCGCGTAGGCTAGGATAATGAGGCCGGCGAAGCATACGAGACAGACTAGAATGATGAGGTGGGGTGATTTCAATGAGATTGTTGGGAACTTCATGGAGTCCTCCCGAAGGTTCGGCGGACGTGTTCGAGTCCTTCAATGAGTCGATCCACGTCGGCCATGGTGTTGTAGACATGAAAACTGGCCCGCACACTTCCTTTGCAGTGACGGAATTCGTGACAAAGATGCGCACAATGGTGGCCGGCTCGCACAGCGATGTGCAATTTGTCCAATTCAAAGGCTACATCATGTGGATGAAGCTTATCCAGATTGAAGCTGACAAGCCCATGTTTTTTCGAGGTACCAAGTGGAGTGATTCCGATGTCCAACAGTTTGTTGTTGCAGTATTGGCTCACTTGGGCGATGTGATTGGATACTTGGTTCATGCCGAGATTGTTAAGGTAGTCAATGGCGGCTCCGAGCGATACGGCTTCCACGATTGGCGGGGTGCCGGCCTCAAGACTATCCGGCATATTGGCCCACTCGTAGCCGTTTTGATTCACGGCTGTAACAGTGCCGCCTCCTATTACGACCGGGGCAAAGTCGTCTTGATACTGTTCTCGGACGTAGAGCACTCCGATTCCAGTGAGTGCAAGCATCTTGTGGCCGCTGAAAGCTAGGAAATCGGCCCCAAGCGCTTCTACATTGACTGGCAGATGCCCGACACTTTGAGCGGCATCAACAAGCACCGGGACGCCACAAGAATGCGCCATGCGGCTCGCATGGCTCACCGGTGTCACTTCACCTATGACATTGGAAAGATGTGTCATAGCGATAATTCTTGTGCGATCCTGTTCGATAGCGAACCCTTGGCGCATCTGATGGTCAAAAAAATGAACCGGCCCAACACGGAGCCAGGGGAGGAAGTTGCTGTTGTGTTCGGCATTTGTCACGTACACTTTGCTGGCGGTTGTGTAGAAACAGTACCCGCGTGCGACGATGTTAATGGACGCTGTTGCATTCTGCGTGAAAATGATCTCATTTGGCTTAGCACCAATGAATTGAGCGACTTTTTCGCGCGCTCCATTGTAAGCTTCATCAGCCTCGTCACTCAAGCGGTGTACGCCTCGACGTACGTTGGCATTGTTGTACGTCAGAAATGACATAATAGTCTCAATTACAGCGTCCGGCTTCTGGGATGTGGCAGCACTGTCCAAATAGCATAGCTCTGGGCGATTCCGCAACAGTGGGAAGTCATTTCGGACATTTAGCATGGCTTCATAGCTCCAACTCGAACAAGTTTAGTGCCGTATCGTATCCAAAGTACCAGACGAGTTTTTCACGAGACTCGGGGTTGTCGGCATTTTCACGACACAATCTCTGGAGAAGCGATGTCCAAGCATACATTTCATTGAGAATGATTTTCTGCTTTCGGAGCCAGAGAAGGTACCATGGCCGCCAGATTCGCCACTGGTACTTAGGGTAACAATTGCCTACATGCTCCCATCTCCCACCGGGCCGTTTGGATTCGATCTCGAAATGGTTGATGTACTCCATTTGCTCCTCAAGTGCTGTGTTTTACGGCGTCAATTAGTACCTCGGTATGTTTTTTCAAGTCGCGCAGCGACGCCCCTGTTTTTCCAAAGAAACCGATGTGTCACTATGAAGTTTTGTTCAACTGCTTTCTTCGGGAGCGGCTCGTTTCACTGCTTCGAGAAACAGAAAGATTTCATTGAAGTGGCCGAGGAAGTCTATTTTCTTATTCTTGGGTAATGCTGTGAGAATCTCTTCAACTGCTTCGATGGTATCCTGGACTTCCTCTTTTGTGATTTCGCTTTGTGCCATGATAATGCCTTTCGATTGCGGAAATTGCGGAAATTGCGGAAATTGCGGAAATTGTGAAAAGTGGTAGCTGCGACGGGAATTGAAACCCGCATCTCCGGCTTGCCGGTGTTTTGCCATTCAACTACGCAGTGGGCTCTCGCCCTACGGCCGATATACCACAAGTAGCCCTGGCAGGAGTCGAACCTGTATTACCGGCTTGAAGGGCCGGTGTCCTAACCATTAGACGACAGGGCCAGTTTCAGTTTTAGGATCAGTTTTAGGATCAGGAGGTTTGGATAGAGCAAGAATCGCACGAGCCTCGGTCCGCTCTGGTTCACAGGTTTGTACAAATTCGAGGTTGTCGGGTGGAATTGTCAAGAGACCTTCCCTTGACTTGCTGTTAAGGCCAAAGCCAATGTTGATTGCATCTTTTCGAGTGGCGGCATAGTGAACTTCGTGGATGCCGGCATAGTAGATTGCCGCAACACACAATGGGCAAGGCTCGCAACTCAGATGTATTACACAGCCACTCAAGTTGGATGTCTTCCGGTAGCGACTTGCTTCCCGAATCGCCATGACAGCGGCATGAGCCGTAGGGTCTCTCTGCGAGGGCATGATATGAAATCCCTCGCCAATGATTTCAGTTCCAAAAGTGACAACAGCCCCGAACGGGCCGCCATGGCGCAGGCCGACCCGGGACAAGTCGATGGCTTTGTTCATGGGATTCATAGAATCTCCCTCTATATATAGATCGTCAAACGGAGCACTTTTCCGACGCGGAAAGTTGACATTTTCGGACACCCCGTCGAACTAGTTGAATCACGCTGACACAATCCTCAACAGCAGTATGAGCAACACGACCGTTAAAACCCGCTCTTTCTAAACAAGTCTTAGTGTCAGGCAGCTTGTCGTCGATGTCAGGCCGCCAATAGAAAACTGCCGGGTCAATGGCGCGATGACGAAAGCGGACATGATTCCCGAAACCGTGAACCTGTTTCAGAAATTGCCGGTCAAAGCTACCGAAGTTTTTCCCGGCGACCGTAACCTTCAGTGGATTGATGTCATGGCCCTGGAGCCAAGCGGCAAAATGCGCTCCTAGCGCTTCCTCAGTACAAATCTCAGTATTCACAGCCGGATCATCAGAGTCCTCACTATCCGGATGAAGCAGAGATTCGATAGCCAGTTTGCGAATGATTTCGTGGTTGAGCGCCAAAGCATAAGGCTGTCCGTAGATATAGGGTTGGCCGTCAATCTTGTCATGCGGCAGAATGTATTTGTGGAAGCGCGGTAACTCGTTGATAGGAGTGTGCCAGTTGTCAATGACGGCTCCGAATTCCAAGATTTGACAGTAGATTTCGTCCGTGCCAGAGGTTTCCAAATCAATGGAAACATAAGGCGTCCAACAAGGATTGTCAGATTTTAGGGGTGGTTTGAACTCTGTGAGAAAATCATCTGGACCGCCTGTCCAATCACACTTTGGGCATTGGCCTATGACGGAGGCACGTGACAGATGTTGAGATTGTATATCCAACGCAGCTTCACATTGTGGACAGTATCGTTTCATTGTCTTTTTTGTTTCTGTTTCTGCGCGCACGAAGCGCTCGAACAAAGGCACTGCGGAGCGGTATGTCTAGCGTTTCAATCACGCGAGACATCCCACAACAAATATAGGCGTCAACATTTGACCGCCCATCGGGTTCCAAGTCAATCATATCGTAACCAAGTTCGTCGTCCTCATGGCATGATTCACAGCATGATCCACAGCATCCATTCAAAAAGCCGGCAGCGATGAAATCATAGCAATAGAGTCTAATCATTTTTCAGTTTCGCTGGTCTTACCGTGAGTTTCTCGGAAAAGGTAAAGGATGCTGTGTCGAGCGTTTGATACACGTGCTTTAATAGCAATCAAAGCACGCTTATACTTATACTCAAAACCACTATTCTTGACGAGTTGCTCAGCGAGCAGTTCCATTCGACAGACATCACGATACATGGCGAGAAGCTGTGTGAAGGCAAGTTCAATTTCGGTAGGGGTCGGTGGATTTTCGCAGATTTCCAATTTGTCGCCAAACCAGTGACAAGCCGAACAGAGACGGGCGTCATCGTCAGAATCGTCATCAAGTGGATGATAACATTTCGGACAGAATATGGCCATTATTCTTCTCTCCCCGTCCATTTTGCATCAAAATCTTGGCATGCGAGATCGGGTGTGGGGCCTTGTCCATGACATTCTCCGTGTGAGACCACCCACTTATCTCCGTCATGTGCAACCTGTGCCCGCATCAAAATTGACGGTCGAAGATTCTGTTTTGTGTGTTGAACCATAAGTTGCACATTTTCGTGTGCCGCTTGAGCAATCAGCAATTCATGCGAAGCCTGTTTCTCTTTGTAGGCCGCGATTCGGTTGTAGGCTTCTGTCTGCTGTTGAGCACCAAAAGCAAAAATGTTGTCGATTTGACTCATGTCTTGGTTCCTTTTCTGGGACCTCGTTTTCTACCTTTATCACTGCGCGTCTTGCGTTTCTTCTTTGGAGACTTCTCCGAAGTCATAGATTTTCGCGAACTGCTTTTCTTTGGAGTCTTAGCTTTGGCTTCAGTTTCAACTTCAGTTTCAACTCCGGCTTTGGCTTCGGCTTTGGCTTCGGCTTTGGCTTCTGTCTCCAAGTTGTGTATCCAAAAGTCTCGAAATATCGCCGAAACTCGTCGATCTAATATGGTCAGAACCCATTTTGGCGCGCTTGTCGGTTTACGGCCAAACAATTTTTGAATAGCGCAAATGCTGGTACATTCAGTTGCTTGACTCCACTGTTGTTGATGCTGTTCACAGGCAGCTACAGCGGCTTTCATCGACCTGTAAAGCCGCTTATTGCAGTCTACAAAGTCCCACATCTCAGTGTTGCCGCCTTCAGAGCAGCCTAGAACAATAGTCTGTACGCAGGCTTGAAAAGTTGGCGGCACAGCGACGCCAAACACTTCTTTTCGCCAGGTAATACGGTAGCCTTCAGCGCTAAACCAGAGGCGGCGAGTCTTTTGGTTGATGCCACGTTTTTTCTTACGTTTGAACTCCACGTTTGTACTTTCGCTTGGGTTGCTCCCGGCAGTCTTCCACGGTAATTTTCTCGGCGATCAATACGATGTTGACCGAAAACTGATCGTTGCTTATGATTTGTAAGTAGTCATGTTTCCCGTTGGCTGTTTTCGCAACCTGGATTCTCAGAGGTGACAGAAGTCCTTCCATTTGAAGTATACCTCACATTTCTTGATTGTCAAATGGCGGAGGGAACAAATGTCCCCTCCGCCATTTGATAGACGTGTGCATCCTTGCATCAGGATTGGGCGCAGTCTCGCCGGGACGGATTACTACTCCCCGTGTCAAGCAACTCTTGGAGCGTATGCTGCGCGATTACGCTCACTACAACCGTGTTTTTGAGATTGG
>SDBT01012277.1_pt1 | contig 13768 bp, 12 predicted proteins | sample 2277101 | NCBI WGS metagenome assembly SDBT01 (sample SAMN10404973, study PRJNA504765) | marine sediment metagenome | isolation source: marine sediment core GS10_PC15, 103 cmbsf | place: Arctic Ocean: Southern Knipovich Ridge | collected 2010
GGCAGGAAGTAACTCTAATCGGCCTGCCGCTTATCTTCCAGCAGTTCCAGGAAGATAGCAAACCGCTTTCAGAGGCAATAAAACAAGAAATGTTAGAGACAGTAAAAATATATAATCCGGTGCCAGCCGGGGCAGAAGAAACCTATGCTGAAATCATTCTGCACGAATATGCCATCTTTTGTAATGGAAAGGAGACCTTATCATGAGCCGCACCGCTGTATACAATACAACCGTCACCTGGAAAGGGGAACACAAGGGTCACTTGATTATGGGAAATGGTCCCGAGATGGACTTCTCTCCCCCTCCAGATGCTGAAGGGCATGCGGATGTATTCACTCCTGAGGACGCTTTTGTGGCTGCTGCCAACACATGCATCATGATGATGTTCATCTGGGCAACGGAGCGTTTTAAACTGAATTTGCTCTCCTACGAATGCAGAGCGGAAGGGACCAAACTTATTGAATTAGATCGCACCGAGATATTCACTCACCTGCGTTTCTGGCCTGTGATATGTATCCGAACTAACGGCGACGATCCCAACAAGGTGGAAAAGCGCGCCCGGCGAGCAATGAAAGCGGCCCAGAAGTTTAGTTTGGTGGCAAATTCAGTTAAATCGGAGGTAATCATCGAACCCCTGTTTGAATTTGTAAACTAGGTTGGAATTAATTCCCCTGCATGGCAGGGGAATTTTTCGGGTTTTATATATTCGCGTTACCGAATATATTATCGGCTTAGGATTTTCGCATTGCGTCCGAAAGCCTTAATAATGAGCGAATCGATAATTCTTGTGAGTGATGATTGGGTGGAGGAAAAATGGCACGCACTAGGGGTTTATCTCCTTAGGTGTCCTACGAACTGGTCGCCCAGACCGGTTTCAGATAGTATTTTAATTTTGGTGGTCCAGAAACTGCGTAAAAATTTCTTGAAATGTGTCCGTTGGACTTTGGCTTCCATCTTTCCACGGTTATCAGTATAATAGTCTTTGGAGCAGGTCTTCTCAAATGAACATACCCACCATCACCACAGACCATTTGATCCTGCGCCCTTTCACGAAGGATGACACAGGTTCACTACAGAAAATCCTCTCTGAGAGGGACGTGCTGTGCTACTTTCCAAATCCTGAATCTCCCCCAAGAGAAAAGGTCAGCAAGTTGATCACCGACCAGCTCAATCATTGGGCAGAACATGCCTACGGCTGGTGGGCGGTTGAAGCTCGTCTCTCGAACAGTTTGATAGGCTGGTGCGGTTTGCAGTACCTGCCGCATGCGGAGGAGGTTGAAATCAGCTATCTGTTGTGCAAATCTTGTTAGGGTAACGGATATGCCACCGAAGCCGCACATGCTTGTATTCGATATGGATTTGAAACAATGAATCTGGCAACCATTGTCGCCATCGTACATCCCGCTAACGGTGCCTCCCGGAGGGTGACCGAGAAGTTGGGCATGTCTTTCACATACCAGGCGCAGTACTTCGAGATGGATTGCTGCCGCTATTCAATCGATCATTCAACGTTCGATCTAGTTAATCATAATTCTGGGTATTAGAGTAATGCCCGCTTTTCAAATCAAATTCCCGAGGAGGAAAGGAATATTAATTTATGAAACAACCCCAATCCACATCACAGCATAAACAAGTCATTACTATAGGAGGCGGCTGTTTTTGGTGCCTCGAACCGCTCTTTGATGACCTGGTCGGAGTCACAAAAGTTGCAGTTGGATACTCGGGTGGTTCGGGTAAAAACCCGACCTACCAGCAAGTCTGCACAGGAACGACTGGGCATGCCGAAGTCGTGCAGATCACTTTCGATCCGCAGTTGATATCATTGGGCGAGATCCTGCAAATCTTCTTCACCGTTCATGACCCGACTACGTTGAATCGCCAGGGCGCTGATGTTGGTCCCCAATACCGCTCGATCGTTCTATATCGGGATGATGAGCAGAAGGAGACCGCTAAACAGGTGGTCAGAGAGATAGAAGCAGCGAAAATCTGGGGTGCTCCAATCGTTACACAGATTGTACAATTACAGGCTTTCTACAAAGCGGAAGACTACCACCAGGGCTATTTCGACGCTAACCCGCGGGCGGCGTACTGCCAAGCAGTGATCGCGCCTAAAGTAGTGAAGTTCAGGAAGCGTTTCGCCGTAAGGCTTAAAAGCGCTTCGTAACTCGACGAATAATCAATAAAACAAGGCAGGTCTCACAGGATTTTATTAATTTGAGTCGTCTAGATAGAAAGGTGGATGCGAATGCACAAAGAGAGCTTGAAAACACCACTGCCCGTCAAGATACTATCAATCCTGCTCTTTCTGTTTGGATTGTTCGCATTTTCAACCTAGTTCCAATGCTCCAGCGTTGGAACGCAAACTAAATACGCTCCGCGTCTTCACTTATGCATAATAAGTTCAATATGTCACTAATCACCTTGTCTCAGTTGAACGCAGAGCGTTTCGTCTTGTGGTTACGACGCGGAGCATCGTAACCAGGAGGAGTGGAGGAGCATTGTAACCAGGAGGAGTGTATTACCTCGTTCCAATGCTCCAGCGTTGGAACGCAAACTAAATACGCTCCGCGTACTTCCACATGCATATAATGTTCAACATGTCACTAATCACCTTGTCTCAGTTGAACGCAGAGCGTTTCGTCTTGTGGTTACGACGCGGAGCATTGAAACCAGGGGGAGCGGTGGAGGATCGTAAACAGCGGAGAGGGTCGCAACCAAGACAGACTCTTGTAATACAGATACTTGAAATAATGAAAAATCACGTTGCCAGTTCTAAATTGGCTGGACAATAGAAAATGTCCAGGACACGATACAAAATATTCGAAGGCGATCATTTTCCTTATTTTTTGACATTAACTACAGTCAATTGGCTTCCTCTTTTTAGTAATCCTATAGCAGCAAACTTTGTTTTTGACTCACTAAGGTATTTACAAACCAACAAGCAGTTGGTAATTTTCGCCTATGTTTTAATGGAAAACCATCTCCATCTGATTGCCTCTGGTGAAAGCCTTAATCATGATCTCTCACGATTCAAATCTTATACTGCCCGAAAATGTATTGATCTATACATTAATCAAAATAACGAATTCATACTCAAACAGCTCATATATAATAAACAACCCCATCGATCTGATAGAAAGTATCAATTTTGGCAGGAGGGTAATCAACCCAAACGTATTCACAATGACAGGATGATGCAACAGAAAGTTGATTATATTCACATGAATCCGGTTAGGCGTGGGTATGTAGATTTGCCTGAGCAATGGCGATATTCAAGTGCTCGTACATATGCTGATGAGCCGGGATTATTGGCAGTTAGTGTAGATTAGTAATAAGCTATAGTTAATTTAACGCAGAGCGTTGTATTCTCAGGTTACGACGCGGAGAGACTGTGAAAGAATAAATTAGACAAGAAAACAGTAGAACCATTTAAGCTTAAATGGATGTGACCTGGGGCCATTTTGTTGGATGGCTAGGTCGTAAAACCTGAAAAAGCGAAATAAAAGCATCCTTCACATGTTCCAGATACAATTTTTTGGTTTCTCCAGAGCGATTTTTAGCCCGTAGGAGGCAATAAGTACGAAAAGTTTCTAGTCCCAGGATATTCAGGACGCGTTTGATGTTATAGCTCAACATCAAGAGAGCCATTTCAGTGCTCACTTTTTCCTTCCCGCGCAGTAGGAAATGAGACCCGCCGCACCATTGTTTCAGCGTACCAAAAGGGTGTTCCGCCAGAGCAGCGCGCTGTCGCATTTTTTCGCCTCCCTGCTGGGTCATACGTTCACGATGGGTTTCCAAAATATGTTCGTGTTCCCAGCGGAAGATTTGGCGATATGGGGTTTTGGCTGGCAAACATGTGGCTTTTCGCGAACACTGAGCGCAGACAGATGCCTGGCTGGCATAGCCAAACAAAAGTTTGCCGTTTTTGTTCATAGTGCTCTTACGCTTCAATAACTGACCTGCGGGACATTCGTAACCATCCAGTTCCGCATTGTAATGAAAATCTCCTCGGCCAAAGCGGCCTTGCTCAAGCACGCGAGTTTGCCAATCTATCTCCGGTACATAGGGTGTGATACCCGCCTCAATGCAGGCTTTGATATGTTGCACATTGAAATAGCCTGTATCCGCAACAGCTTCTAAGGTTTCCACTTCTAACACTTGTTTGGCGTTTTTCGCCATTGGTTCGAGCTGTCTCAGATCATTACCCTCATTGGTCACTTCACAAGCAACCAGCAACTTATGTTTCTCGTCAACCGCAATTTGTACGTTATACCCTGGCACTGACTGACCATTCTTGGAGAGCAGGCGCGCATCTTCGTCCACTTCCGCAAGTTGCTTCTCCCCACTCTCACGCAGTTTTTCCAACCTCTCCTGATGCTTTTGCTGACGCTCTTTCAAGGCTGCTAGTTTCTCTTCCAACGACTTATCGTCTCCCTCTTGACTAACCTCTTCTTCATCCGCCCTGTCCATCTCTTCAAGATAGCTTTCGATCTGCTTTTCCAGTTTATCAAGTGCTTTCTGTATCCGTTTCTCGGTGTAGATGCTCCCTTTACTCACATTCCCACGGAAATAACTACCATCTATCCCTACTAACTCACCTCCGAATAAGCCTAATTCTTTGCATACTTGCAGGAAGTCTTTATTCACTTCCTTCAAAGCTTTCAGATTGTCTTTTCGGAAATCCGCTATCGTTTTGTAACTCGGGCGCAAGCCTCGCAGGAGCCAGATCACCTCTAAGTTGCGGTGGGTTTCCTTTTCTAATCTGCGACTGCTCCGTACCCGATTGAGATAACCATACAGGTACAGTTTCAATATTGCTGAAGGCGGGTAGGCGGGTTGTCCAGGTGTTTGCCCTCCGTCGATATTGCTAAAACCCAAGGCTTTTAGATCCAAGCTATCTATGTAAACATCAATCGCCCGCATAGGATTATCTTCCGTGATGTATTCTTCAATTCTTGGTGGTAACAGCATCCCTTGTTGACGCGATATCCCCTGTTTATAACGTCGGATTTCCATGCGCTTCTCCTAAGTTTCAGCTTTATCAGGAGTATTGTACACGCTGTGTTAATTCTTTCACAGTCTCGGAGCATCGTAACCAGGAGGAGTGGAGGAGCATCGTAACCAGGAGGAAAGACTGTTTCCAAGAGCAAGTGTCAGTGGGCAGTAAGAAACATTTTCTCAACCAGCCCTGTCAAGCATAACTTATAATACAGCGAGCGAGATGAAGGTTTCTGTTTTTAAACACGTTTGGAAAACATAAATCCTGGCTCAACCGGATGGTTGGAGGATTGATCGATGAAATTTGACGTGATTGCATTTGATGCCGATGACACACTGTGGCACAATGAGTACCTGTACCAGCGCATGAGGGACGAATTCACACAACTGTATTCAAGTGAATATGATCCCCAGTTAGTGGAACAGAAGATCAACCAGGACGAAATTGGCAATCTTAAGTATTACGGATACGGTATCAAAAGTTTCATCTTGTCCCTGATCGAAGCGGCTGTCGAACTCAGCGACGGGCGCGTGGACGCAGATAAAATCCAGCATATTATCAAATTTGGGAAAGAAATGCTGAGGGCGGACGTACCGCTTTTTGAGCAGACAGAGGGCGTGTTGATAGAACTGTCGCAAGATTACGATCTGATGATGGTCACTAAAGGCGAATCGTTTGAACAGATGCGTAAAGTCCGTCAGTCGGGTCTAGCCGGGTACTTCCGATATATTGAAGTCGTGGGTGAAAAATCCAAAGAAACCTATCGAGAACTGCTCGGGAAATACCGATTTGAACCCAGCCGGTTCCTAATGATAGGAAATTCTTTGCGCTCAGACGTCATCCCAGTCCTGGAGATCGGTGGGCAGGCTGTGCTGATCCCGTACGATCAGACCTGGTTTCACGAGAACGAGGGTGATCAAACAATTACCTCAGCCGATTATTACGAAATCGAACACCTGGGTCAATTGCCTGATCTAATTCGAAGGATAAATAAATCCTGAAATAGATTTAGTATTTTATGTTGGACATGCAATCATGGAGAACAAAAAAGAAGTCAAAATCGAACCGAAGAACACAAATGGACAAGCGATCCTATTACGGAAATTTGAACTTCTTGAGCGATTTGATAACAACTCCCAGGATTGGAAAAGCATCCTCGCACAGGAAATCGGGGACGAAAATGCGGATGTGATATTGAGAGATGCGTGCATGGCTTTCAAAAAATTTCTTCCGGTAATACCTTATATCGGCGGTGGAAGGAATCATATGACCGAACACCTGATAACCTCCGCTGAATGTCTTGCGTTTTACCAAGGGATGAAAGCAAACGGAAAATCGGCAGAAGAAACAGGGAAGATCCTGTACGACGCCATCTTACTGCGGGGTCAGATTCCCGAACCACCCATTCCATCTTCCCAGATGTTGAGCGAAGACCAACTCAAAGAGCGACGAATGAGAAGAGCGCAAGATTCTCAGGAACGCAATTACAGTATGGATTGGGTGTATGAATATATCGAAGGAGATGGCGAAGCTTTCGATTACGGTTACGATTTCAGCGAGTGCGGTGCCAGGAAGTTTTACCATTCCCAGGGTGCAGGTGAGTTTTTACCTTTTTATTGCTTTATCGATTACCCCATAAGCAGAATCGGTGGATACGGTCTAGAACGGACGGCTACTCTCGCAGAAGGACATTCGAAATGCGATCACCGTTTCAAGAAAGGAAGAAAAACGGAATTGGAATGGCCACCCCCCCCCATTTGTTATGAAGAAAGACAAGCGAAATACGTCGAAACATAAGGCGTAAGTAAAGGTATAATTTGACCGTGCAGGTAATACATTAACCGTGAATATTAATTCACACAATTTTTATTTTACGAGGAGATCAAAATGGATATCGGAAAATCAATAACCTACGTTGGCGACGATGAGGATTGGCTCTCAAAATTGATCTTGGGCGCAATTGTTGCAAACGTCCCCATCCTGAATTTGGCCTGGTTGGGATACTTAACCGAAATCATGAGTAACGTTTCGGACGACATCGCCCGACCGCTGCCAGATTGGAGCGAATTCGGTGATAAGTTCCTCAAAGGATTGAAACTTGTTGGAGCCGCAATAATTTATACACTGCCTGGGCTGCTCCTACTCGGAATCCCTCTGGTCGCCGTGATTATTGCGGGCATACCCGATAATGCTGACCTGCAGGAAGTGCTGGCTACCACATTTGCTGGTGTTGGCATTGTGCTGGGTTGCTGCATAGCCATCTATTTTTTGGTTCTCGCCTTTCTCTTCCCAGCCATCAACCTGCACTTCGCCCGCCGCAATACATTCAGTTCTTGCTTTCAGATCAAAGATATCATGCAGCTTGTATTCAATAATTTCGGCGAATACCTGATTGCCCTGCTCGTGTCCTGGGGTGTTATGTTTGTCGTTAGCCTGGCTGTTTCGATACTCGGCTTTATGCTGGTGTTGATCCCTTGCGTTGGGTGGATTCTCATGATCTTTATCGGCGCTGTCACAAACGTGTGGATCGGGACAATTTATGCCCACCTGGTTGGACAGGTTGGGATAAGTTTCTCTATGGATATCGTCGAAGCATAATTTTTATCCTTTGATCGCAAAGCACTTTAAAAATTTGGATTGGTAGTTCGATCCGTGAGGATACAAGTTTCTGTATGCCGATTAATCAAATCTGCAGATTTAGGTTAATCGGCATAAACATTTCGCAGGATAAGAATTTAACTCGAATTATATATCGGTTGGTCGAAGCGTGATTTCAGCGCGCTCATTGAGAAAAGGAATACTGATGTCAGACCTTAATAATTACCACATGACAGCGGATGAATTCCGCCGCTGCGGTCGCCTGGTGGTGGATTGGATCGCCGATTATTATGAGAGCATCGAGGAGTACCCGGTGCTTTCTCAAGTGCAGCCCGGAGAAATCCGCGCCGCCCTGTCGTCTGATCCCCCAATTCAGGGAGAAAATATTGAAGACATGCTTCAGGATATGTCCAACTTGATCCTGCCGGGTGTTACCCATTGGCAGTCGCCCAATTTCTTCGCTTTTTTCCCGGCTAATGCTTCCGGACCAGCTATCCTGGGCGACCTGCTCTCTTCGGGGCTCGGCGTCCAGGGTATGTTGTGGGCTACAAGCCCGGCATGCACCGAATTGGAGGCTCACGTTCTCGATTGGGTAGCCGGTATGCTCGCACTGCCTGAAAAGTTCAAATCCTCAAGTGAAGGCGGGGGTGTGATCCAGGATTCGGCCTCCAGTGCCTCGCTGTGTGCCTTGCTGGCGGCTCGTGAGCAGGTTACAAATTTGGCCAGCAATGAACGCGGTTGTGACGGCAGCCTGGTAGCATATACCTCAAACCAGGCACACTCATCGCTAGAAAAGGCAGTAAAGATCGCCGGGATCGGAAGTCAAAACCTGCGCCTGATCGATGTCGACGAGAATTACGCTATGCGACCGGATGCCCTCGCAAAGCAGATAAAGACTGATCGGGAAAGAGGTTTTACGCCTTTTTTTGTATGCGCAACGGTGGGCACAACCTCATCCAACGCCATCGATCCCCTGCCGGAAATCGGCAGCATCTGTGTGCGGGAAGGTCTCTGGCTGCACGTCGATGCAGCCATGTCGGGTACAGCCGCCGTATGTCCTGAGTTTCGCTTCATCCACGATGGTGTGGGACTGGCGGACAGTTACTGCTTCAACCCCCACAAGTGGATGTTCACCAACTTCGACTGTGACTGTTTTTATGTCGCCGACCGGGCGGCGCTGATCAACGCTCTCAGCGTGCTGCCGGAGTACCTGCGCAATAAGGCCAGCGATTCGGGCGCCGTGATCGATTACCGTGATTGGCATATCCCGCTCGGCAGGCGTTTCAGATCGCTGAAATTGTGGTTTGTGATCCGCCATTACGGAGTGGAGGGGCTGCGATATCATATCCGGCGACACGTCCAGCTTGCCCAGGAGTTCGCCGGTTGGATTGAGGCTGCGGACCGGTTTGAACTTGCTGCACCGGCACCACTCAACCTGATCTGCTTCCGACATGTCGGCGGCGATGAGATAAATCGCCAGCTGATGGAGCGTCTTAACCAAAGCGGAGATTTATACCTGACGCATACCACCTTGAACGACCGATTCGTCCTGCGCTTCTGTGTCGGACAGACTCACACCGAAGAGCGGCATGTGAGACAGGCGTGGAAAAGAATCATGGAAATATCTGCAGAACTTGAGAAATAGGACACGGACAAATGCGGATTACTGGGATTCAGGGGATAAATAATAAATCCGTTTGAATCTTTTGAAAATCTGCAGACTTTTAGAAATAGGACACGGATAAATACGGATTACTGGGATTCAGGTTATAAATAAATCCGTTTGAATCTGATAAAAATCCGTGTCCAGGAAAAGTACTTGTACATTTACAATTCAACATGATGATCCGCACTCAATCGAATGGTGACTATCAACCTGATAATATCGCTGTTCTGTGGGACATGGACCGTGTGCTGGTTGACTCGGCAGACCTCTATTACCAGACCTGACAGGTTTTTTTAATTTCTATTTGATTAGATACGATCCATTCGCTGTTATCGAATCACCGAACAATCTTAGTAAAACCTGTCAAGTCTTAAGAATTAGAATGAGCTCTCCGTCCCACCTTCTGGAATACGCTGTATTTCGTAAGGCGTGCTCTGGTAGACGTAGTAATTCAACCAGTTTGAAAAGAGCAGGTGGGCGTGTCCACGCCATTGAACCAGAGGTGGTTGGCTGGGATCATCTCCCGGGAAGTAATTCTTGGGGGGCTTGATAGACAGACCATTGTGCAGGTCACGCTCGTACTCGCCTTTGAGGGTTAAAGGGTCGTACTCAGAATGTCCGGTGATGAAGACCCAGCGGTGGTCCCGGGACCCAACAATATATACACCAGCGTTGGGTGATTCAGCGAGAACCTTCAAATCCGGTACTTGATCGATATCAACGCGGCGGATTTCCGTGTGGCGTGAATGGGGTGCATAAAACGTATCGTCAAAGCCTCGCAGCAATTTCTCGTTCTCATATTTCAGATTGTGTGGGAATACTCCAAACAACTTCTCCTTTAAGGGGTATTTGGGAACACCATAGTAGTGGTATAAAGCCGCCTGGGCTCCCCAGCAGATGTGGAAGGTTGAATGCACATTGGTCCGGGACCATTCGAAAACTTCCTTCAATTCATCCCAGTAATCGACACCTTCGAACTGCAGGTGCTCCACTGGCGCGCCGGTGACAACCAGGCCGTCAAATTTATCACCCCTGACCTGGTCTGGATATTTGTAATGGTTGAGGAGATGCTCCCGGGGAGTGTTCTTCGACTCGTGGGAATTCATGTGCAGCAGGGTGATCTCAATCTGGAGGGCTAAATTACCAATCAAACGCAGCAATTGGGTCTCGGTTTCGATCTTGGTCGGCATAAGGTTCAGGATAGCCAGTTTCAGCGGTCGAATATCCTGGTGCAGGGCGCGTTTCTCTCCCATAATAAAGATATTCTCATTCTCCAAGATGCTTTTCGCCGGCAGTGTTTCAGGAATAATAACGGGCATTTCACACCTCTATGATAAGGCTTGATCAAGATCCCACAGGATGTCATCAATATCTTCGATACCGACACTGAGACGTATGAAATCTGGTGATACTCCAGCCTCGATCTGCTGCTGCGGGGAGAGCTGGCTGTGGGTTGTGCTGGCGGGATGGATCGCCAAACTTTTCGCGTCTCCTATATTGGCCAGGTGGCTGATTAGCTGGAGCTTATTGATAAACGCTCTTCCAGCCTCAAGCCCTCCATGAACCCCAAAGCCAAGCACAGCACCGGGTCCTTTTGGCAGGTACTTTTTCGCTGCGGCATGGTCGGGATGGCTTTTCAGACTGGGGAAACTCACCCAATTGACACGAGGGTGGTTTTTCAGGAATTCTGCAGCCGCCTGGGCGTTCCTTACGTGGCGCTCCATCCTGAGGCTCAGTGTTTCCAGTCCCTGAAGAAACAGCCAGGAGTTAAATGGGGACTGGCAGGCGCCGATGTCCCGTAAAACCTGGACCCTGGTCATGGTGATAAATGCTGTAACGCCCAATTCGGCATACACCAGTCCGTGATAACTCTCGTCAGGTTGGGTAAAATTGGGAAATCGCCCGCTCCCTGCCCAGTCAAAATTGCCCCCATCTACAATCATACCCCCTATTGTCGTACCATGACCACCAATAAACTTTGTCGTGGAATGAACAACTATGTTTGCTCCCCATTCAAACGGCTTGCACAAATAGGGTGTGGCGAAGGTGTTGTCGATCACCAGTGGAATGCTGTTTTTTTTACAAATGGCGGCGACTTCCTCAAATGGGAAAACATTTATACCCGGGTTTCCCAGCGTTTCGCCCCAAATTAATTTCGTGTTCGGGCGAATCGCCCCCTGGAAGTTTTCCGGATCGCTGGGATCAACCATGCTCACTTCGATACCGAGACGCGGGAATGTGTAGGTGAACTGGTTGTATGTGCCCCCATAAAGTGTGCTGGAGGAAACGATATGATCCCCTTCTCCACATAGTGCAAGAACGGTCATCGTCTGAGCAGCGTGACCGGAACTGGCTGCAAGGGCGCCTGATCCGCCCTCCAGGTCAGCCATTCGCCGTTCAAACACATCGCTGGTTGGATTCATGATGCGTGTGTAAATATTACCGGCTTCCTCTAGGGCAAACAAACGGGCAGCATGCTCAGTATCTTCGAAGACATAGGATGTCGTCTGGTAAATTGGTGTGGCACGCGATCCAGTTGCCGGGTCAGGTACCTGCCCGGCATGCAGCTGGCGGGTCGTGAATCCGAAAGAATGGTTTTGCTTTTCAGTTGTCATGGTTATTACTCCTTCTCTCCAATTGAATTACATAGTAAATAAATTTCATGAATGGCGGAATTTCTCCTGAGGAATTGAATTAAAAAAACGACGGACAGCCGCTTCGCAAATCTTGAAAAATTTGCGGGAAGGCTGTCCGCCGCCTTTTTGTGATGGTTACCAGAGATTACATGGTGATCACTTCATCACCTGAGCTTCCGTAGGCGGTGGATGCAGCCCCCGCCTCGGGCATGACCATAAAATAGGAGTACGGCTTAGAATTATTCATCGTGTTCAATATTGCGACAATTTTAGGGATGAAGTCAGGATCTGTCAAGGGTAAGAGGGGGAATTGTGAATTACACTTGACCAACACCCGAGGACCCCGTAAAATTCAACGGTCCTTTTGTTAATAAACTGTTTCCGTCCGGAAAGAATAAAAAAATGCCAGTAAATAAGTCTGACTCATTACCCGGTCCTACATCCATCGCTGTTCTGTGGGACATGGACGGTGTGCTGGTTGACACGGCAGAACTGCATTACCAGACCTGGAAGCAGACATTGGCGAGTTATGGTATCCCTTTCTCACGCCAGTTATTTAACGAGTTCTTTGGAATGAACAACGAGCAGACTCTAACGGGGATTATGGGGCGCCCGCCCGAGCCATCTTTTCTGCAAGAGGCAAGCGATCACAAAGAAGACAAATTCCGCAAGTTTATTCACGGTCATATAGAGCTTTATCCTGGGGTTCGAAAGCTGCTGCAGGAGCTTCAGAGAGCAGGAGTAAGACAGGCTATCGCTTCCTCTGCACCCCAGGAGAATATTGATGCGCTGGTGAATGAGCTTAATATGGCCTCGTTTTTCCAGGCGATTGTTTCAGGATGTGAACTGAAAAGTAAGCCCGACCCGGTCACCTTCCTGCTGGCTGCTGAAAGGTTGGGGGTGAACCCTCAACGCTGCGTGGTGATCGAAGACGCCCTGCACGGGATCGAAGCCGCCCGTAGAGCTGGCATGAAATGCATCGCAGTTGCTACAACCAATCCGGTTGACTTATTATCACCGGCAGACCTGGTTGTTAAGCGCATTAATGAGCTAAATGCTGCACGAATCCTCGATCTGATAAACTAAAATTATAATGTCCAATCCGCCAGAATCCGCAAACGCCCCCTACACAACCAAGTATTTCCCGCAGCATATCGCCTTGCTTACGGTGGGATAGAACATTATGCCCATCGGTCATTGGACGGTAATATCCAAGGATCCACTCCGCCTGCTGCTGGCGATGGAAATGGGCAATCACAGCTACGACCTACTTCAGAATTACTAAGAAGCCGCGTTCCACTTCATGCTCTGGAACGAAAGATAAAAGGTCGCTCGGGCTGGTTTTATCTGCGGGCGTGACTTTAATAAGGCGAAGGAATTGGGTTTTGAACTCCTTCCAGCTAATAAGCTGCAGAACACCAAACTGGTAGCAGGCGCTGATGGCATTTTTGAGATGGTAGTGTTTAAGGAGTTAAACGGTCTGTCGCGAGAATTTGCGATCTACGTGTTCGACATCGTGACCACTCACGGCAAGTTTCGCCCGTCATACAGGCAGCCAATCCTGTACCTCAGCTTGAAAGACTTCGCCACTTTGAGCGAAACATAGAAATACCAGAAATGATACCCCCTCTATCCCTGGGCGTGGGAGCCCGGGCAGTTGGCAGTAAAGAACACTGGGCAACAAAGAACGTTAGGCAACAGAGAACGTTGGGCAACAGAGAACGTTGGGCAACAGAGAACGTTGCTTAACGCTGCCGGAATGTCAAGGCGGAAGAAAAAAACTGCTTTGGCTTACACACATGCAGGTTGCAGTCTATTAAAGTCCATGATAACATTAAGATCAGGACAAGAAAAAGGTTAATAAAAATA
>SDBT01012278.1_pt1 | contig 13767 bp, 15 predicted proteins | sample 2277101 | NCBI WGS metagenome assembly SDBT01 (sample SAMN10404973, study PRJNA504765) | marine sediment metagenome | isolation source: marine sediment core GS10_PC15, 103 cmbsf | place: Arctic Ocean: Southern Knipovich Ridge | collected 2010
CCCCCCGCGAGATTCACCACGATCTCGAGTATTGGCATATCGGCGGACTCGTTGTAGATCTTCGACGCGACCACGGTCTTTATCAGTCCATTGGTGAACATCTCCTTCAGCTTCTTTCGGTCCTTGGTCTTGCCGGTTATCAGCACAGCCCCGGGGTCCACCTTCTTGATCATCGCGTACAGAATGTCGCCGTGGACAAGCCGATCAAATATCACGAGCTTCGACTTGTCGGGGTTGTTCTTGACTATTCGGACAGCCACACTGTTCCGCGCCTCGTTCCGTACGATTCCGCCCTCGTATATGTCGGTATATGGCATTGGGTAATCGAATCCCACGAAAGGTACGTCGAGGAATATGACCTCCGGCTCGACGAGGAATCCGTCGTCTATGAGTTTCCGCGCCGGGATGTCGACGATCCGCCTTCCAGATGTCGCCCTAAGAAATAGCGTGCTGCCATCCGCCCGAAACGCCGTCCCAGTGAGACCATATTTATAGTAGGAGTCGATACTCATAACCGTGTCAAACCAAGTCTGGGATCCGACATGATGGACCTCATCCACGATTAAGCACTGATAGTTCTCCTCCTCAAATACCTGATCCTTTTTCCGGAACCTCGCAACGATCGAGCTCATAGTGGCCACCGTCACAAAACTTCCGAATATCTTCTTCCCATCACCGTAGATTCCTATCTTCTCGTCTGGAAAACATTTCTGGGCCATGTCGTAGGTGTCGTATAGAGCCTCCTTCGTGTTGACTATGAAAAGCGTCTTGACCCGCAACCGATCAATGAGCGCCAACGCCGTCAGAGTCTTCCCCGATCCCGTGGCCATCTTCAACACCCCCCGCTGCGCCGCCTCGGACTTATCCACCGCGTCACGCTGATAATCCCGAAGGGGGAAAGGGGAGGAAAACTTAGCCTCGAACGACGGCTTCGGCTTTATCCGAATATCGTTTAATTGAACCGAGTACCCCTGATCCTTGGCGACATCGAAAACGAGTCCGACCAGTCCCGTGGGGAACCTCTGCCGCCGATCATTGAATAACCGCTTCCGACCGTCCCACCTCTTCGATCTGTAGGCTTCGGAGAACCACGCACCCTGAACGAGAAACGAGCATTTATAGGACACCGCACTCACCAAAGCCCCGTCGTTACAGTTGACTAACCGGGAGTACGAGTTCCCCATCTCGATCAGGATCTCCCTCACGGTTTGGAGGGGCCTGGGGGAAGGGTTCCTTTCGGAACCTGAATCATCGGCGTGTTCTTCTTCGCGTTTCCATCGTTGAATTGAACCGTGTAGAAATTCATGACGATCCACGCCTCCTTCTCCAGCAGGTCGATACCTGTGGTGATCGACTTGCGAAGATCAATGCGAAGCGTCATGGGTGGAAACTTCTCTTCCGGAAAAACCTTGAGTATACAGATATTCTCCCGGTCCCCCAAGTTAGGCCATACGTCCTCTCCGTACTGGAAGTCGTAGTCGTAAATGATTCCCTTCAATACATCGAGCGTGCTGACGACCGCCTTGACGAACTCCGGCGTTCCCTTCTCGGGTTGTTCTACGTAGCAGAACCTGTGGAACCGAAATATCCGGTACACGGATTCCTGAATGAAAAAAACTATTCTAAAATAGTGCGGCGTAGCGGGCATGCTCGCGTTGAAAGGTATAGGAAGGACGTTACTCACGAGGCACCCGACAAGTAGACATGTATCTGCTTACGGTAATCTGCGAGATCGTCGATCTCGTGAGATCTCTTTACCGGACGCTTCAAGTCCGGTCGTGCTGGGAGTTCCTGCACGTAGACCACATCCACATGGGCGCACCGTGAGGTCCGATGGTACTCGCCACACATGCATCGCAGTTTCCCCTCCCGACTGATCATAACTTTTATGGGCCTGTCGTCACCGACGAAGTAGACCGAGTCCGACAGTTTACGAATTTTCGCCCCCGCCAATTCCTCAATCATGTTCGGCAGTATAGTCTAGACCGCGAACAGTGTCAAGTAAACTATAGCTCGAGAGCTAGGTTCGCGCTGAACTGATTCCCCTTGTTGAAGTTAGGTGCCCCGGACCCATTCTGATACTTCAGATCGAAATGCTTACCGGGAAACATCGTGAGCCGAACCGTGAAATCCAGCCTGTGGTAGAACGCGTTATTTATAAGGTCATACCATCCGGCCACATCCCCCCTGATTCCTATACGGGATCCTATGTTCTGCTTGACCTCGAGAACGGCCTTTAACCTGGCCAGCCCCTTGTTCGGCGACTCTGCACTCTGGTCCTCCAGCCCCCCATCCGCGTTCGTTGCATCGGAGACCTTGAACTTGTACCCAGTCTGAACCAAAAACTCGAACTTGACGTTCTCCCCCAGTTTGAAGGGCTTCTGTTCCGGATAGAGCATCGGAGACCATCCAACCTCGAGGAGCGCCGCTATGTTGCGGAGCTGCGAGTCGGACTCGACCCCTACGGATATCGGTATCGCATGAAACAACTTCCCGAGATCCGGAATCTCAAGGGGCCCCGCCTCCGGTAGTTCGTCCTCCATTCCGAGAGTCTTCTTGTGGAAGAGCAAAAACAACCCCCGGGCCTTGATCGTTATCGAGGAGAAGGAGTCGTCCCCCCCGGCCTCTACATGCACCTCCGGGGAGAGCTGGAAAACCATACCCGACCCGTTGTATTTCTCAACCGGCCGAACGTACTTTTCCGAAAATCCTATCACCGCCCGTGCCGACAGATTATCGGACGCAGTCCGGAGTAAGCCTAACGCGACATTGAACGGGTCACGACTTGAAGGAAAAAGGGATCCACAAATCAAAAATAATACGACGAAGAGAAACGAGAATCGTTTCATATCAAACCTCCATAAGATATTCGGCTAGCTGGTCAACTCGAAAGTAGAGCCAATCATTCGGCCACCGACGGTTGTCCCCGCCGTTGCGGGCGATCGACCATTTCGTCAGGGACTTGAAAAGATTGTCCGAACTTGAGTCCATCGCGTGTCCGTCCCCCTTCCCGAGAACGTTGGACAGAAGAGTGTCGTTGGATATCGCAATCTTCTTGGTGGCGAAGTTCTTGAGCAGGGCCCGCATTATCCGAGCCACATCCGTCTTAGTGAGTTTGCGCTTGCTCATTTACGCCTCGTCTTTCCTGCGTATATCTCCGCCGTCTCTTTTGCGATCTCAACACCGACGAGTTTGACAGCCTCGGCGTCAACTTTCGAATGAGCGGAGATTATCATCGCAGCGAGTGCGGTGATGGAACCCATTATTCCATAGACATACTCGACCTTGGCCTCGGGAAGAAATGACGCGAGCGCCACCGTGAGGACGTCAAGTCCAAGGGCGATCATGCTGACTTTAATCTTGAATTTCTGTAGAAAACTTTTTTCCTGATGTTGCATTTGTTTCTCCTATTGTGATATGGAGGTCTCCATCATTGAGCCCCCGAAATAAAATCCGACTATGAGCCATACTATCTTGTAGAAATCCGGCGATACTTCCTGCGATTTGAATTCCTTAAGACATACGATGACGATCAATAACAAAAAAACCAGATTCTTGAAATTCTCAGTACTGAAGTGCTTCTCTGTGATTTCGGACGGGGTGAGTGCGAACACGAGAATGAAGAAGGCGCAGGCACATATTATGAACGAGAGCTCCCGGAGCCAGAATTTTATGGCCCTGCGCTCCGTTTTACTGAGATCCTTGTTCTTCAGCAGACCCCTCCACGATTACCCTGAACAAATCCCGTTATCCAATTTATTAGGGCGAGCAGGAAAGTGGTCACGACCAGAACATACACGAATATTATCACTCGCTGCTTAATCATATATCGACCTCCTTTCTCCACTTCCAAGTCTGGGCGGCCTGTATCACCCTGCTCACTCTATGGAGCAGCCACCCCTTAACGTATTTCTCGTTCTTCTCCCGCTTTTCCGCGAGTTCGATATACCTGGCAGTCTGGAGACCGTTCATCGCCTTCAGGATGCACTCCTTCATATCCTTGTGGGGGAGAGCGGAGTTCAATGTCGTCACGGTTTTGGGGCCGATTCTCCCATCGACTACGATGTCGTTCCATCGCTTTCCTTCGTTATTAAGAGCATTCAGCGCACGCTGGAGAAACCGAACTGGCCAACTCTGACCCATGTTCACGCCGGAGTCGAACATCTCAAGGCAGATATCCCGGTCTATGACGTCATCGAGCCGAAGGACATCCCAATATAGTTTCTTGTATATCGCCTCGGCCTCGTCCCGCGTCATGAGCTTCATGGGCTTCGTATAGCCCGCCCGTCGCGCCGTGGCTATCGTTATTCCCCAGTTGGTCTCCCCGCCGAGATCGTCTCTGTCGTTACTATATCCCCCCTCGAAAGAGAAGACCTGCTCCACACAATATTTGAAATCGTCTCTCATACGCTAATAATATAGTTGGTATATGGATACCACAAGCCGATTAGGTACGGGTAATATCTCCCCGGACATCCAGCATGCCCAGCAGAGGCGTCTCCCTGTCCCCAGAGGCAAGGTCAATCTGGATATCGTAGAAGTACCTTCGGATCTCGAGAACGTTCGTGGTAGCCGCTGGTATCTTCACCTGAAACTGACCCCCCGACGCATCGGTTATGGTTATTCCGCTTCCGACGCTGAGGCTTATCACCGCGTCAACGTCCAGGTCCTCCCGGCGTTTCTTTGCCGTGAACGCTATCACCGCCCCCGTGAGGTCTGTCGGAATCTTCGGGTCCTCCTTGCTCGCTATGTTGACCGTGAATATCTTCGTGTCGCCTCGAAGAACCACGAGATTCTGGACCTGGTCCTGGAGCGTCTTGTCTACCGGTTCATTGGCCATTGCTCACCTTCATAAATAGGATCGACAATTTTACACCTAAAAACCGGGACGCTCAATCCTAATTTCTTCGTCCGTCCGACAGGAAAACCGCCGATGTCGCCCCGATCCATATTAAACAACGATAAATCCAAGTGCGGCCGTCAGCTGTGAAAAGCCCGTTACGGGGTCAGGAAAAGCAGGTTCCTTCGTAGCTCCATTCACAGAGTCATTTATTTCCCTGGCCGGCCATGATGAATATTCCTTAAACTGCCCACCTATCCAAACCTTGAGGTTTTTATTTCCCGGATCGTTATCTTCAAAAAGCGTGCTTGTCATTATTTCCTTTCGATGTCGTCGTTTTCCCCGACATGGACATTGATGACCGTGGCAAACGCCCCGACAGTGTAGAAATTATTTGTCTCCGACTGGACGGAACTTATCGCAACCACAGAAGATACCGCACCTATTGTGAAGGTGTAATCTGTCGCATCCTTTTTGATCTCCATGTTCGTTTCAACGCCGATCACATACGCATTACTGAAAAGCCCAAGTTGGACCAATGTCCCGCTAGTGTTTCTGTAGAAAAAAGCAACTCTCAAATCACTCAACATCTGGGCTATTAAAATCACATCGGTTGGCCATAGGGCTATTTTACTTGTCGTCTTCGTTCCCCTCACCATGTTCATATACCGACTACCCGACGATATCGAAGTAACATTTATTTTCTGTGTGACTTCCCAGGTAGTATCCACATTCAAAAGATTAAGGTCGTCTTCTAATGTGAAAAACGCACCGTCAGAATTAGCAAGAGAAGTCGTTCGCCCTATACCTGAAATCTGCCTGACTACTCCGTTTGTTCCCGTTGAATATCCTTTGATGATACTTGCAAATCCCGGAACCCCCGCGCCGTTCGCTATGACTCCATCGGGCGGAACATCGAAAGTGACGATCAAATCTGCGGGATTGATCGTGGCTTGGATCATGTTCGACTGAGTCGAAAGACCGTCGTCGTCCGTGGCCACGGCGAACCAGCAATAGTCCCCCTCCACCAACGCCGGGACCTGATGCTGAAAAGGACTTGCATCGGGAGGCTCGAACACCTGTATGGATACGGCCGCCCCTAAATTGAACCTCTCGAACAGCTCTATCTTCTCCACGGTCCCGTCCGCGTCGCTGTAGGCGAACCCGAGGGTGACCCCTCCCGGATCGTTCGGGGCATCGATACTGTCGAGGGTTAACGCTATTACTGGGGGAATTGGCGGGACTATCTCATTGAGGGTCTCGTCCACCTTTGCAACGACACCCCTCTCGGCTAATTTGGCGGTGATCCCCTTCTCGGCGAACTTGGCCGTGATCCCCTGCTTCGTTAAGGAAGGTACAAGGGGCACCGGTTAGTCCTTAGTGACGACCCATATCAAGAAGCCGATGGACGACGGTATCATCCCGGCTATTAGTCCCCATACTCCAGCCTTGATCTTCAACTGACCGACATCCACCTGAACTCTTGTGAGAATAGCTAGAATTTTCTCATTTGTCTGACCATGCCTCTTCAGTTCCGCCCTGACGAACTCCTCCGACCGGCTCCATCCTCCGTTTCGGCGAGTAGCCATTAGAACAGCCAGCCAAACCAATAATAAAAATCGGCGGTCCCTGCTGCCTGTCTTTTATATTTAACTGTGATCGGCGTTCCGGTTTCAATATATTGTCCCGGTAAAGCCTCTGCACCAAATTCCAATGGGTGCCCCTTCAAATCGGGCAATACTGAATTTTTTTCAACGAAAGGAATCTGAATCTTACAGTTAGTCGGAGTTGACTGTGAAAATGCCTGAGTATACCCAGAGGCTACTGTAATTTTCTTGGTAATTGCATCGACATTAATAACACCCTGTTTTTCAGTATTAGTTCCATCATCTAATTTCAATACAAAGCCGACTCTAAAAGCATCTGCAACAGATTGTTCGACATTAATTACAGTGTCACCTACCGCAACATCCTGAGTAATTTTTCCGGTCACTGTATCCCGATCTAAATAGACTTCTAATTCATCATCTTTATTTGCGGCTTCCGTAGTAAATCCCCCCTTCATAATAGAAACCGGAACAGGGAAAGTATGTGTCATTGTCTTTGTAGTTCCTGCCCCAGAAGTAGAAGTCAGCTTAAACATTTGAGAATTATAGCCCTTCCCCGTTTTACGATCCTGAACAATAAATACATCTGTTTCCTGATTTGTCGGAGTTCCATAATGATTTGTTACTATCCCATCTAAAATAGTGGCATCCCCCGCAGACAGAGCATCCTTAAACCAGATATCAACATTATCTCCTGATATCATAATCTTCTGTAAACCAGTAATAATAGCTGAACCAGCTATCTCATCTTTTAATTTATCTACATTAACTCCTTTACCCTTTGTAAAATCTGTACTAATAGACTTTTCATATTTTGTAGGTGCTGCCATTATTTACTCCTATAATATTCGTTCTAATGTAAGAATTCCTGCATTGAAATTCACAGTTCCAGAGGTTACTGAAATTCTTGCATCGACTGTCTGTGAACCATTTACATCAACAAAAACTTGACTATGTAAAGCACTATTTTGACCTGAAGAACCTCCACCTAAAAGTCTACTTGACGCGGCCTCTATTGCCGCACCTGCTACAGAAATACCATAGGTAACAATTGCTCCGTTTGCAGTAACATTACCACTACCGGAAAGACTGACTAACCATTTTCCGGCAGAAGGGGTAGTTGTTAAACCTGTAATTACTACAGGGGTAGCCGAGGTTGTTGCGAATAAAACAGTTCTTACCGCACCAAACCTATCAAAAATTCCAATGTTATTTCGTATTGAGACTTCACCAGAAATAAAAGGAGTTGCACTCGTAGCAGTGAACGTCGTTATCCGGTTCCCCTCGATCACGGAGTCGGTCAATGCCGCCCCGAGGATAAACTCGGTTATCTCGCAGCCCTTCACGATGAGGCCGTCGCCCGTTCCGATGTTGTCGACGGCAACGACATTGGAAATTATGCACCCGAATAATTTGACGTTGCTCACGTTACCTATCAGGTCAATGGCCTCAACAGGATCAGAGGAGAACCGACACTCGAGGAACTGGAGATTGTCTCCGTCGTTCAAAAGCACGTGGGCCGTGACGACGTGGCCGAAGTCACACCGGACGAACTTAATATTCGTGACCGAGGACCCCACGGACACCGCCGCATTCGCCGGCAGACTCCCCCCGAACGGGACGTTGAATGAGGGGTTCACGTTGAAGTTGACGTCCTCGAACACCCACCCGTCCGCGTCGGGCGTGGTCAATTGAAGGATGTTCCTAGTGCTGCCGAAACCGTGGCCGACAAGGTGCAGGTTCCTGAGCGTCACCCCGTTCACCTCGTCACTGACCGCCATGTGGATCACGGAACCGCTACTGGTCGCCACGTCCGTGTTCATCCACGCGCTCCAGATCTTGTCCTCTCCCTCGATTATCAGCCCCTCGTCTTGGGTCTCCAGAGTCACTTGCTCGGACAGAACCTTCCCGACCAGACCGGATGTCCCCACTCCCGTTATGGTGACGGGGGCCGTGATCTGGAAAGTATTCGCCGCCACGCTGCTCACCTGATATACGCCGTTGATCGACGGAGTGGAGTTGGTCTCCCTTATCTGCACGAAGTCGGTATTCTCCAGTCCGTGGTCCGCCGCGGTGATGGTTACCGCGTTCCCCCCCGTCGCCGTCGGTATGTTCGTTATGGTCGTGACCTTCGGGCGGGAGATGAGAATCCTCTTCCTCCCGTCGCTCCTCGCCTGCGCGAGGGCCGCAGTGACGGTGTCGAAATCCGCGCTGAAGTTTTTATGCCGATCAGCGCGAACGACTATGGGAATATCCGCGTTGGGTATGCCCACATTGTTCCGTATGTTCATCCTCGCTGAACCAGCGGGTATAATAATTGGCGTGGTCACAACGGAAAAAGAGTTGGCAGTTATCAGTCCGGCGACAAAAGAACCTGTGATCTCAATCCCCCTGTCCCAATCCAGAAACGCATTATCTAATATTTGAAAACTCGTGGAGGTCGAGGTAATCTTAATTGCAGGGATATTTGCAAGGGACGTTCCCGTAAGCTGATTCGAGGCGATGGAACATTCAGAAGTCAGCCCGACACTGCTCAGAAATGTTCTGCCCATATCGTTCGCAGAGTTATTAGTAATCACCCAACGATGCGCCCTGAATCCAAGTCTTATGACCTCCGCCCCCGTCCCGCTATCCTTTAGGATCGTGTTCAAGGCGAATATCCAGCCGGCAGTTTGATGATCCGACGGGGGAGATCCGACAGGATCCACGAATATAGCAGCGGAGGCGTAGTCCCCAATGGCGTTATTAATTACGTTCCATTTGTCCGCTCCCACATCGACACCGGGCCCGATATTTATAGCGTGCTCGGGAAGACCCCTGTTAGGATTGGGGACGAACCCGTTCCACAAACAATTATCGAATAAAAAATCATCCGCTCTATTGCCAGCGGAGATGTCCAAGAAGTCGTCCCCCGGATGGGACACCAATCTGATTTGATTGAATTTAACATCCTTGACCTTTTCGGAGGCCCCGCTCATTTCAAACGCGGGTGAACCCTCCGCTCCCGATATGGCGCATAATTCAGCATCCGCCCCCCGTATAAACAAGCCGTCCAACCCGTCTAAATTTATTGATTCCTTCAATACCTGCACAACATCTCCCACTGCGGTTCCCGCACCCGTGACGCCGCCCCCTCCTGGAAGCGTGATCTCAAACGTTGTCGTGGTCGGCACCACGGCCACAGTCCAAATCCCGTCTATTGAGTCCGTCGTGTTTGAGTTTCGGATCATCACCACGTCACCGACAACCAACTCATGCACGACCGATGTCGTTACGGTTAAATTGGCTCCGCCCGCAGCGGTATTCGTAGACGATATATTTCTCGGCGTCGGTGCCAAAATCAGAATTTTCTTATTCCCCGCTGTTATGGCTGCGCTCAAAGACTTAAAATCCGTATCCACTCCGATGGTTCCGTCAACTTTGACGGCCTTTACTTCCGCAAATCCCGCCCCGCCTCCAGACATATTGTTCCACACAGCCGCAGCCGCAGAATTGTCCACATTTTGAAACAGCTCCCCGCCCACAGTATCGAACCACAGACTTCCCGGCTGGTAATTTTGTGTAATGTCGTTATTACTCGCGGGGGGAACCACCGCTGTGAAGTTGTTCTTGAATATGTCCGAGTTGGCGACGTGCTTGTCCCGGGTCGAGTCGAGACTGTCGGGGTTAACCTCAAGGACGTTGTTGAGATTGGCATGATTAACGAGAGACGCGAACTTGACCCAGCTGCCCGTCGGGAATACCGCGTCGTAAAGGTACATCGTGTCCTCGTCCTCGACGAAGGTGACAGTCCCCTCCGTGGGCTGGGTGAACTGCCAGACCGTTCCCGTCCATTCTGCAATCTCCTCGTCATGCCCTGTCCATAGGCCTGTTCCCCCAGCGGCGATTATGTACCTGTCCCCCGTTGAAGGCGATCCCGGAGGAGTGTTCAAATCCTTGTCCTTCACGCTCTCCTGAAAGTCGAAGGCCTTGGACACCTTGTCGAGGATGGTGTCGCCCGCGAACACGAGATTCCGGGCGTCAACGATCATCGCGGAGGTGATGTCTGCGTTCCCGTCCAACCTTCGGAGCCATGCTATAGGCGCCCGGAAAACGAAGCTCCCGTTCTCGAAGGCGAACGACGCCTCGAATCCCGTCGTATCCGGAAATGTCCCGAATCCCTGCTTGACGGTAATGCCGGTCACGGTCTGAAACCGGATAGCCGTCTCCTTGTTCAGATTCGGATCCTTGAGATTGGGATCCTGCGTCGAGTCCACCTCCCGAATGACTAGCGTCAACACCACGAGGTCGTCGCGGTCACTCCCGGACGGAGTCGTCAAAACCGGGACGGTGACGTCCGCGTCCCAGAAAAATTTACGTATGAAGTCCTCTTCCCCGACTTGGTCCTCGTACTCGAGATCGGCCGGAAGAAACCCGTTGACCCCCTTGGTGAAAGTCTCCCCCGCCTCAATCTCGAAGTTCTGGGTATTGTTTGCCACAGATTCGATCACCCGGAAGGCCTCCAGGGTTTTGAAGAAGTCCCCGTATGTCTCCAGCATCGTTTTCATGAAGTCGAGAAATATCTGCTGCTGCTCGTTCAGCTCTGCGTCGAGAAGAACCTTTCCCTTCTGCCAGAGTAATTGGCGGTACCCCTTCGTTTTATCAAAGGAGTCCCGCGTTATCAGAGCGTCAAGGGGTACTGGTAGGAAGGACATCGGCTATTTAATGCCCGTGCTCGGCCTGCTGCAAGATATCTCCGGCTGAGGACATCGGAACCGATACCCCATTGAGGACCTGGTGGGAGTGCGCCGGGCCGTTACTGGTCCAGTTCGTCTTCCCGTTCCCATTCGCGTCCACATGCCCGCGATGGGTGTGGGATGGCGTTCCTCCAGATGGAGTCGTTATCTCTCTAAAGGGTGGCTGTGCCATGATTGTTTCCTCCTAAACTACTGGTACGTTATCAAAAACATTGAATAATCCATTCCGAGCAACGAATCCCCGGTACTGGCTGGATGTCGCCGCTCCCAGTGTCGCGTTCTGTGCCGTGTGTATGATATTCCCCCCGTCTATGTGGTCGATACCCACGGGCGTCGCCGCTGCGAAATCCGACGGGGCCGACATGAGCTGAAACCGCGTCTCCGTGTTCACGATTATGAAATTCGGATCTCCCATAGTGTAAACCAATTTCCCGAGATTTGAAGGGGAGCCCGTCTGCTGTATCTCCACCGACGTTATCGGAACCTCCACCGCGTCGAAAATCGGGGGCGGCGTGTTGACGTATTGGTAGAATGCCGGGTACGACCACCGACTCGCCAACCGCTCGAGCGATTCCTTCTTCACCAAAAAATTCGGATCGGCGAATACATTAATGACAAGTGTCGTCTTGTCGTCCGGCGTAAACAACGCGGGATCATAAATTACCTTATTATCCGGCACGGGAATGGTGTCGTCGAAAAGGAAACTGTTCTGGGAATTCGTGATGATTACTTGGGACGCCTGAGTGATGGCCTGCTCCAGCCGCCATCCGAAAACTTTGTAGATCATCCAGTACAAGAACGAAAACGTCGCCTTGAGCCGCCACGCCGAAACAATCTCATCGAGCATCTCCCGAATCACAGGCTCGTTCACGACATCGACCTTGAGAAATCGAGCATCGAACCTGCGCTGAAGAAATTCGAGAAGGGCCAGCTCCGTCACGGATACCTGCCCCCACGAAAACGACTCCTCAACCTTGTTGAACAGCTCATTGACGATGTCCCCAACCACTCCGAGATATCTCTGGGACTGACCGCGGTTCTCTCCGTCACGATCGAGCTGAGGCGTCTTCTCATCCTCCGCGTGAACATGCCGGGCCATCGTATCCCATACCGAGTACCTGCCGAGATTCGTGAACATCGTCGTTCCCATTAGGGGATTCCCCCAGTCGCCGTCACCGCGATAGTCCCGGCCACGGAGACCTCACTGAATATGAGAAGAACATGGTCCGCCACGACCGCCCCACTGCTGCGGTGTAGCGCTGTTATCTTAACCCGCTTGACGCCCTCGACGTCATTCACCACATCGTACGCGTCATTTAGATCAACCGTCCTTCCGACTGTCGTGGGCTGCTCGAGAAAATCATTCAAGGCATCCTCAGCCCGACTCTTTATCTCAGCCTGGTCCTTGTCGTCCTCGACGACCACATCCGCCGCCGCGTCAATGGATATCGCCGTCGGAATGAATACGTTGAGATTTATATTGGGTAGAGTTCGAGGCAGTAAAAACTCCCGGACCTTATCCTGAAGCGCACTCGTAGCCAAACCCCCACCCACAGGAATTATGAAGACATCGACGGTTATCCCGTCTTGATTCACTGCGGCATCCGCAACCCCTCCAACCTGCCGAGCAAGGAACACATAATCCTCTTCGGCCACCGCCCGATTGGCCGTGGACACCCACTGCGGAAGGGCCCGTCCGATTTCCTTCACGGTCTGACCGACTCCGCCTCCAGTGAACGCAACCGACTGGTCTATAGATTCGACTAGGGCATCGGAACACGAGGTCAAATTATTCGGCGGGATGTTCCCGAAGTTGACCCCTTCCTCGGCTGCATCGAGAGGAAGCGTAATTACCTCCACCTCTATGCCCGCGAGATTCGAAGGAACCTTTCCCGACTTGTCATCCCCGAAAGCGATGATGTATTTATCGTCCGCGTCTAGGATCAGCCGCAGATGCTTATCGGTATCCTTGCTCATGAGAAGACTATCCCGAACCTCCCACTCCTCGAAGCCTGTTCCTTCGTCGAGGAACGCCCGGACGGCTTTGTCCTGCACCCGATCCCGATCAACCTTGAACTGCTGAAACTCCGACCCGTCGGACGCCCCTATAGCAAATCTCTCGAACGCGCCGAACTGAAGCGAAGCCTGCTTGACTGTATCGCCCGTCGGATAGACGACATCCTCCAATATTACAAACGTATTCCCGTTATCATCCGTGCATGTCTCCCCCCTGGCCACCGTAGTGGTCGATCCCTGCACCGGGATCGTGAGATTAGCATTCCCGATTCCCCCCGCTGCGAGTCGAACAGGAAACCCGTATTGCCTGGCAATCTTGAGCGCATTCTCCCGGATTTGCACCTCAAACGGATCCCTCTCGTTTATCCCGAGGTCGATATACATATGTGCGATAGAAACGAAGTAGGAGACGATTTTTATGGTCGCCCAGTTTATGTCGTTATCATCCCGAGTCGTCCACTCCGGAACGAGGGATTCAGCGAGGGCATCGGCCTGTTCCAATATCGACAGGAAATCCCTCTTGGAAAAATCTATATTAAATTCGCCTACAAGATCAGACACTTGACGT
>SDBT01012279.1_pt1 | contig 13766 bp, 11 predicted proteins | sample 2277101 | NCBI WGS metagenome assembly SDBT01 (sample SAMN10404973, study PRJNA504765) | marine sediment metagenome | isolation source: marine sediment core GS10_PC15, 103 cmbsf | place: Arctic Ocean: Southern Knipovich Ridge | collected 2010
TTGTCCTGAGTAAAGACGTTAAACTTCTCTTGATAATGATCCTGTAGCTCAATTGGTTAGAGCGCAGTCCTTATAAGGCTGAGGTTGTGGGTTCAAGCCCCACCAGGATCATATCATTAACCCAAGTATGTTATTAAACTGTTCCGACTTCACTGAAGTTGGAACTGATCTTTTATTGTCCCGAGTAAAATGTATAAATTATTATAAATATTATATTTATAATATAAATATTCAAGTAAAATTTTTATTTAATAGAGTATTATGTAAAAAGGATATTTAAAACTTGTAATAGATGAAATGATAATTATAGTAATTAAAAATAAAAATATATTAAAAATAAAAATATATTAAAAATAAAAATATATTAAAAATAAAAATATATTAAAAATAAAAATATATTAAACAAAAGATGAGTGATACTTTTAATGGAATAATATTAGATCAAGCAAATATATTAATATCATATATTGATCAATTACGTTTACATTACAATATAACTACGATTCATAATATTTCAATTATAGAAATATTAGACTATAATAATCAACAATATAAATTTAAACTTAAATTAACTCCATCTATATATTTATCATCATATATATTACCTAATGTAACTAAATTTAATACTATATTAACTAATTTATTAAATAAATTAAGTAATATAGATATTATAAATATAGAAACTACTATAAGTGATAATGATATTGTAATATCAATATTATTTAAATTTCATACATCACGTATATTAGAATTACCTAATGAATTAATATATAATATATTAATAAATATGTCCTATAAAGACATTAAATCATATTGTACATCATATAGTAATGCTAATACTTTTTGTCAAAGCGATAAATTTTGGCACGAAAAAATAGAGCATGATAGTAAAGAAAAAATACCCTATGTACAAGGTATAATGGAAGAATTATATTTAAATTATAGTACATTAGGAATATTAGTACCTAATTATACGGATGGAATAGACTATATACCATATAAAATACAATTTGATAATATAGTAAAATCCGTATCTAATGGACTAAGTCATACAGTATTAATAGATGAAAATAACAGAGTATGGTCATATGGATCTAATAATTCTGGACAACTAGGATTAGGTGGAACTAAATCTATGGCAGATCCAACGAAATTACTTAATTTTAATAAAGCAAAATCAGTATCGGGGGGAGATAATCATACAATGATAATAGATGAAAATGATGAATTATGGTCATGTGGTAATAATGATTTTGGACAATTAGGATTAGGTAATAAAAAAGGAAAAAAGGTACCTACTAAAATAACTAGGTTTTCAGATATATCAAAAATACAAAATTATTATTCAAGTGATACTATTGCAAGTGTACATAAAGTAAAAGCTGTGTCATGTGGGGGGCGGCATACAATAATAATAGATGAAAATGATGAAGTATGGTCATGTGGAGATAATCAATTTGGACAATTAGGATTAGGATCTGGAATAAATAAATATACTATTATACCTGTACCAACAAAATTATCATTTAATAATAAAGTTAAACAAATATCAAGTGGAAATGATCATATAATGATAATAGATGAAAATAATGAAGTATGGTCATGTGGATCTAACGAGCATGGACAATTAGGATTAGGATTGGATAATGATATAAATAAAAATATATTAACAAAAATAAATTTTAATTATAAAGTAAAATACGTATCATGTGGATATACTCATTCAATGATAATAGATGAAAATAATGAATTATGGGGTTTTGGACAAAATAATGATGGACAATTAGGATTAGGGGATTATATAAATAAAAATATACCAACAAAAATAAGACTTAACTATAAAACGAAATTAGTATCCTGTGGAGTATCGTATACAATAATAATTGATGAAAATAACGAGTTATGGTCTTTAGGACATAATAGATATAATCAAATGCACCATTATAATGATAATATACCAATAAAAGTTATATTTGATCATAAAGTAAAAGACATATCATGTGGAGGTAATGATACATCCCTTATTTTACTATATTAATTATTTATAATTTATAAATAGAGTGAATATATCACTTTATTTATGTTCATATATAATATATATTATAACTTTAGTATATTATTAATGATATTATTTATTTTTCATTTGTCGTATTAAATTATATATATTAGATATGTGTTCAAATTGTTTAAGTTGAACATCTATCGAAGTTTGAATAAAAGGTTGTGTTGTTGGATACGAAGGTTGTGTTGTTGGATACGAAGGTTGTGTTGTTAGATACGAAGATTGTATTATTGGATAAGAATGTTGTGTTGTTGGATAAGAATGTTGTGTTGTTGAATTATAAGATCTATAATTATTATATTGTTTATATTTATTATTATTATATTTTTTATATCTATCATATCTATCTCTATTATATCTATCATATCTATCCATATTATATCGTTTATATCTATCATTAGTATATATATCATTAGTATATCTATCATATCTATCATTGGTATGTCTATCATATCTATCATTAGTATATCTATCATATCTATCATATCTATCATTAGTATATCTATCATATCTATCTTTAGTATATCTATCATATCTATCATTAGTATATTTATTCTTGTTATACTTATTTTTTTTATATCGATTATATTTATCATTATTATATATATTGTGAGTAGATTCAATATCTGAAGAATATTGAAGTTTTAATACTATTTCCCCACCATCTTTATTTTTTTGGTCTTTTTTTATTTTATTCATTTTATAAATGATTATAAATTAGTATTATATATAATTTTTAAAATTTCGATCATTTTTTTCATAGTTGATAAAATAATAATAACATATAAATTATTATACTTAATATAAAATATTAATTCGTAAAATATATAAGGAATAAAAATAGTATGATTAAATATAATAAAAATAGTGTATTATTAAAAAATATAAATAGGGTGCACAGAAAAATTAAAAAGATGAATATTTGATTTAAAAAATAAAGACAAAAGAAAATATATAAAATACATCTTGTTTTAAATTAGTATGTCATCAATTTCAACGGAATATTTTAATTTATATATAAAGTATAAGAAAAAATATGGATCTAAAATTGCATTATTAATTCAATTAGGTAGTTTTTATAATATATTTGAGTATATACCAGGGCATGACTCAAATCCAAATTCATTATATATTGAAAATATAGGGAATGCGAAAGAGATAAGTGATATAGGTGAATTAAATTGCGACTTTCATATTTATCGTAAAGGTAAAAATTACTCATTTGATAATCCATATTCTATAGGATTTCCAATGGTAGCATATGAAGAAAAACGAGATATATTATTAAAACATGAATATATTATTATAAAATATGATCAAATAAGTGAAGAAATCGACACTAATACAAAAAGAACGAAGCGTGGTATAACTGAAATAGAAAGTAAGCATATTAGTTTAGAATCTAATGCATCATCAAATAAAATAGTATCAATTTATATAGAAAATCATAAAGCCAATACTAAATTTGAAGATACTAGTATAATATCAGGATTATCATATTTAGATTATCAAACTGGAATATGTGGTATTAGTGAAGTCTATAGTTTAGAAGTAAATAAATCTAATGCACTTCATGAAATTTATCGTACAATACTATCAATAAATCCAAAGGAAATAATTATAACTATAGGGAAATATTCACCGGATATAAAAACTAAAGAACATATAGAAAAATATAAGAAAAATTTATATTCTATATTAAATTTAGAAAATATACCGCATGTAATATATATAGATGATATGAATAATGAATATCATAAATCCACATATCACGTAGAATATTTTAATAGATTATATAATATAAATGATTATAATGGTAATAATAAATTTATATTACAAGAATTGGGAATTGAAAGAATGACATATGGACGAATTAGTTTTATCATGTTAATACAAACATGTTATGAACATAATAAATTAATGATATCTTGTATTGAACGGCCATCAGTACAATGGATTGATGAAGATAAACATTTAATATTAACACATAATGCTATAGATCAATTAGATATCATTAATAAAAATACTAAAAAAGACTCAAATATAGATTCAATGTTTAGTGTTATAAATAAAACTAATACAGCATTAGGACAAAGATATCTAAGAAATCGAATATGTAATCCTATATTAAGTAGAACAGAATTACAAAAAGATTATGACGTTATAGATGATTTTATAAGAAATAAAGGATTAATACAAGATTTTATAAGATATTTAGGAGGCATAATGGATATACATAAATATCATAGAAAAATAAAAATACATACAATAACACCCAAAGAATTTTCATTATTATTTAAATCATATAGAAATATAGAACAAATATATGAACATATTGATAACTCTTCTATGTCGAATGTATCTTCATTATTAAACCGTGATAAATTATTAGAAATGATTAGAATTAGATCATACATAACAAGTAATATAAATATGGATGTTTTAATAAAATCTTCATTAAATACGGTAGGATCTAGTGATAATAAATGTAAGTGTATAGTATTAGATTGGTCACCAGGATATATATTATATTTAAAAGATGATAAAGATGATTTTTTCTATCCATTAAAAATGTACGAATATTATATTAATTTTTATAATACTCAATTATTAAATATAATAAACTATATGAATACCATATTAAATACTTCTAGTGTTGAAATAAATAGAAAAAGTTTAAAAACAATTAAAGGATACAATGAAGAAATTGCATTAGTTACTACTACATCTAAATCAACTGAACTAAAAAAGAAAATAAATGAGGGATGTATAGATAATACAATATGTGGAAATTTACATTTTTCAAAATATTCAACTGGTAGTGGTACCAAACAAAAAATAGGATCGGATATAATAGATTATTATATAGAAAATTTATCTACACAAATAATAGAATATTATAAATATATATGGATTATGTTTGACGGATTACTTACATATTTATCCGCATTTACTTATTATGATTATTTGATAGATTTTATATCTAAGTTAGATTTCGCTATAAGCAATGCTGAAGTTGCATTAAAATATAATTATTTTAAACCAGATTTATTAGAAGGTAAGAGTTCATTTCAGATACAAGATTTACGTCATCCTATAGCAGAAAGATTAATATCTACAGAATATATACCTAATAATTTATCGTTAGGACTAGGATCAGAAATATCATATAATATATTATCAGATAAAGAACATGTATATAGTCCATATGGATTATTATTATATGGTATTAATTCTTCAGGTAAAACAACATTAGCAAAAGCAATAGGATGTATTATTATATTAGCTCAGGCGGGGTGTTATGTTCCGTGTAAATTAAAATATTCACCATATAAACAAATTATTACTCGTCTTAGCGGTAGCGATAATATATTTAAAGGTATGTCATCATTTGTAGTTGAAATGATGGAACTTAATACTATATTAAAGAATTGTGGTGAATCTTCATTAGTTATTGGAGATGAACTTTGTAGAGGAACAGAGGCTAGATCTGGAATTAGTCTCACTATAGGGGCTATTCAAGAATTAATAGATAAAAAATCAACTTTTATATTTTCTACTCATATACATGATTTAGTTAAATGTGATGATATAACAAAATATAATAAAGATAAACTACAAATAAGTCATCTATCTTTTCATTATGATGAAGAAACTGATAGTTCAGTATATGATAGAAAAATAAAAGATGGACCAGGTAATTCAAATTATGGTATAGATGTAGCTAGATCATTACATTTACCTAAATCTTTCATTGATAGAGTATATAGTATACGTGATAGAATATTTCCAGATGAAGCAACTAAACATATATTAAATATGAAAAAATCTAAATATAATAAAAGTGTATATGTTGATAAATGTTCTATGTGTAATTCAACAGAAAAAATACAAACACATCATATAAAAGAACAACATACTGCTGATGAAAATGGATTTATAAATCATTATCATAAAAATTCTCAACATAATTTGATTGGATTATGTGAATCTTGTCATAGGGAATTACATAAAAATGGTAAAGAAATAATAAGAGAACAAACTATAAATGGTCATATAATAAAAGTAGAAAGTCCGTAAATAATATAATTTATATATATTAAAATTATATTATTATTTAGATATATTTAATATTATTTTATATTCATATTATTTAACAAATAATGTTGTCTCAAATATGATCCATTTTACATTTAATACAACTAAACTCATATTTTATTTTGTAAATTATGTAAAAATGATAAAAAAATAAATATATAAATATATAGGATAAATAAAATGATTAGAACAAAAGTAACAAGAAAATTTAGAGATTTTGAAATTTATAGTGGAGAAATATTATCAAAAAATCCAACTGTAGTGGGGCTTGATACAGAAACTGTAATTCACTCAAATAATACTATGGGGTTTGGAATTGATACTATACAAATATGCCTGGAAGAAACTGAAAATGAATGTATTATAGATAATACAGTTAATTTTACAACTAAAATATCAAATAATAAATTTTATATTGTTTATATTTTTCTAATGTCATCATTTTATAAATGTACACTTCCTACTAATTTACGTAAAATATTAGTATCAAATAAAATAATTAAAGTAGGATGTGATATTATGACTGATGTTAATAGATTAAAACAAATATATGATTTTACACATAGAGGATATATTGATACTCAATATGTAGTAAAATCTACAGGGGGTTTAGATTATTCATTGGATAGTTTATCTATTAAATATTTAGGTATGGGTAAATTATCTAAGAAATCAAATCTATATAGTTCGTGGAATATAAAGTCATTTAAAAAATTTGATACTAAACAATTGAGATATGCATCATTTGATGCGTATTTATCATTATGTACTTATTTACATTTAATCGTATGTTCTTATACACAAAAAGAACAGTGTAGTCTAAAAAATAATAATTTAGATGACTCAAATGAAAATAAGAACATGATTATAAATAACTCTAATATGACTGATAATATTATAACATTAGATAATTTAGATGAAACTTCATATAATGATTTATGGTATTATTTAATTAATAAATCATATATATTTTCTGGTAAAAAGCCGACAACATTAAATAAAATAATAAATGTTATTTGTACTGGATATAAACCATGGATTAAAGTATATAATAAGAAAGAGTTAATACATATATGCAAATGTGCTATAGAAATATGGAAAGATAAAAAGTTAATTATTATAAATGAATTAGAAGAAACTATACAATTAAATAATATAAATCATGAATATAATATACAAAAATTATCTAATGATTATGATAATGATAATATATTACATAATCTTAAAAACATAATACCTCCACAAGGAATGAAAGAAGATTCTATTATAAATTGTATAACTAATAGTAATTGGGCGAATAAATCAATGACTGATAGAAAAATAAATGCTATTAAATTTGTAAATGATATTATAAAAAATAATATATTAATTATGAATGATAATGGGAGATATATATTTAATAATTATTTACATGAAGCAGAAATTATAAATGAACCTAAAGATAATATATTAATATCACTTACTAAAATTATTCCTATAGCTGGAATGAAGAAACAATCATTAATAAATTTTATAAAAAATTCAAATTGGTCAAATTTAACAATGGAAGAAAGGCATATTAATGCTTCAAATTATATATCAGATTTAATAAAATTAGGGACATTAATTAAAATAAATGATATGAAATATATTATAAATAAATGATATGAAATATATTATAAATAAATGATATGAAATAAAATAATTAAAAATGATAAATAAATAACTAAATATATTAATACATAAAATATTAATATATGGATCAGGATGAAAATTACACAGTATTAAAGACTATAGGATCTTTAGTATGCGTATATATAGTATATAATTTATTAAATAAATTATATACTGTAGACCTAATAGATGTGTAGTTATTACATATCTTAATTCTATTGGAGTATTTAATATTACACATGAGCTAATAATAGAAACAGATACTCCACATAAATTAAAAACAGATATAATACATACAAGATTATTGAGCTATTTGAAATAGTATGTATATCATACTTATAATATTTCATTTAAAAGTATTAAATCATATGGATCTGATATTGATACAGATATTAATATTGATTGGTTAATTAAAGTGGCTATATTTATTAATATAGATACTAATAATATATTTAATAAACATGAATTAATAGAGTTAATAAATAATCACATTAAATACAATCCAGATGAATATATAAATGATGGATATGTGGAAGCACAATTACCATTCAATAATAATAAATAAGTTTTATTATATAATGATAATTTTTATAATAAAGATTAAGATGTTAACATTGAATATAAAAAAATATAAAAAATATAAAAAATATAAAAAATATAAAAAATATAAAATAAAATGAATGAAATTATTTTATCATATATTAATTCTGTGATATTATATATTGATAAAATTAGATTAAATGAGCAGATATTAGTAGCTTCAAATATTTCTATTCCACAAATTGTAGATTTAGGTAATAATTTATATAATGTTATGTTAAAAATTGAACCTAATCATCAACAAAAAATAATGTCGTCATTGACTAAAATATATGATAAATATAATTTTAAACATGATTTAATAAATATATTAAATTCAATATATCCTATTGATAACATAGATATTAAAATAGATCAATATTTTATCGAAATTCAAATTGTATTTAATATGACGAAATATTTATCTCCACGTATGTCTCCAATACCACAATATTCGCCTCCACGTATGTCTCCAATACAACAATATTCTCCTCCACGTATGTCTCCTAAAAAAAATATGAGTGATATTAAAATAACGAAGGAAATTATAGATCAATTATCGATTCTAAATTTAGATATGGATCCGGTAGATAGAAGTATTGATCAAACTAAAGTTAATAATTATTTAAATTCAATACAAGATTTTAAAATAAAAGAAATTACTCAACTAATAATAGATAATACAACATATATTAATTTTAATACTTTAAAGAATGAATTAATAAAACAAGTTAATAAATTACCTAATAATATAAATATATTGTTTGATACTCGAGATAAAGTAGGATCTGAACATTGGTTAATAGTATTAATATGGCCATGGATTAAAAATAAGGTGATAAAAGTAATTAATACATTTACTGACATAGATAATGATTATCCTATATTAATTATAGATGATGCTATATATAGCGGCCACTATATGATGGGAGTTATGGATATGATTTCATATGAATACAAACAATTCAATAATATATCATGGAATGCACCATTTAAAAATAAATTTATAGGTATGGTAGCATATGCGAGTAAAAATGGAATAGAGGGTATTAACAGAAATTCTAAATATATGGGAGCAGATATATTAATATATACAGATAATATAATAGCTAATATATCCCAATTAATACCTAATTATAATAATGATTATATGCATAAAAATTTTGGAATAGAAAATGATAATGTACCTATTTATTTTGATCATAAAATAGCAGGTAAATTCAGTTCATTTCCAAACATTTATAAACATATTGTAAAAGAATTACCTAGCAGATACAAAATAGAAGAATTAGAACAAATTATATTATCATTATAAATAAAATATTTAAAAAATAATTAATAAATAATATAAAAATGAATAATTATATAATATATTAATATGGATGTTATTATATTATGTTTAATAATTATTATAGTATATGTAGGATGTCATATATCAATATTTTTATATGATTTAATTACTAAACTTAATAGATGTATTATTATAGAATATGAAACAACAGAATTTAATAAAAATATGTATAATAAAGTATGTATAGACTCAGATAATCCGAATACTACAATGAGGAAAATATGTAAAATATGAGTCACTATGTAGTAATAATTCTACCTTAAATAATCTTTCATTGTATCAATAATGATAGATTTTATATCTTTAGTTTGTGACCATTTTAATTTATTATATGCTAATGTTGGATCTGCTATTAATACATCAGGATCTCCTAAACGTCGTTCTTTGACTGTAATACATGGTATAGTATAATTTGGATAATTTGATTTTATAACCTCTTTCATTATATTTATTATATCCATAACACTATATCCAATCCCTGATCCTAAATTATATATTTTATATTTAGTATTATTTATATTTAATTTATTTAGTTTTATATCATTTATAATTGATAATATAAATCCATTAACTATATCTTCAACATGAACATAATCTCGTATACAGGTTCCATCATCTGTATCATAATCATTACCGAATATTTTCCATTCTATATTATCAATATTATCCTTTTTATTATAATTTATTAAAGAATTAATTAAAATAGGAATAAGATGGTGAGGAGATGGGTCTGTGTCTCTTCCCCCGGCTACATTAAAAAATCTAAATATGGTTGTATTTAAATTATATAATTTAGTATAGGATTCAATTAATGTTTCTGATATATATTTTGTAATTCCATAAAATGATGATGGTGCTAACATGTCAGATTCTATGAATTTTAAATTATTAGAATCTGATATATTTTGTATTGTTGAATATACAGCGGCCGTTGATGCAAAATATATATTTTTAATATTAATAGTAGTCATAATACTAAGTACATATAATGTAGTATTTACATTTGAATTATAATATTCTAATGGATATTTCATCGAATCAGATACTGATATTTTAGCCGCTAAATGACATATATATACTTGATCATATATAATATTATATTTATCACATATTTCTGTAATTTTTAATACTATGACATTTATTGATGTATAATCACGTAAATCAATACAAATATGTTCATAATTATTTTTTTTAAATGTGTTACTATATGGAAAATGATTAATATCAATTCCTAAAATATACACATTATCAATGTCTAATAATGTATTAATCAAATTTTTTCCAATGAATCCAGAGGCCCCAGTAACAACTACTAGCATTTTTTTTAATATATATTTATTTAGGTTAAAATATATATTAAATATATTTTTATAAATAAAAAAATGAAAAATAAAAAAATGATAAAATTAAAAAAATAAGAATTTAAAATATTAAAATATACAATGACCACATTGAACGACTATTCGGAGGAAGGATCTCATACTAAATATTTTGATTGTATTATTATATGTAATGACATTGAATATAAATGTCATCGCTTTATAATATGTAAATATACACATTTTGAAAAATGTTTAGATGAAAAATATAAAATAAATAAAAATGAAGATGGTAAAATAGTACTTAGATTTAATGAATGCTTTGATATGGTGATAAATATATTAATAAATTATTTATATAATCCTAATATACTTAAATCCGTATTAAATAATAATAATATTTTCATTATGTTTAAAATATTTAAATATATTAATATAACTACTAATTTCTTATGTAGTGAGTTAATATACTTAATACCCAATGATGATATAATTAATGATTTGATAATTGAAAAATATGAATCAGATTTTAAAAATTTATCCACTTATAATTTAATGCATATATATAATAAAAAATATGTAATATCGTACCAGTATATTATTTTGATTATTATATTATATAATAAGATAGGATGTAGTATATTTGATGAAATCCAAATAGATTATATAGAAATAATAGATATAGAAAAATTAAGAAGTTATTATTATATAAATAAGAATCATAAGTATAGAGAGTTATATCAATATATGCTTATTGAAAAATGTAAAATATTAATGTTGATACATGAAATGACAGAGTTTGATGATGATAATGAGAGGATTGATAGTCTTGAATTTATTGTAAAACTTATTACAGAATAAATATAATTTATTTTATTAATTGAATTATGTTTAATTTTTTTATAACAGGTATTCACACCGCATTATTGCTAGTATTATTCATTATGATTGTTAAAATAAAAATATATTTTTTATTTTGTTTTTATTTTTTAGATATTAATATCTAAAAAAATAAAAATATATAAAAATGGATCTGAATAAATACATTATACATAATGATGATCGAACATTAATTAACTATAAATTAAAAACAATATTATTGAAACGAAATATTATAGAAGCTATAATTTTATCATTATTACCAACCAGATTAAAAATAATATCATATAGTGAATTAGTTAAAATTAATAGTTCTAAATTTAAATATATATTCATAGTTAAAAAATTTGATTATATACAATATGATATATTTAGTGACACTGAAAATGAAAAAAATAAAAATGATGATATAAATTTTAATGCTTATAAGCAAAATATAATTACAAATATACAAAAATTAATTAATCAATATATAAAATGTTATTATTTAAAAATAAATATATCAAAAAATTTTGAATATGAGCATAATTATTATAATATAAATATTAGATTTCAATTATCAAAAAATTATAATATAGAATCTAGTACTATAAATATACAAAAATATATTAAATATATACATTATTCAATATCATTAATGGATTTTACATGGGGATATTCATTAAAACAGGAATATCCTATCATATATAATATTTTATGCTATAAACCGGGGTATACATGGAAACAATATTATGAGTCAATAAAAAGATTATCCTGGTTAGATGAATATTTAACAGATCCATCAAAATATATAGGTGTTATAAATTCATTATTATATTATTTAGCCGGAATAGATGAAATATGTTTGTTTGATATAGTATGTAAATTACATGTAAATATAGAAAATGATAATAAATATAATAAAAAATATAAATCCATATTAGATCTACGATATGAGTTGAAACGAGAATTTATCAATAATATACCAAATATAGATAAGGTATTATTTTCAATTGAATGGAGGATACCGATTAAAAAAATACATTTATTAAATAGTATACATTATTTGCGCATAGAATATATGATATGTGATATAAATTTTACTGGTGATCATATTATAGGGAGTATTGATAATAATAATTTAGATATGTTTAAATATTTATTAGAGCGCATAAATAAAAATGAATTAAATAAAAATATAAATAGAATAATTCACGTATTAAATATATTAAAATGTAAAAAAAATATAAATGATGTATATATAATATATGATATGTTAAGTATTATTAATAAATATGATTTTGGGTTTAAAAATGGACATAAATTAGGAAATTTAAATTATAGTGAGTTTGATATGAATTTAAATGAATGTTATACAATGATTGATAATTTAGTATGTAACGATGAATTTATAAATTGCGATGATAATCTACCTCCTATTATATATTTAGACTCTAAATTTTCTAAATAACTATTATTTGTATATTATAATTTTATTTATTTATATGTATTATAATATTTTTTGTTAATTAAGTGTAATATAATCATATAGCTTTAACTCAATCATTATATTAAGTTCAATATTATATCATCGTATACTATTTTATAACTTAGGAAAGTAAATATAATAAAAATATAAAAATTAAAAATGATAAATTATAAGATCCAAAAATGATAAATTATAAGATCAAAAAAATGATAAATTATTAATTATAAAATATTTATAAATTATATATAATGAATAATTTATTTAATGAAATATGGATGGATATAATATTAAAACTCGATATACATAGTATGTTAAATGTAAATATTTTATCATCTAAATTTCATATACTAATTAAAA
>SDBT01012280.1_pt1 | contig 13766 bp, 13 predicted proteins | sample 2277101 | NCBI WGS metagenome assembly SDBT01 (sample SAMN10404973, study PRJNA504765) | marine sediment metagenome | isolation source: marine sediment core GS10_PC15, 103 cmbsf | place: Arctic Ocean: Southern Knipovich Ridge | collected 2010
TCAATTTAGAGAATTTCAAAAAAATATATTAAATTTGCCTCGCTTTTAAAGCATCGGTGCCATAGCTCAGTTGGTAGAGCACAGGACTGAAAATCCTGGTGTCCCTGGTTCAATTCCTGGTGGCACCACCACCAAACCGCGAAAGCCCCCGCTAGACCTAGTGTCTTCGGGGGCTTTCCAATTTCTGTTGACGGAGGCGTTGATGGATTTTAAAATGCTGTGAAATTACTTCAATTGTTTATCTTCTTTTCAAAGAAATCGGCTGACTTTGGTACATTCCTAACATTGATCTTACCACTCTTAAAACTTCCATACTGTTCATTCAACAAGGCCAGTATTCTCTTTTTTCCCAGTTATATCTTACCGTGATACGGTATATATCTCCCTTCTCAAATTTTAAGAAATGCTCTGGATCGTCATAATTAATATCATCAGGATTTGGAGCAATATATCTCCATTCTCTTTCATCATAATACTTATAATTGGTCTCTACATTTGAATAAGGTTTGATAATGTATCTTAGCTTTTTTAATTCATAAAATAGATTCATCACAGGCATTTCTGAATAATCTCCTGTTTCGTGCTCTCGTTTGGAAATTGAGAAAATAGCGCTAAGTCTACTATGCAGGTATGTATCATTCGGCATATAAATTAAAGGATTTAGTCTATTTGCAATACCCCAATTCTTTGACAAACCTATTGAGTAATATCCATAATTTTTTCGATGTACTTTAGCCAGTTTTGGAGGTATGTCACAAAAACAACAAATTGGAATATTAATCACTTCAGGCACTGCTTTCTCATATCCAAATGCTTTCATCATCGTAGCTAATTCATATACTTCGTATTGGTAAGCCTGAATTTCTCCATCTCCTATAGAGGGTTTGAACCCATTAGTTAGGATACCTGTAAGATTTTCAAAAGCATCTGTGAAGTGAAATAGGTATTTACTACTTAAGAGTGATCTTCTTTCAATATGATTGATATTTCTTTTGAAGGATTTCGATAGTAAATCTGGACTGACTTCTATTTCTTCCATCTCTATCTAAGTTATGTTCATTATACTGAAATTTTCCAAGAGAAGTGTGGGAATAATTCTACCTGTTTGCGATGAACTTTGCGTATTCTTTTACATATTTACCTTTATGAAACTTCCACTTTTTGTTTCGGTCAAACAACTCGATAAATAAATCCCCACTCATAGAAGGGCCAAAACCGTGAAACATCATAACCAGAATCATGTCATATGTCCTAAAAATAGATTTATTTACATCAGCAAACATTTTAGCCGACTCAAATCCAATAGTATTTCCATTCATATAATTTTTAATCTGTTCCTCCATTTGCATTTTTGATGGATGAACATATGCAGATGTCTTTATAAAAAAATCTTTCACTTCACTTCTGAATTGTCTTGAAATAGAGGCATTTAAAGGAGGGATATATTTCTCTATTATGTCAATTGATGATTTTGGTATTTCAGTCGCTAAGTATTGAGTTTTAATATCAAGATTAGCTCCCATTTTTTCATAATCCACAATGACGAATTTAGTCATCATCTCAATCATATATCTTAACTCGCGCCTCGCAGTGTTATGTATTCCATTTTCCACAATTGCAAATATTCCTATTGCAGACTGAATTAGATCATCTATCGCTCTTATAGTCAAAAAGTCATTATATAATTTACCAGCTCTTGTAGAATTTGCTGAAACGGCTCTGAGTGAATCAATAAAGTCGAAAGTAATATCTCGTATGTACTTCAATTCTTGTTGATAATGTTGACTATCAATAACATTCACTTGATGGCTAGTAGTTTTTTCTAAGAAATGAGCTGTGATTCTATCTCTTAATTCTTTTAAATGGTCCTCCATGTCAAATTTAATGTATAGATAGGTATTCAAGATATTACTTTGTATCACTTTCAATTTCCTTTATATACTCCTTTAGATTTGCCAGATTCTTATTGATCTCCTCCAAGTTTACTTTATCAGGATCAAATACAGATCCATACCATTCAATATACGACTCTCTTTCCGGATGATCCTTATCTTTCATTATTTCTTTGAACTCCTCAAATCCATGAGTCCCTCCAACATCTTCAGGAGGACAAGTTCCTTCTCCTTCAATGCATATTGGATGTAGTAATCTCTCATCCTTTACTTCTTTAAGGACCTTTACGGAATGCTCCCAATAATCACCAAAATCATATAGATATTCTATAGACTCATCCTTGAACTCCTTCAAACGATATGCTTTTGCATTCCCATATTTATGATCGTCGTAATCGTAATCCTTTAGACTGTATTCGATCTCATCGATTATGAAGGAATAAAGGTGTGAATTTGTCCAACCCATTGCGATCTGGAGGATATGGTGAAGTTCATTAAGGGAGATGTCTGAATTCACTTGGACCATTCTCCAAATCTTTGGTTCGATGCCTTTTAGTTCTATTCGTATTTCGTAGATCATTTTAATTTGATGTACTTTTTTCAATAATTTCAATATCCTCTTTATTTAGACCATAAAGTGAATAGATCACCTTATCTAATTCATTCTCTAGATTAACATCTTTGTTATCAGGATCTATCTTTCTACTGTGTAATAATTGATCGACAAGATTTTCAATTTTTGTTTCAACTAATTTTGAAGGTTGCTTTACTGGTAGCAATTCGATTTTATACTTCTTCCACCGATTAGTCCCCATTCCAGTTGTAGTAGATATTTGATTGAAGTACCATTCTGAAACTCTTGAATTTAAGATTGCTAACAGATACTTTAATTTTCCCCCTGTCATTATGAATGAGGTCGCTTCTACATAATAGTTTTCGTCATCATAAGCAAATTTTGGTATATCAGATATCTCTCCCCATACGATTTTTGGCTTCTTGAATTCTCTCCAATATGAAATAGAATCTTGCGTCTCAAACCATTTGTTATTCGTTTTCTTTCTTGCACCACTTTTCCCACTTTGTTCTAGTCTATCTTGACCAAAACTTAGAAGGTAGTTCTTGATCGATACATATTCATTTATATCAATCGTGAGACTTGGAAATGTACATATCGCCCACAAATCGGCAAATTTGTAATTATATTTAGCAATATCTCTCCCTCTTAAAATTGGTTTAACAATAGTGCTTTTAGCATGATTCAAGGATATCAATTCATCCTTTACTAAGCTATTTACGATGAAAGCTTTGTTAAAACCTGTTAAGAATCCTCTATTTATCTCTATATCTAACTCTTTAAGCAACTTGCTGTTTTTCTTTATCTTTTCTTTCAGAAAAAGGGATGCTTGATCTTTTATATACCATTCCGTAGTAGAGGATAAATCGAATTTAAAATGATTTTCTTCAACGTATTGACTCAATGATGTTCCTAAGGAAAAATCTTGAGAAATATTACATAGCTTTGATTCATTTTCAATTTGTTTTTTCTGAAGTGTTAAGATATCCGATTCAACAGTAGCTTCTTCAAATATTTGAATGTCCTCAATATTTATAAGAATAAGAGGGTGCATTTCATTAATAAAAAAATCCTTAAGAATATCCCCATAAATGGATTTCAACCATGAGTTCGAAGTAATGTAGGTGATAATACCAAAATCCTTAAGAATCTGACTACCTCTTTCATAAAAAAGGCAGTATATGTCAGCACTTTTAGAATAGGTTTTATATCCCTCACTCTCAAAATATTTTCCAAGATGTTTTATTTTAGATAATGGGAAATAAGGCGGATTTCCAATGACTGCATCAAATCCAATAAAATCCCCTTCATCATTTAGTACTTCAGGAAATTCAAATCGCCATTCAAAAGAATGATCAAATATTTTTCCATCTTTTATTTCTTCTAGTTCCTTTTCTGTCGTATTCAGTTCATCGCTGATCTTATTCACTTTCCTATCCCAATCTCCTTTCTTTTTCTTAGATAGCTCGAATAAACTAGTTTGACTGGTTAAGGCCATTAGTTCACCTTTCAGTCTATTCAACTTTAGTAAGCGTTTATCGTTAAGTGCCACTACGACCTCAAAATCAGCTTTGATTTGATTTATCAATTCTATTATTTCATGCTTCTGTTCCTTATTCTCAGCATTTCTATAAGTCATAACAGCTAGCCGATAACTGTCAATAGACCATTTGCTCTTGGCTAATGCACGCCTAATATCGACATCCAATGGATATCTACTAATAAGTGAATTCCCGCATTTAATATTGATATCGATATTGGGCAGGGTTTCCAGCTCTTTAAAGCCAGAATCTGGCCGATAATAGGCATTCTTTAATAATTCGATCCAGAGCCTAAGACGACAGATTTTCACCGAATTCTGGTTGATATCGACGCCAAATAGGCAGTTTTCAATGATAGTCTGCTTCTCACGGAAGAAAGTCTCCTGGATTCGCTGGCTCTCTGGATTTTTCGGATGATACTCAAAAAATTCTCCGTCTTCATCAGTAATAACCAATTCATCATTGATCACTTCAACATTATAGTCCCTTAATACCTTTCCTTTAGCATCGGAGAGTATTTTAAGTTCTGACTTTATTGCAAGGATTTCATTCAAGGCTGAAACAAGGAAATGACCTGATCCTACTGCCGGATCACAAATCTTTAGACTATTGATTATTTCGTTAGCTTCTTTCTTATCATCAATATGATTATAGAGATCATCCAATGTTTCACAATTCAATCCTTTGGACTCATTAAATTTTTGTACAACAGCTCTCCGGATGGTCTCACGACACATATACATCGTGATAAAACCTGGTGTAAAGAAGGAGCCATCCTTATAGCCATTGATTTTTTCGAAAATAAGGCCCAATACTGAAGCATTAATCAACGTCTTGTTCTCTTCTGATATATCTTCTGCTCCTTCACTTGAAAAGTCATAAGCATCGAGGAAATTCAACAGATAATGAAGAGGATTCATCCTTCCTGATATTTTCTTACCAGAAGAATCCTTTAATACAGTACTGCTTAATATGGGAATTGTATAATAATCTTCAAGATTACTTATGCGAATAGTCTTATGTTCAAGCTCATTGGGCTCAAATAAAGAGCTATTTAGATAGGGGATATTCCTGAATTTGTCTTTAACATGATCTCCTCTTTCGGTTTCTTTTACAGCCAATACATGAAAGAAGAGTTTGTTTAAGGTATCATAGTCAGGAATCAATTCCGGATCCAGGAATTTATTAGATGTATCTCCCTGATGATAACGTACCAATTGTCCTTCTAGAAGCTTAAGGAACAGTATTCTGTTGATCCATGTGATAGATAGCTCAAGTGCCACATGAAAAAGTTGTTCTTCCGTTTCTGAACCGTAATCTGAAGGTTTCTCAAGCTGGTTCAGACAATCCTCATATCGGAGGATATTGATCGCATTTTCAATAAAAGACCCATTATCTCTTGATTTCTCTGACTTTCTTTCAATCAGCTTCTTACTTTTCTCCTTCCTTTCCTCTAACCCGATGATGTGCAATAACTCATTGTAAAATTTCTTATCCAATGTGTTGCTATCATTGACAAAGGGCAGTTTTAGTAGATGTTCTGGAGATAAGATTTTATAGAGACCGATAAGTTTATTGTCGTTCTCTTTTGGTTCACTACCAAGGAAAGATTCAAAATCTCGAATATCAAACCAAGAGACTGGACTGGAGATATCCTGTTCATCAATAAAAGGTTGAACTATTTGACTGTAAAAATCCTCTGTTTTTGTTACTGATAGCCTTCCATCTTCGAACGCTTCAAAGTCTTTTACGAACTTCTTATTCTTTGCAAATATCTTCTCGAAATCCTGCGCATTAAAAACATACCATTCATTCAGATCTGTGGCTATGAGATGCTTTATCTCAAGGTTCTTTTGAGTTATTCTTTCCCTGAGATAATAGAGTACTAATTCATGTACAGCTTTTGTATTGATGTTATCCTTTATAGGCATTTCTGCCTTATTGCCTGGCCTCTTGGTTTCAATGATTACTCCTACTGAACTTTTTGAATCTTTGCCATTATGGATTACTAAGTCAGCTCGTCCTTTTGTATTGATGTAATGATTGGGATGGGAATAGGTTTTCTTTAGAAATTCTGCTATTAGATTTTTATGATATTCTTCTGATTCACTTTCATTTATCTGATGGAATAGATCTTGCAGATTTGACTTTAATAACTCAATTTGTGATCTGTTTGGCTTTACTTTAAGGAATGCTTTGTTAAGGGATTTTCTAATACTTAGTATTTCAGAAGTCATCAGGGGCTTTTTTTATTAGGGCTGATAGGAGTATTAAAGGAAATATTTTTGATTGATTTGATTTCCCTTTTTTCAGTTAATCTTAACTATATTTTATTTCATGCAAATATTACTATTCACCGGTGACTACTTTTGTTTCAATACTTGAAGGTTGAGGAATTTTATGATACTTTATAGTACCCCCAATTACTTGTCCTGAATAATCAGAAATCTTGAAAATAGTATTTATAATTCTCATATAGTCTACAACAAGTAGTGCAGCCTCATCAATATTTTTTGGAGGTCTAAATTCCCAATCAGGATGTGACCAGATTTTCGAGAAAAATTCCATTAAATGAGCTTGAACAATATTATATCCAATTCTACCAGGACTAAACCCGTTGATGTATAATTGATACATCGAGTCATCTGATTGACATTTTCTGAATAGATCTGATGATTTATTATCTCTAGTCCAAAAATCTTCGCTTTTTGTAAACTCTTTACGAATATCAGAATACTCACCAGTACTAAGATCTAAATGGTAAACATTTCTTACAAACCAAAATTCTGGATGATATTTCTCTTGCTTTTTTACGTAACCAGCGACATGAATTAAACTTCCGCTTTCCTTTTGTTCGAAATCCATTTCTTGTTCTAAGGCAGTTCGCAATTCTTCAGAAAATTGTTCTAAATCAACAGCATTAGATTTTTTGATAAACTCAGGCATCCACCTATCCATACTTAAATTACCTACACCATATGCTCCAGCAACTGTCAATCCTGCTTTTAACTTAGGTATAACGAAACACTTAGTGCCTTCTCCAACTGTTGATCCCCCACTATCAGATAGATTTGAATCTGAAGCATGTAATATACCATGTTTTGATATCTGAGTAATAATAAGTGTCATTATTATTTGTAGAATTGATTTATAGCCTTGTGATACTTAAGAACTTCTTAAATTAAATTGATATTAATCAAGGATTATTTTTAAGTTTCCATTGGCTGCTACTGCGATCCTTTTTAAATCTTCCAGCCCTTTCTCTCTAACCTTGATAGAGATTTTTCTATTGTTCTTAGTCGCATTTTCAGCTAATGATATTATGTCTTCCATCGGATAATGATCATATATCTCGATATCAACATGATTATCAATCAATTCCTTTAATCCTTGAGTGGTAAGTTTCATTTGATTGGAGTTTTCTAAATACAAGTTACCAAATTCAAAAGATGGAAGTGACCATTTTACCAAAAAACTTCAGCTAAAGGCATTTAATTGATCAATCTGAGTTATTTGGTGGAGATAGCACCTGAACAAATTGTCATTATTCCGGTAAATATAGCGATCTATTAATAAAGAAAATTTGTTGTTGACGGATTTGTTGATGATACTAGAGACTATAGCAACTCTAGATTCAGGTAAGGCCTTCAAAATTGCCTTTTTGCTAACTGAGACATTTTTTCCATAAGAGTTGGTAAACCATTTCTAAGATATTAACACAAGAGTTTGAGGATATTGCTGATGATATACGATTTGCAAAAAAGGTTGGAATATATTTTTGTAACTTTATAACATAGAGATATAGAATTATCTGTCTTCTAATAAGTTTTTAATCAAATAACTATGCCTCGATTCGTTCTACAGTGGCATTTAACGGTCGAATGTGAACAGAAGTGCCAGCATTGTTATATGTATGATTCTCCGACTTTTATTACGGAAAAAAACAATATGTTATCGTTTAACGATTGTACCAAAATTCTTGATGACTTTATATCTTTTTGTAATAAGCTAAAAGCTACACCTTTTATAAGTTTTACGGGAGGAGATCCTTTTTTAAGAGATGACTTTTTCAAGATACTTGAAGAAACGGCAAGTAGAGGTATAAGATTTAATATTCTTGGGAATCCGCACCTCTTAGATAATAGTATAGTTAAAATATTGAAGAGGTATAAAATCACTAATTATCAAATGAGTTTAGATGGTCTTGAAGAAACTCATGATTTAATAAGAGGGAAGGGTAGTTTCAACAAAACTCTGATGGCATTTGAGTTGCTTAGAACAAATGATATCCAATCAGTTTGTATGTTCACCTTGAGCAAAGCTAATTCTAAGGATTTAATTCCATTGATTCATTTCATAAATAATAAAGTCAGTTTATTTGATTTTGCGCGATACGTGCCAATCAAAAAGGATCCGTCAGGACTTGACGTAAATGACAATTTTTCTCCAAGTGAGTACCATCAGATATTGTTCGATATCTTAGATACGTACCGAATATTGCTCAACTCTTCAAAAACTCGTTTTGGAAGAAAAGAAAACTTGTGGAATTTGCTATACGATGAATTAGGTCTACTAATGCCTCAAAGCACTAATAGAATTGTTGATGGATGTGGTATGGGTATTAGACATTTATCAATCCTTTCTGATGGCAATGTTTTAGCTTGTAGGCGAATGCCCGTTTATGTAGGTAAAGTCCCTGATGAAAAGTTGATCAATGTATTTCTAAAATCTGAAGGGTTAAATGAAATTAGAGATGTTGAAAATTTGGAAAAATGTTCAAAATGTAATTTAGTTAATTCTTGCAGAGGATGCCCGGCAGTAGCATATGCTTATTCTGGAAGTTTATTTAAACAAGATCCCCATTGCTGGAAAGAAGTATGAACATCTTAAAAATATCTAAGTTTCCACCAATTGAAGGTGGCGAAAGTTCAAAAGCATTTTGGATAACCCGAGAGCTTTGTAAAAGAGGTATCAATATTTTTCTTCTGACAAATGCCTTTGAAGTGGAAAATATGTACAGAAGCAAACTGAGTGCTGAAGATATTGCTAATCTTTCACTACCAAATTTTAAAATGTTTAATACCTCACCCTTCAATATCCCTAAGTTTATTCCATATTATAATCCATTTGACTTAAAACTTATCTCCAAAGGGATAGAAATAATTGAGAATCAAAATATTGACATTATTGAAGGTTCTTACCTCCTACCATATGGTTTTGTTGCCTCGTATCTTTCAAAACTTTACGACCTACCATTAATAATATCACATGCAGGAAGTGATATAACTAGACTTCTTAATTCTCCCCATTTTTCAAATGTGTTAAATCAGGTTCTAAAATCTGCTCACAGAATAATAACATTTCCCAATGGGAAAGAGATGTTCCAGAATCTTGACATCGATGTTGATCGAGTTATTGAAACAAAGTCATTTATCAATACAGATGTTTTTTGCCCAATACAAACAAAATCTAGTCTCTCTAAATTGCTTGGTAAGGAAGTAAATAGCCCTATTATAAGTCACTTTGGCAAAATGGAACGAGGAAAGGGAGTAATGAATCTAATCGAGTGTATATCAAAAGTCAAGAGTGATTTTACTTTGATATTTTTTGGAAACGGGAGAGATATGGAAAGGATACAAGAATCAGTGGCTGCCACTAAAATTAGAGATAAAACTGTTTTTCATGAGTTTATTCCACCTTGGAAAATGCCGTTATATATTTCCTCCTCCGATTGTATACTTTCTGTCGAGCATAATTTTGGGGTAAATATTCATGGTCCCATCCTTCCAAGAGAAGCTATGAGTTGTGGTACTCCTGTTTTAATAAGCAACGAAATAGGATTTTATAAGAAACTTGAAGACTATAATAATGGCGTTATCAAGGTAAATCCAGGAAACGATGAAAATTTCACGTCAAAATTAACTGAAATCATAGAAAACAAGGGTGGTTTTCTAAAACAAGTTGGAGAAAATGGTCGAAAATGGATAGAAGAAAACATTGATATGGAAGAAATTATTTCTGAAAGGATTAAAACTTATGATGAAGTTGTTTAATTTTATTATATTTATATTCAAAATCTAATCATATGGAGACTGTTAATGATATGGCTTTCGAGAATCTCGAGGAGATCATTAATAATTTTAAAGACAGGTATGCCTATTGGGATGAAAGGCAAGAACAAAAATCACAGCTTCTTAAAACTGTAGGTGAAGCAGTCTGTGGAGGAGGTGAATGTGGTGCAGGCGGTTGTTCAACAAGTTGTAGTGGATCAGGTTGTGGGTGGGATTGATTCTACCAATTAGCTAATATGGCATATTAAAGAAGAAGCTTTATTTGCACGATACTACCAAAGGTGGTTTCCGTGGAAAGAAATACCATTCCGAGGGTTCTGTTGGCTCTATTAATTTATTGTTATTCAAATTCTTCAATCTTTAGTTTAGTGGTATTCTTATATAAAGAGTCAAACAGAATTCTATAGGCATCCTGGCTTGATTTTATTTTTGCACGATTATCTAGACGGACATAAGTTCTGTATCTTAATTCCACCTCAGCTACTTCTTGATTATTTACGATTTTTGATTCCATGATTACGATCTTTTAGGACAATTGATTTTAAGCCTGATCTGGTGATCAGATTACGATTTGGTTTCAGTAGCACTCGAACTTTTACTTAGAATACCGGTGAATACGGCGTTTTACGAGAGAGTGATTATTAATGTTGATGGATTAGTTGATGAAATTGGTATTTTTCGCCGGAATTATTACATCCCATCCAAAAAGTTACCGGAGAAACTTTGGGATGGGACAATCTCAAATTCTACCCTCATATGAGTCTGTTTCGATCTTGAATTCCTTCCAGAATGTATCTCTGATATAAACTCTCACAGAAACCTCCTGACCTTTTACTGCATACCATCCTACTTCAGATCGTTTAGTAATTTGTTTTACGAGACCTCCGGCCAGAGGACTATAATAGTTTGTTAATGTTTCAGAGCTTTCATGAAGCTGTTCTCCAGTTTTCTTATTGATAAAAATGTACTTGAAGTAGACTCTGTCAGTCAAATCAACATTAGTCTTATTACGAAATTCAAGTGTAATGGCCGGTAGGAATAGTGCATCGGGAGTTGAATAAACATAGCCTGTCTTTGATCTTGTTAACTCAAGATTATATTTTGCCAAAGGATTGCTGCTGCTCGAAGATCCTATTTTGTACTTCTTCTTTAAGGCGTTTAACTCCTTCAGAGCGGCCTCTCTTTCCTGATAAATATTCTCATTCAACTGAGCAACATAAGCTAATTCGTGAACCAATGAATCTCGTGAGAGTTTTAATGATTTAATTTCGACTTCGAGACTATCAATGATGACCTTTCCTGCGTTGCTCTGCGGCTTGGATGAAGGAGTATCGCAAGAGAATAGGAACAGAAAGATTCCCATTAGTGTCAAATAATAGGTTTTCATATTGTTGGATTTAGTTAGTAAAGCTGATACAATGCAGAAGGCCACCGAATTTCGCTAGCTCGTTACAGTTTATTGGAACCACCCTTCCGAATGATTTCATCTGGCTGTAATTGTGCTTCTCGATTTCCTGATCCTGAAATGATGGAGTAAAGATATATTTACCTAGATTAAGAGAATTCACATAACCACCTTTGGCGCTGTAAATGATACCATTCATCTCCTCTACTGGGTTCTCTCTAATCTCAACGACATTCTTCACGTGCCTTTTAACCTTTGTTTTCAGTTCCTGCAGGTAATTTCTCTCTTTACGGCGCCAAGTCTTTGGATAAATGGCTATTGCAAGAGTATCCTTATTCAAGAAGCTCATAAAGCCATCTGAATGGCCGAAAGGATCATCGGAATGAACAGGAACAAAGACAGGATCTATATCAAGAGCTGATTTGATAATGTCCTTGATATCATTCTCGGAGTGGGTTTTCTTATTATCGATAAGGATTTGCTCAGTGATAAATCCTATCTCTCCATTTGATACCAAATTCCCGCCATCCCAAATAATGGGGATTTGTTCCATATCAATTCCAAGTATGGAGTGGATAATCTTCATATAATTATCAATCGTTTCTGCTTCATCGTAATGTTTACGATAATACTTTGGTCTATAGATCGGCTTTGCAATGTGGGTTCCCATATTGAAGCCTGCTGTATCACGAAGCCAAATGGTTGAGAGTTCAGAATTGACAAGAACTGTTGTCCTTTTCTTGCGTAGCTTTTCAATGTTTCGAGCTATTCTGGTGGTTTTTGCAAACACTACCAGATTCATTTTGGAAGGGAGGGCTCTAATGATTCGATCAAAGACGGCTTTAGCTGCTGTATATTCAGTGCCACAATCCACTACACTTTCTGGATAAGCCAGAAATAGAGTAGTAACGTCTTCGAAATCCAATTGTAGTTTACGATTTAGTTTTCTTTCCATATCATTGATTATTAGGAGTTTTAAGATTCCGGACGAAGGTATGAAGGGTCTTTAAGGACTCCAAGCCCCTCTCTTTCAACCCCTTACTATAGTAAAGAACTCAATATATTTTACTTGGATTAAATATGAGTCAGTTAGATATCATGAATTCCTCCCTCCCCATATAGATTCGATTCCTGGCCCTATGTGCTCTGAGAACTCATTAGAGGTAAATTCATCACTCTTTGCATTATTACACCAATAACAGGCCAGCACACAGTTCTTCTTAGAATACTCTCTATTGGGCTTTAAACGATCAATTTCCATAGTGTATCCTCTATTTACCTTGGAATAAATTCTTCCTCTGCTCCTCAGCTTTTTAATTTCAGCATCAGAGATATTGCAATAGTGACAGACTCGTTTTCTTGAATCAGGATCATATATCTTCTCGAAGTCACCAAAGGGAAAATACTCTGTAGTAAACAGAACTTTATATTGTTTTAAAAGCTCTTCTTTCAAAGCTGTGTTATTCTTAATCCAACCTTCTATAGTATTATCTAATTGGTCCATAGTTAGCCCCCTTTCAGTTAGTCTACCAGATCCAGCCAGCTGCCAAGCTTTCTGATATGTATCCGTAATATCCTTAGTGATGCTGAACCTTATAAATTCATCAGAATTGATTCCCACCAGGTTCTCTTTGCGAATGATTCTACTGAACAAAAATATGTCCAGCTTCGTACTGAAACTTCTCCCAAGGATATCATTGTATTTACCCTTGATGTAATCTATTGATTTCATGTTGGGCGTCTTTAGTTGAATTCAACTAAAGATAGAAAAAAGAGGCGCGCGCGCCTCAACAACCAATAAATAATTGTTTCAATTTCGAAACATGAACCTTCAAAGAGATAAGGATATCCTCTTTAAACTGGGAAAGAATCTTCGCCAGATTAGGAAGAGCAAGAATATCTCTCAGGAAGAACTCGCCGATTTGGCAGATATTGAACGGTCCCAAATATCCAGAATAGAACGAGGGATTCAGAATCCCAAAATTACCACACTTATTCTGATTGCGAGTGTTCTGGAGGTTGAGGTTCAATCCCTACTTCTATCCGATTAAAGGGCCTTTTGATCCGTATTAATGTCTCGTTTAATTCCTCAACTTTCCATTCAGGAAGCACTTCCACAATCAGGTCCGACAATACTGAAATTTCACCCATTTCAGTTACCTCATTAAATGGACATACATCTATCAGTTGTTGAATTGTAATCGGTTCTGATAATTTTCCAGTCAGCAGATCAATAACCACACAACCCAACTCCAGTTTTACTGAACAGTCAGAAAATGATGC
>SDBT01012281.1_pt1 | contig 13765 bp, 12 predicted proteins | sample 2277101 | NCBI WGS metagenome assembly SDBT01 (sample SAMN10404973, study PRJNA504765) | marine sediment metagenome | isolation source: marine sediment core GS10_PC15, 103 cmbsf | place: Arctic Ocean: Southern Knipovich Ridge | collected 2010
GGCAGTTCAAATCCCGCCAAAGGCGGGACGGACGGTTTTCATTTGTCCCGATTCTATCGGGAAAAATGAAAAGATGTTTTTCTCTGCGAACTCCGTGCCTCGAGCGAAGCGGGCGGTGAACATTCGTCTGTGTCGGTCTGCTTGCCCTGTGAAATGCGAAGCATATTTCACCGGGGCGTGGGTCTGCGGCTAAAACATATTCTCTGCGCCCTCTGCGTCTCTGCGGTGCATGTCTTTTATGTTAACCCACATAAACCAAATTAACATAAGTTAACCCTTGACTCTTAGGTTAACTTATGTTAATCTACAGTCACCGAGTTAACATCATCATTTCAGGAAAGGACTATGGCCATCGAAAAATACATTACGATTCCCGAACTGGCTAGGCTTCTCGGGGTAAGCCGCATCGCAATATATAATCGGGTCAGGAAAGGACAGATCCCTGCCACAAAGATAGGTAGGACCTACGTCATTACAGATCGGACTGTGGTAGACATCCTTGGCAAAGAAGTGACAAAGAGAGGAAAGCAACGAATAGATGCGGCTGTTCAGAAAATAGTGCGGGATTACGGAGAGGCCCTGAAGAAATTGGGCAAGGAATGACGGCTTCGCAAAAAGTCCATCTGCGGCGTTGCGCTTCATCTTTCGTCATTGCGACGTACGATAAGTACGCCTCATTCCTCAATATTCGCGCGCCTTGCATCTGGAGCTTTTTGCCGTGCCGTCTGTTTGTTGACTTTTTACGAGTTCATCAAGGAATAAGGCATCGTGAGAATCATCACTGTAGCAGATGTGGAGTACCTTGCCTTTCGGCTCGCGAAGGAGCACCTCTCTTTCAATGAGCCAATACCGGATTTCTCCACCCGGTTCCCGAATATCCTTGAAAGCTGTGTGGTGACACCGTTTCAGAGATTCTCCGGCAAGTCTTTGTACCCATCGCTCATTGCCAAGGCCAGCATTCTCTTCTACCTCATGATCAAGAACCATCCGTTTCAGAACGGTAACAAGAGAATCGCCATCACCACATTGCTCACGTTCTTGCTTGGCAACGGCAAATGGCTGAAAGCTGATAACCAGGAACTATACAATTTTACCGTATGGGTCGCCCAGAGCCCGGCCGAATTCAAGGACCAAGTTGTCTCAGCAATACAGAAATTCATTCGAGGTCGGCTGACGGATACGGATTAACGCCCTGCCACTACATTCTCTCGCCCGCTGGCGCTCGAGCTCACAGAGATCACTGAGCTGATGAATCATTGACGATCTCCCGCGTGAGCGGGATAGCAATTTGATCGGATTTCTCGTCCTTGCCCCGTTAAATGCGGAGCTTATTTAACCGGGGTCAGGAAATCTGATCAAGAATCCTGATCATCCTGTAAATCCTGCCTGCCCTGAGCTGGTCGAAGGGTGCCCCCTTGCCGTGAGCTTGTCGAATGGGTCTGCGTGTGTCTGTGGCTAAAACATATTCTCTGCGCCCTCCGCGCCTCGAGCGAAGCGGGCGGTGAATATCCTGATAATCCTGTCGAACAGTCTTTTTCCTTGAATTTCACGCAGATTATCCAGTAGTCTCTCAGACCAGGCGGGCCTTAACAATTGGCTGAAATGCCCTATGGTAAAAGGCCCGTGGTGTGAGTCTGCGTATGGGCAGCACGATTTTAGGTTAGCGCACAAAATGAATAGTTATTCACTAAAAAGTCTTGACAGTCGCTTACTAAATAGGTATTATGCACTCATCATCCCGCAAGTTCCTACTTGTGGTCCCCGGTTGCCCGCGCGCCGGGGTTTTTTTATGGGATAATGATTTGGCTAAGAAAAGAGTTGCTTGCTATATAGACGGTTTTAATCTGTATCACGCAATTGATGATCTAGGGCCGGAGTCTAATTATCTAAAATGGTTGGATCTCTGGTCCCTCACCTCCGCATTCGTCATAACTTCCACAGAACAACTCAATTCAGTTTATTACTTTTCTGCTCTTGCCTATTGGTTGAAGGCGCCGAAAGAAAGACATAAAGCATTTGTTGAAGCTGTAAAGCATTTCGGCGTTACTCCCATCATGGGTCACTTTAAGAAAAAACCAGGTTGTTGTAAAAAGTGTGGTGCAGTATGGACAGCTCACGAAGAAAAGCAGAGTGACGTAAATTTGGCCACATACCTGATTCACCACTCCCACATTGACCAATTCGATAAAGCACTCGTCATAACAGCAGATTCTGACCTTTGCCCTGCCATACAGCTAATACTTGATTCTCATCCTGAAAAAGAGATCACGATTTTAGTACCTCCAAACAGATACAAAATCACCCGGGAATTAAGAGGCATGGTGACAGCACAGAGAATCAAACAAAAACACCTCAAAAACAACCAGTTGCCTGATGTCATCAGGGATGAAACAACCGGAGCTATAGTAGCTTCACGTCCCAAGAAGTATTTTCGATAGGAATTCTGTGTAGAATCGATGGGGTGAAGCCTGTGTGAAGGGGGCGGCCCCATATTCCCCCAAGCAACCCACCCATGTTTCCCGCAAGGCGGATTGCCTTCTCTCACCTTCATCCGGAAGGTGAGAAACAAAGAAAATCCTGTAAATCCTGTCAATCCTGTCAAACAGTCTTTTTCCCGCCAAGCAGGCGGGACGGACTGTTTTCGTCTGTGTGAGTCTGCGTGAGTCTGTGGCTAATATTCGTTTTCCCACCGTGTAACATCTACACACTTTTTGTTGTGTTTTTCTAGGCAATCTGTCCGTTTGTGTTACACATAGCTGTCTTCCCTAAATCTCTTGACATTTCAAGAAGATAGATTTATAAGACCTAAACATCACAACTGACTTTTTCACCCCCGCCTCCCACCGGGGATTGCGCGTTCTGTGGAGCCCCACGGGCAAGCCCGTGGCACCACTTAGTTTCGCCGATTCGCTTCGCGAACGGCGGGACTTAGTGGCACGACATCCCGACCATAATCCCGACCACAAAGGGTCGGGACTGAAGCCGTGGCTTTCTGCGGTCGGGGTAAGGCTGGTTTTGTAGACGCTGAAGCTCTGCCTGCCCCGTGGAATGCACTTTCACTTTCTATTCCACTGGGGTGATAGATCTTTGTTCAGTGTTTGTCGGGGAGCGGCGGAGCTTTTTCATTTGTTGTCGTTGGGGCTTGATGGAAACGAAGAAGAGTCAACCGTAGACTTGACCCCTTTACTTATCAGCGTTTCCACAAAAAAGTAGATTCTCGCAATAACGGGTTTATTGTAGTGGACGCATGAACGGAAACGAAAATGCTTAGATACAGGCTGGACAATCTTGGCTGGTTTCAGTTCGAGGGGATGATTCAATCCCTTCTCAAATTCCAGCTCGGGTTGGGCATTGAATCATGGGGCGGAAGAGGTGACCATGGAAGAGATGCCTACTTTAAGGGCTCACTTGAATTCCCTAACAGAGGTGAAGTTCGAAAGGGACCGTTCATCTTTCAGGTCAAATTCGTCGAGGAGGCAAATGCCGCAGGTGCCAAGCCTCGTCCCCGAATTGTCTCGGCTGTCAAGTCAGAAATAGCAAAGCTGAAAAAGAATGAATATGCCAAAGATTGCCGCGTATATGTCCTGCTGACAAACGTTACTCTGTCTCCCAAGCTAAGGACAGAAATAACGAGTCTCATAGAGTCGGCATTTCCCCACCTGCATGCGACTACTATGGGCGGCCAAGATGTCTGCAATCTGCTCGACAATTTCCCTAATATTCGTACTGCCTTTCCTCAGATCCTTGGACTCCAAGACCTTGAAGCCCTATTAAGGAACGTTGTTGCAAAGCCTATTATAGAGAGAAGCCGAGGGATGATCGAGGAGGCTCGGGAGCTTGCCCACGTTTTCTATCCCACCGAATCATACAGTGAGGCACTGTCGAAACTTGCCAAACATAGTTTTGCTGTGCTGGAGGGACCGCCAGAGGTTGGAAAAACTGCGATAGCTAGAATGATTGGTTTATCAAGACTGTCTGTCGAATGGGAAGCGCATGAATGTTTATCCCCTGATGAATTCTTCCACCTTTACACTTCTGACAAACACCAGGTGTTCGTCGCCGATGATGCCTTTGGAAGCACTGAGTACGATCCGACCAAGGCCCGTGATTGGGCCAACAATCTCGACAGAATCCTGAGACGCATAGACAATAAGCACTGGCTGATCTGGACGGCTCGCAAGCACATTCTTGAAATTGCGATAGACAGAATGCGTCTTCAAAGGAAAGGCGAGAATTTTCCACAGCCAGGCTCGGTTCTTGTTGACGTTGGAAACCTGACAACGACGGAAAAGGCGATGATGTTGTACAGGCATGCCAAGGCAGCCCATCTCGAAGAAGCTGCCCGGGGACTGATCAGGGAACAGGCTGAAGCGATTGTTCACCACCCCCATTTCACTCCTGAACGAATAAGGAGATTTGTCTCTAACTCTCTAAGCAGCTTAGTCGAAGAATTTAAATCTGGGAATTTGGACAAGGGCAGCTTGTGGACAAGTATACAACAGGAAATTAGAGAACCGACCAGAGCACTTAGACAGGCATTTGACTGTTTACCACAAGAACACAAGCGACTTATGATAAGCAGACTTGACATATCGAGAGAGCTCTTTGTTCTTGATGAAGAAGACCTTGCTTCATCGTTTCAAAGGCATATGCCCACTGGCTATGTAGGTTCATATAACAAAATAGAAAAGGATTTGCTCCTGTCCTTCTTGGACGAGAGAAGCGCTGGGGGAGGATGGGTTCATCCTAGCATTAGAGATGTAGTTATTAGTTACCTGTGCGAGACGACCACGGAACGTCAACGTTTCCTGTCTGTATGTTCGACGAGTGGGGTTTCACTTGCTGTGTCCGTCGGTGGAGGATACGAGGGTAATAGAAACTTCCCACTTGTTATCGATGAAAGTGACATGGATATTATAAAGTCCAGAGTTGCGACCTTAATCCTTGAGTTGCCTTCTCACCAAGTCGGTGACTTATTAAGCATAACCCACGCATCAAAGGTCAAGTCTAAGGACTTAGAAGATGAGAGCCTAATTGCATTTGTCGATGAACTGCACGACATAACATTGAGTAGCATCAGGCAGAGATGGGAAGACCGCGGCGAGATCCCTGACAATGCACTGCTTCGGCTGTATTACCAAATGTCCGGACTGTCACAAAGCTTCTTAGCCAGTCCTCCTCTTCAGAAAGTGTGGAAGAAAACGTTGGCCCAATTTGACCGAGTACTGAATGAGGCATCGCCTCAAAAGCCTTTAGAAGGGCTGGCAGCGATTGAAGATATGTTAGAGCTGGTTGAGTTACTAAAGGAAGAGGGGGAGGAACGATTTCTGAAGTTTGTCGGTTTCCCGAATTGTCTCGCGCAACAGGCCGCTGCGTTCTCTGCCATTTGTATTGATGAGGCCGAGACCACAGTTTCGTTTGAGCATGATGACGACGACATTCTTTACGACCTTTACTACGATCAAAGCAGCCGGTTTGAGTCCTTGGGTGATATTGCCAGCAGACTCTACTTACTTGATATCGACGTATCAACAGAGGTGCCAGTCAGTGACTTTATTAGTCTGCTTCATAAACAAAAAGATTATTATGAGCAGGAGGCGATGCAATACGTGCATCCTGAGCCAGACTATGAAGGCGGGTACGGTGCCGAGGAAATTAGCGTGTCCTCTCTGTTTGTTGACCTATGACCTTCTCCTTGAAAGTAAGGGCATCCTCACCAGAGAGGAACTCTTAGAAAAGATGCAGAATATCGCCGCTCAGATGCGAAAGGTTGAAACCTAAGATGTCTGGGAAAAACAGTTCAAACGAGGGAAATATGGCCAGGTAGAGATAGATTGAAGTTTTTGTTCAAGAAGAAAAGTCTGCTTAATAAATAATATTAGATTTTGCGAGGCCTCAAAATAATCTGGAGTCTGAGATGAGTAATGAGACCAGCGAACTTCCGATCTGCATTTTCATAGACACCAATATCTGGCGAAAAACACTTTTGCTTCGCAGCGGCCTAGGATCGGCTCTAATGCATTTGGTGAATACTATGGGCCTAAGGATAGCACTTCCTGAGGTCGTCGAAGAAGAGATTCACAAACAAATATTAGATTTGGCGGTAGGCTCCTGCCAGAAAATTAAGAGAGGCTTCCGAGATTTAAGTGCAGTCTTGGGTGCTCATCGACCTTACAAAATTCCCACAAAAGACGATATGGAAGCTGCCATCAAGAAAAGGTTTGAGGAACTTGATCCATTCATTGTGAGAATTGATTTTACACTCGAACATGCGAAGAAAGCACTTTTGAGGGTTAACGAAAGAATCCCCCCGAGTTCATCGAAATCCCAGCAGTTTAAGGATGCAGCGATTTGGGAAGCAGCTTTGGAATTAGGCAAAGGATACAGGTTATTACTTGTCACGGAAGATGGTGACTTTTTTGAAGATAAAGATAGAAGAAGTCTTAACAAGGTGCTGGCAAAGGATTGCGAAGATCTCGGAGTCTCAATTCAAATCTACTCTGATCTGAATGTTCTTCTCAACGACTTGAGAGAAGAAGCACCTGAACTTGACTACGACGGTATTGCTGATAGTATTCACGCGAGTATTGCTAATCAACTGTCGGAATCAGCATCAAGGGCCGCGTTACGCATAGCGGGGATTCAGAAACCTGCTATTTCGGCATTCATAACGGAGGATCATGATATTTTGGCGATAGAATTCGACATTACCTTCGACGCAATAGACATTGGAGGAACAGCAGACGGGGCAAAACTAAATCCAGTTGTAATTGTGGAGGGCGATGGAAAATATATAATTTCGACGGAAAGTACTATTGAAACGAGAATAAATTCAATTGAAACTCGTTGGGAAAATGAAGTAGGAGAGATACTTAAGGTTAGAGATATATTCATTCATGCAGGACCAATGTACATCGGAAAGCAACCCGATATTCTTTACAGTATAAGAACAAAGATCGATTGAAATCTAAGAAGCTTATGAACCATGAGTGAATGGGGACGGGCATAATTAAATAACTAACTGTCACGAGCTCAGTTTTATTTATGTTTTTGTGCCCGGCCCCTATTTTCATGGATGAGTATTTAGGCAGTTAAGACTTTTTGACTTCTACTCGCAAAGGCTGGCGATGAAAGAACTTGGCATTTATAGAACAAAAGACGACAAAAGCTATGCCTGCCACTTCTTTCCGGAGACAAAAATGGCTGAAGCTGTCCGCCTCCCCGACCCGCACACAGGTGTCGGGAGGCCAGAATTTGAGATATATGCTGAATCAGAAGAAGACGCGCGAGATAAACTCGCCCATGCCATAGGCCCAGGTGATTTTTAGGCGAGTAAGGGGTCATTAAAGGGGTCAAGTCTGCTCTTGGCTCATGTTGTCCCACGCGGTACGAGTCAGACAGGTGGGATTACAATACGTATCGATGGAACCATGACCCCTTCACCATTCCGTAATGTAAAGCACCATATAGTCCATATAATTCTAAGTCAGGCTTCCCGTAGCCCGATAGTTAGGAGGACGGATGGGGCGAGTCATGCGAGGACAGATACTTGCTGGGACCGGACCGGATCTCGAGGGGCCTGGAATCGATCGCGAGACCCTTAAGCTTCTTTTCACGCAGATTCAAGGCCACTTGGTCGGAGGTGTTTGCCACGATCTGGCACAGCGCCCAGTTGTACGCCCCTTCAATTTCCGCCTCGACGAACTCCCCGATGGCAAACTTGTGATCAAGGCTGATGTAGAGGTGCTGGATGAAGAGAGGTTCAGCCAAATGGGCGGATTCAGTGTCGCCTTCACCCGATGCACTCGCCGCTTAGGCACGGGGGATAAACCTGTTGCACGCGTATTGATAAATCCGAGGTTCTTCGACTTCGAAGAGCTATCCTCAGCGATCTCAACTATCGTCCCGCGAGGCCCAGCGGTGGATCTTACGGAACGAATCGAAAAGGCGGCCATCTCAGAAATCGCGATAATTGTCATTGTCGTTAACCTTCTCACCGAAGTTGGCAAAGGTTTCCTCGCAGCGGCGGGCGCGGACATTTACAAGTTTCTGCGTGGCCTTCGCCGCCGCGATAATCCAGACGCTGAGAAGAGAATTCAGATAGATGCGACTACAAGGGTAAGCGCAGTTCCAGTACGCTTCATCCTGGATCTCGACGAAAACGTCACCGAACAAGACATGCGTGCTCTCGACATCGGCGAGCTCGAAAAGTTTGTCCCACCGGGAATCGAGCTACAGAGCATCACACGAGTAGTTGGCAAGGTCACAAAAGGTCCGACGGTCATACTAAGATTCATCGTTCTTGAAGATGGCACGTCGATTACGCTGACCGACAGCGAACACAAGCCATGAGTGAGAGCTTGGGGACGCTCTGCAGTTTTACAGTTTTACAACGGCCCTTTGATATTGTTGGCTCTTCAAACTCAAAACTGCAAAACTAATCTGTCAAATATATCGATACCAGGCCAACCTGCCTTAGAATAAATGGTTCGCTTTCGAATGAATTACATAGGGAGTTCATAAAATGAATTACGGAGAATCGTTAGTTTACTGGTATTTAAGGCTTAACGGATTTTTCCCTCTCACAAACTTCGTAATTCATAAAAGTGAGGGCATAACGTATTCATCTGATTGTGATGTCTTAGCTATTAGACCGCCTTTGGTCTTTGAAGAAGTCGGTGGTCAACCCGACGATTGGGACCACTGGTTAATTGAACATATTAACTCAGGCAGGACGCTTGGTGTGATAAGTGAGGTAAAAACAGGTGACTACAAAAAGGACAATTTATTTAGGAAGGAATATGTGGGGTACGCAGCAAAGCGATTGGGGTTTACCAATGAAGAGCAAGATATAGAGAGAATTGCTAATGGTAAAGCTTTTGAAGAGATCGGAGATTCTTATCGTGTTATCAAGCTTTTTGTCTCAAACCAGGAGGAAGAGGGACCCTTTTTCAGTTTCAGGCTGGAGGTAATTATACAATTTCTTTTAGATAGAATTGGTAAATATTCAATAGAAAAATATAGGGATAGAATGTTTTTTGGATCCATCCTATTTCAAGGTCTTATTGAAATTAAAAAAATGCGAGAGGCTCTTGATATCTGAAAGGGGAAAGGGGGACGTTGTTAACTAAGTAAATAAGTGGTGAGTCAAGGGACGCTCTTCAGTTCTAAAGTTTTACAATGGTCCTTTGATATTGCTAGCTCTTCAAACTCAAAACTGCAAACTAATCTGTCAAATATGTAGATATCAGGCAAATCTGCCTTACAATAAATGGTTAGGATTACCATACTACTAAATCAAAATAACGTTTGGTGTTAATATGGATAACCTGCCTTCTCCTATTTCGAAAAGCATTATAAATAGTTTGTTTAGTGCTTTTATCCCGGATTCTTGCTCTGAAAAAGATATGTTTGAGTTGGTGATAAGATTAAGAGGCAAAGATGTCAGCGTAAGACAGCTTGCTTCTTACATGAGATTTCTTGATAAGGCCTACGGTCGTCTGTCGCCAAAAGGCATAGTCTCGTACTCACGTACAACGGAAAATGAACTAAGAATCTCAGAAATTAGACACGGTTCTTTAGAAATAATAATATCAAAGCTTTTGTCTGAGCCCAATTCAGTCAAGTCATTGATATTAGTAGGATTGCTGCTGAGATATCTGCCAGGAATTATAAAATCAACACTGTCAGCATATCGCGATTATGAGGAAGGGAGGCTTGCAAGAGCAAGAAAGCAACAAATTAAAGAACAGATTAAAAAAGATAAACATCTTGGTGAATTAAGCGACAGGCATGTTTATCAATTAACACAATTTCTTGATGCAATGTATGGTATGGATATTAGAAACCTTCCAAGAGCTCATAAGTTATCAAGTGATACGGTCATTGAAGTAGAATTCAATATAAAATCAGGTGATGAGCCCACTACTACAAGCCAAAGCGGAGTAAGAAAGTTAAGGCTTAAACGCAAAATAGATTTTTAAACCATCCTAACATCCGCATTCACAACTGACCAGGGTTAGCCCGTGGCTACCACTGGCAGGTGATGCGGGCCATTAGGGCACCGAATATAACCTTATAGCCCTATTAATCCACAAGCTTTTGATGCAGGAAAGAAATACACTCAAACTACGGTTTAGATCTAAATCATGAGCGATGAGGTAAGAAAGAAACTTGAACAACTCCGCGCTGACTACACGGAGACCGCTGGGCAACCTTTCAGTCATTTTTACTGTCCTATCCTATTTAGAGACGAGGATGAGCCGCTTTGTAAGGCTCACATCATTAATAAGGCTTTTAAAGGCTCTTCAAGAGCATGGACCGTGCAGCGCAAGGATGTTGATAACTTCTATGGCTCGAATTTCGAATCTGATTTTGAAACGCTTCAATATGCTAAAAGTCAATCACAGGCGGCAATTTTTATGGACAAAGAACTTCACAAGAAGTTTGATCCAAAAATTCTTATAGATGACAAGCAAATCGACTATTTTGTGACGAAAGACAGAATTCCTGAACAATTCACTCCAATTGAGTTTAAAAAAGATGAGCACTCCATTCTTGTTGGACTCAAGATGAGTCCAAATGCTTTCATTGCATCAGCAGATGGGAATTGGGATATTGAAATTTCTAAAGATGTACGGGTAGCTGCACTTGTTTCTATTATTAAAGCAGCCTACCTAACGCTTTTCGACATGCTTGGTTATAGATACACTCTCTCAGCGGCAGGGGAGTACGTCGGTCACCAGATCTTGGGTGAATTCTTCCGTCAAAACCATGGCAAAAAGAAATCTATCGTTTTACAGAATGCAAGGCCATTCTTTAGAGAGTTCGCTACAATGGTTAGACCGGTCTTATCATGCGGTTTCAATTTCCAAGGGACTATCACAGATAGGATGCTTCTTGTTTGTTGGAGTAGTAGCGGTTTTCCTTGGGCCATAATCGTATTCATTAAGACAGCTCAGTTATTACATTCTGTGATGCTTCCAAACTTTGACCGGGTTGATACGGTGCCAACTTTTATTGATTTCCTAAGAAATCAAAATGAATCAATTTCCGTAGCTGGATGTCGCCACGAACAAGGAGAAGCACACTGGAAAATCGACAAAGAGCCGACTCGTCTGACTTGGCCGAAAAAAGGTAATTTTTATCTATGATAGTGGCATCTTTGCTCATTTAAGAATCGTGTGCCCTAACAATGCCTGTGGGTGATTAGGGACGTCCATTTGATTATTGGTTCACCATCAGACGGCCTGTAGTCTATGGTTGATAGGGGAAGAGTGGGGACGTTGTTGACTATGTGGAATAACTCAAATGCGGTTGCAGACAGAAACGGGCTAACTATTCAGGAGAGCAAAGGGGAAACAAGTCAACTTAGTCAACAACGTCCCCCTTTTTACACCGTAAATAAGTAACTATCTCCTGCGCAATGAAAACTTATTTACTTATTTACGGACGTCCCTAGATTTACTCCATCCAATTGGACACGGCATGCCTGCCCGCCGTCTTCCTGGAGGGGTACCGACGATTTTCTGGGTCCGTATAAGCGGGGCGGACAGGGGCCGTGTTTTAGGCATTGCGCATAAAGCACAAAGGCCTTGATCCTGATGGGTGACTGGTGCGGATCAGCGTCTGCGCGTGGACGTAGGCAGGGCTGAGCCAGAACCAACGAGACAGAAGAAACGGGCGCGGAGCGGGTGGATGGAGATGATATCGTACCGGTGCAGGCGTTGAGGCCAATGGAAAAAATGGGGACATCTTTTCGACGGGAGAGGTGTTTTTTCTCTTGACAAGCCCTTTAATGGGTGACCCCTTTATTATGAACAAAGGAGAAATGACATGCAGCTTTTAGGACAACTCAAAGATGATGTTTTCAATAGCAAAGCAGTACTTTTCTTGGGTGCTGGGGCAAGTCAAGCCGCGGGGCTTTTTGGTGGTGAGGGGTTAGCCAACTATCTATTTGAAAAAGCTGGAAATATAGCTACCTACGCTGATTTCAAGCGTGATTTGCCGCGACTGGTCGCAAAACTTGACAAAGATCCCAGTTTTACAAGAAGATGGGTTAACAACCAGCTGATTCAATATTTTATGGACAATGAGAATTATACTGATCTCGATGCCCATAAGAAAATCTTCCAACTGGGTTGGAAAGCAATATTTACTACCAACTATGACCAGTGCATGGAGTTCGCTGAACATACTGTTGAGACAAAGAGATATAGGTTGCTCCCAGTAGTCGACCCCAAGGATTCTGCTTCGATTTTTAGTACAGACGAAGGGAAGCTAAAATACTTCAAAATTCATGGATGCTGTCGTGAATTAGAACAACATCATGATAGCTCTCTGCCATTAGTAATAACTCGGTCTGACTTTAGAGAAAGTATTGCGCGCAATAAGCCTTTTTTGGAAGAACTGGCGAGGTATGCCTATGATTGTTCTATTATCTTCATTGGCTTTCAAGCTCATCGTGCTGAAAACAACCCCATTTTGGCGAGTGTAATCGAAACTTACAACAATATTGCAAGTTTCTTCCACCAGCCTTTTAAAGCCTTTGTTGTTTTAAACGATGTAAATCCGACTGACCGTTCAGATATAGAAGAAGTTGGTTTGAATTTATTAGAAGGAACTTTTCAAGCATTTATGGAGTCTGTCGTTGCTCTACAAAAAGAACATAAGAGACCTTTGGGGGTTACGGACATTGAACGAAAAATATGGATAAAAGCGGCAGGGAAAGAGGCCGGACTTACAATTGCAGAACATGAACAGTTCTGTTCCCAATTTATCAGTTACTATGAAGGCTATCTTGAAGACGAGGCTCAAAAACTCGAAGGGATTCCGCATAAGAAGCTGGTAGATCTGTGGAAGACGCATCCTACTGATATGATATTATCTAAAGGATACTACGTTAAGCGAATCATTTTTGATGATGGCGCAAAACAGCTAAAAAATGCTATCGCAAAGGTGGCACGGACTAAAAGCCCTGAACTTTTAGTCATCACAGGAAAAAGAGCTTCTGGGAAAAGTGCGTTAGCGAGACAGCTTATGGCCTATACTTACTCCGAGCTACGCCAACCTGCTCTCATTTTATCTCATCATGCCAGTTATCTTGAAAAGCCAAACGGATCGGAAAAAGTGATTAGCATTTCAGGGTGGGATGGCAGGCAAATCGATAAATTCTTATCGTTATTTTCTCATGACAACGAGGACGGGGGATTAAAGACAATACCGGTGATATTAGCTGATCACCTTTTCCATCGCCTTGGTGCGTTGGACCATCTTCTGAGATACCTTGAAAATCATAGTAAACCCTGTGTCTTAATTCTCACACTAAACCAAGATGAATATGAAGAGGCACGGGTATCCGACGCTGTAGACCGACTACTGCAACTTTACAAATATTATCCTCTTTCTATATCTCACAAATTGGACGATCAAGAAATTGACGAGCTTTTCAAGGTTGTTAGCGGACTTGAGCCAAGAGTCCGAGACCAGAGAGATCTATTGATCGATAGGGCAAAGCAGCCTCATGAGTGCGATCGAGATATTCTGCTTATTCTTTACACTTGGTTTGATAGGCAATTCCGGCGGTTAGATGAAATAATATCTGAGGAGATCGAAAAACTTAACAGAACACCTGAACTAAAGGATTTTTACTTGTCGGTAGCAGTTTTCCATCAATATAACTTTTCTCCTCGCATCTCGCTTTGCGCAAAGGCATTGGGTATCAGTATGGATGCCTTTTCCTCTTTACGGAGTCAGCCGGCTTTCA
>SDBT01012282.1_pt1 | contig 13764 bp, 15 predicted proteins | sample 2277101 | NCBI WGS metagenome assembly SDBT01 (sample SAMN10404973, study PRJNA504765) | marine sediment metagenome | isolation source: marine sediment core GS10_PC15, 103 cmbsf | place: Arctic Ocean: Southern Knipovich Ridge | collected 2010
AGGTCTTCTGTTTCATCCCATACCCAGATTTCGATTCCACCATTGCTGTTTACATAAGTTAAATCTTTTCCACCATCATTATCAACATCAGCTAAAGATGAACCTCTACGTCCTAATATCCCTGCAGTTGGTAAATTCATATCATAAAGGACGAAATTTCCTGTTCCATCTCCAAAATAAACAGTTCCATATTGATGTTTAACAGCAAAATCCACATTCCCATCCTTGTTAATATCACCAAAATCAAAATCCATATTAGAATTGCCGCCAATAAATCCGAAACTCTGTAGCCAACTTCCATTACTTTGATTAAGATAGACATGCACTCCAGCACCAAAACCAAATGAGTTACTCCCAACATCCAAATCTCCATCATTATCCACATCAGCGAAGTCTGTGCCAAACATACCCCAGGTCTCACCATTTGTAGCCAGCCCATCATCCCAGGGGATCCAATTCATCCCAGTCCCATCTCCTAAGGCTACTTCAATAAGCTGGTCTCCAAAATCAGTACTTGAATAATTGTGATGCATTGCATAACCAACATCTAAAAATCCATCATTGTTGACGTCTCCTACAGCAATTCCACCATATCCAAAGTTGCCATTTTGATACACATTCCAATTACCATTCCCATCACCAAACCAGACCATAATTCCATGTCCGCTAGTATTGATATAAGGTGAACCGTGGTCTCCGATTGAGAGGATATCAATATTTCCATCAGCATCTATATCAGCAAACTCCAATTCTGTTCTTCCCCCCTCTAACTGAGGATTATTCAATCCATTAGAACTTTCTGTGTACTCTAAACTTAGTAAATTTACAGTAAGAAATAAAAAAAATAGATAAAAACATAATTGTCTCATTGTTATTCCTTTATTAATTTTTTTTAATTAAATTAATATTATTAAATTGAAAACCCCATATTTTTTATCAAGCTTTTTTATTTTTTAATAAAAAACAGCCCCGAAAACTTCGGGGCTTTTTTTAAATACGTAAGTCACAGATTATTTCATTAAGACCTGTCCTGCCTGCCCCGATAACTATCTGGGGTGAAATGCGTGAGCCTATTTCATCAGGATCATTTATTAAATTCTGTTTCCCACCAGCCCAACGCAAAAAGGGTTTCATTTTCATAGTTTCGAATAGTTCTATTTGTTCTTTTGGCATTTAATATCCCAAAAATTTACCAACTTAGATTGAATGAAAAAAAGGACTTAATAAAACAATTAAATATTTTTAAATAACTCAGAAAAACTCACATTAAGAGCATTAGCAATTTTCTCTATGTTTGTTATCGAAATGTTTCTTTTTCCGTTTTCTACGCTATTTATATATGTCCTATCTAATGTTGATTTCCAGGCAAGTTCCATCTGTGTTAAACCAGCTTGAGCTCTTAATTCTTTAATTTTCTTTCCGACTTTTTCTTTGATATTCATAGTATTTAACAAAATTAATGTTGATTTTAAGTCAACGGACTATAAGTCACGTTTGAGTGTTTTTTTATTAAAGATTGTGAAGAGGTGTATAATGGTTAATTATTCTATTTCGTGCTTTATAATATTAGAAAATTCAATCTACAAATTTCTGTTCTTTTAATAAGTTAATGATTAGCATCAACAGAGTAACAACCGCCAAGTTATTACCTCGTTAAATGATTTTATTACCTTATTGAAACTTGAAATTCTTTTCGCGAAATAGCCTAAGGTAGACCTCGGTTATCTCAGCATCATAGAGAATGCCTTTGTTCTTTTTCAGTTTTGTTAGGAATTTCTCACGAATGATTTTTTCCGTAGGAACATAAGTTGGTTCAGCTAGAAGTCTTTTGTAACCACTTGTGGATATACTCTGTGATCTCTTCCCATCCGGGTTCGGCAATTAGCCAGTGTGCGTGGTTTGCGAATTCCTTATATGTGGCTTTATACTTTGTTGCTATCTGTCGTGTAACTGATACCGGAGTAACCCGGTCCTTTGCTCCTCCAATTACAAGAACAGGGCAGGTAATCTTTGTTTCATCGATTCTGGTTGCCTTGTTCTTATCGAACATCCAGAAACCTATTTCTGTAGAAGCTTGCCCGGACTCATAAACGAACTTATCGTATGTTGGTCTGTGCCCTTCTTCAGGCAAAAGGTTAAATACTGAGCAACTTGCTTCATTAAATGTAATCCGCATAGGATTCTTCCAGAAATTCCATTTTGTTAAAACACTTCCAAAAGTTCTGACAGTAGAAGGTCTGAGTGCAAAAATTCTTGCTGGAGATGCAGGTGTAAGAAGAACCAGAGCCTTTGCCAGTCCCCTGGTTCCTAAGATCTGTGCGAGGAGTCCTCCCATAGAATGTCCTATTATTATTGGCTTGGAACCAAGTTGAGTAATTTCCTTCTCCAGGTCATCTGCGTAATCCAGTAAGCTTACTGTTCCTAATTCCGGGTCTGGTTTGTCCTTTGGATCCATGTCGTGAAAACGGAGTGTATAAGCTAAACATTTGTACTGTTTTTTCCCGAAGAATTTTTTGTAATTATCCCAATACCATTGACCCGTCCACATACCATGTATCATGAACAGTGTATTTAACATAGTCTTCTTCCCCATTTTATAACGTAGGTAGAAAAATTATTCTTTTACAGGTAAAACAAGAACAGCTTTAATAATAAGTTGGACTTTGTCTCCGTGCTTGAGTACAAGATGCTCAATAGAATCTTAGCTTTCGTAATTGAATTAACCTTTGCAATGATCTTGTTTCTTGCACCATATTTCATTTGTCACTTCTTTTTACTGTTTGATTTATCACTTTTTTAATTTTCTTTTTTATAGTTTTCTAATTCTGGGAAAAGATTAAGCAATCTGCTTTTATCATATTGGTGACCATTGATTTCCCCTGTAAGGCAACAACTTGAGGATGGATTCATTGCTCTGGAGACAATTTCATCCCGGCAGGATTTTATCTGCTCATCGATTATATCTACATACTTTTTCAATCTTTCCAGGAAATTGACATCTTTCATTTCTACTCCATTATAAGTATTTGACCATTATATGAGTTTAAAGTATAAGGATTCTGCAAAATGAAAAAAGACTGTCTTTCCGTCTAAGCCGGACACGGTCTGAGGAATTCTTCGAAGTAATCTCTAACGAAGAATCTCATTATAAGCGGAGATCCTTCGATGGAAAAGCAAGTAGAATTTCTCAGGATGACAAAACACTCTATTTTGCAGAACTCATTTAAAGTATTATAAAAGAGGGACGATGCCACAATAAGATTGGCGCTCCTGATTACAGGATTTTTTACTGAATTTCAGTATGTCCTGACGCCCTGGACAAAGCTCTCTAAACCAGTACTTGGACTCGTAGTCATCGTCCCCTGTAAATTTTCTTATCTTTCTTCTAAGGGAATATACACTTTCATTTCATCGAGAGTAGGACCTGTATAAACCTGTGTAGGTCTATAAAGTGGACCTTTTGCATTCCGTTGTCTTATCATATTTGCAACCCATCCAAAATGTCTACTTGCCTGGAAAATCGGGGTATTAGTAACTTCGGGAATTCCAACAATTTTAAAGAGTACAGCCACTGGTAGATCAAGATTTGGTGCTCTTCCTTTTTCGTTTATCATGGTTTCTTTTATAATGTCGTAGATTTCAACAAGATATTCAAATCCTCTTTCCCTGGCCAAAGGTCTGGTAATGCTTTCGGTGATTCGTACTCTTGATTCCACATTAGCCTTGTAATGCGTAAGACGATGCCCGAATCCAAAAATAATTTCTTTGTTATTTAGTTTATTCAGGATATATTCTTTTGCATTTTCCGGTTTTCCAATTTCATCGAACATTATGGCAGCAAGATCATTTGCACCACCATGCAAAACACCCTTTAAAGCAATAGAAGCTGCTATATGCGGACCATAGGGATCAACACCAGAGGATTCTGTAACCAATGAGGTGAAAGTCGAGCAGTTTATTGTATGATCCAGGTACAGAATAAGTACCGTATTTAAAGCATTAGCTTTTTCTTCATCAGCCTCTATACCCAACATATGTAAGATATTAGCAGCATAAGAAAGATCATCTTTGGGAGGAATGGATTCTTTATTATTTAGAGATCTATATCCATATGAAAAGATGAGCGGGATTTTTGCTCCCATCCTGATTCCTGCATCAAGTATAAGTTTACTTCGACCTTTCTGGTCTGCTTTAATATTTCTCCAGATTTCATTTTCGTATTCTTCATCAAACATTCTCTCATAAGAAAAAGCTGTTAATAATAAATCCATCAAATGGGAATTCTTTGGATAGGATTTAATATGTTCTATTGTTTTGTTATGTAAAACCATGTTTTTCTTTAAAAGAGCTTTGAAATTATCCAGTTCATTTTGGTTTGGTAGTTTACCAAAAAGTAGTACATACACGCTCTCCTCAAAAGGACCTTTTACAAGGTCATAGATACTGTATCCACGGTAGAGTAAAATTGGTTTACCATCCTTACCCATAGTAGTATATGAGATATCGGATGTACATACGGGAACCTGAGCCAATCCCGTATCAATAGTTTGCATAGGTTGTTCTTTCATAATTTATTTCCTCCTTTCTGGAAAATAATTTAAAAGTTTATTTATATCGTTTCTATTCATCATTAAATCAATTAATTCCTCCTGATGACCATTTTTTTTTAGAATATTTAAAGCGTGTAATGTTCTTCCCGCAGCGAATCTAAAAAGTGTAACAGGAAAAATTACAATATTACAACCAATCTCTTTAAATTCCTGATATCTGATAAAAGTTGTTTTACCAAATTCTGTCATATTGGCAAGCAGCCAGCCTTTAACTTCTTTCTTGTATTGTCTAAATTCATCTTTATCTCTTAAAGATTCAGGGAAGATCATATCAGCTCCTGCTTCTAAATAAACCTTCCCTCTATCGATACTCTCTCTTAATTGAATATCTTCATCGATATTGTTTGCACCCCGAGCATCTGTTCTGGCAATTATCAAAAAATCCGGATTTTTTTCATCTCGTATCTTTACGGCTTTTTTGATTTTTTCTACCATTTTTTTTGATGTTATAACCTCTTTCCCTTCTATGTGACCACATCTTTTGGGAAAAACCTGGTCTTCAATGTGTAAACCTGCTAACTCTGTTTCTATATATTTTTCTACTGTTATTTCAATATTATCAAATCCCGTATCTGCATCACAAATAACGGGAATTCTAACAGCTTTTACAATTTTTTTTGCGAAATATAAAAAATCTTCAAGTTGCAGTGTACCATCATCAGGTACACCTAAACTGTTTGATAGACCGGCTCCTGAAATATAGATTCCATCAAATCCAGCCTTTTCTATAAGTCTGGCAATAAAAGGATTATAAGCTCCCGGAAAGACAAGACTTTTTTTCTTTCTGATAAGATCTTTTATGGATGTTCTATTCATTTAATTTTTGACCTCAAAACAATCTATTAATTCTTTTATGTTTTCAAGATTTTCCAGGTTCCAGACTAATTTTATGATTTTTTCTTTTTGAGAGTCTGAAAGTAAATTTCCTACTCCATTTTTGAATTTAGTTTCAATTTCAGCTTTTGATAACGGATTTAAAGGATGACCTTTAGGATCTTTAACTTCCTTTGAATGAAATTTTCCGTTGTTCATATTAATTATGATTTTATTTGGGAAAGAAGTACCGTAAATATCAGTATATTCCTGTTTTTCTTGAACTTTAACTTTCTGTACTAAGTCCAGTAACCTTTGATTTCCAAGGTGATTAGAATCAAACTGTTTAAGAGTTATCTCTCCATCCATCAAAGTAACCGCAACAATATATGGAAGACTGTGATCTGCTGTTTCTTTAGTTTTTGGATGCCACTTATCAGGTTCCATACCAATAATTTCATAAGAATGATGGGAAGTTTCAACAAGGATAGATTCTATATTATTAAGATTTTCCACACCAATTTGTTCCCTTAATTCGAGTGCTGCCCAGATTGCACTCTGCGAGTGATATTCAGCAGGAAAATATTTTATATAAGTATTAACAATTTTATACTGTTCACCTCTCTGTCCTCCGAAGTTTTTAGCTAAATCGAATTCTCCTCTGGTAATCTGATTAATAAGTCCATGTTGTCCTGTAATAATATCCATAGGTCCGGTGAATCCATTTTTCACGTACAAAGCAGCTTCAATACCGTTTTTAGCTGCTTTAGCAAAAGCTGCAGCTTTCCAATTTGAAATAGTACCAATTCTAGTCTGACGTAGAAAATTCCCGGTTGTAACTGCAATTGCGATTGCATCTCTAATCTGATTTTTTGATAATCCCATGAGCTTCGCTGCTGCTGCTGTACAAGAAATAGAACCGTATGTTACATGATCCCAACCCTTTTTTCTAATGGCTGCTGCATCACAAAGTCTGCATTGAAATTCATAAGCCAGGACAATAGCTAAGATCAAATCTTTACCATTTTTATTCTCTAATTCAGCAACAGTTAAAGGCACTGCAATATTATCACTTGGATGAGCAGGTTCTTTACTTAGATAAGTATCATTCCAATCATGAGCACGGATCATGGTTCCAAGAGTTATGGCAGCATCATACACAGGAGAAATATGTTTAGTTGTAATAACGGTTGCACCTTTTTCAGCTGAGGATTGTAAGGCAATACTTCGCATGGCTTTTACCGGTTTTTTATCATAAGCTGCCATAGCACAAGCAAAACTATCCAATACTCTTACTTTTGTAGCTTGAATTGTTTGGGAATTTAAATCATTAAAAGATAAAGAAAAAATATAATCTACCATTTGTTTTTCATATTTATCCATTATAAACCTCCGCTCAGAAAAATCATGAATTACTTTTTAGCTATTTTATTCTTTCTTCAGCTTTTTATTTGTCAAATAAAAAAAGTATTTTTCCAAAAACTATTGGATAAACAGTTGCTTTTTCGAACTCTTTAACATAAAAAAATAATAAAAGAGGAAAAGTGATATCTAAAAAGTTTGATAAAAAATACATAATTCGGATTGATAAAGGTGAAAAAATTGATGGAAATGTGAAAAGAGAATTTGATGAAGAGACTGGTTTAAACATATTAAAATTTCGAATAAGAATATATGTCTATTCTTATTCGAAATGTATACATGAAAACGAGAAAAAATGTGGGGATTTTTATAATCCCCACATTTTGAAAATGAGATCATTCTTTTTCTTCAGGGCAGCAGTTCTCGGGCATTTCATCGCAGCATTTTTCATCAATGCAGCAATTTGTTATCATGTCTTTGCATTTTCCTTTGATGTCTTTGCCAGTGATTTCGATGCGGTATCCATCTTTGATCTCAGTTACTTTCATGTTACAGCAATCTTGTTTCATTTACTCACCTCCTTTTAGTTTTGATACATTTAAATATATCTATATGTTTATTTAAAAAAATATTACTTCTTTTCCCCATTTTCAAAATTCCCCATGAAATCAGTGCAACAGGATGACACACATATTTTATTTAATGAATAATATACTTCTTTCCCATCTTTCCTACTTTTAACGATCCTGGCATTTTTTAAAATGTTCAAATGGTGTGAAATAGAGGGTTGTTTCATATTAAAGTGTGTACAGATATCAGAAACACACATTTCTTTTTTCGAAATCAACTTCATAATTTGGATCCTGGTTGGATCAGCCACTGCTTTAAAAAACGAGCCACAATCAAATTCCATAAATTTTCCTTTACACATATAGAAATATGTCTATATGATATAATAATCCGAAAATTGTTAATGTCAATTTTTTTTATTAATCTTCTTTAAGAGCTTATAGATAGTTTTCTGTTTCGATATCGCTTCTGGTGGGTATCTTTTTAAATTCCGGTGTCGGTATTTGTTGTTTAGCTCTCTATTAACTTGTAATATAAATATTTTTTAAATGAAATTCCATGTTGGGTAGTACTTTCTTATTAGCAGAAATTATAAGTAATTCTGTCATGGTCATTATCTTTTTTCTTTACACTTTTTAGATATTTTTATTTGTTACGCAAATATTATCAGAAGAAAATTCATAGGTAGTGTAACATAAATTATGAAGGATTATTAAATAATTAGCCACAAAGTTCACAGAGAAGCACGAAGATATAAAAAATACTTAGTGTAACTTCGTGTTCTTGGTGGCAAAAGGTCGGGAGATGGTATGAAAGTTTCAGAAAAAATTGCAGATTTGAAAGAAAAAGAATTAAAGATCAAAGAAATGGGTGGAGAAGCCCGTATAGCTAAACAACATGAAAAGAATAAATTAACTGCACGCGAAAGATTGAACCTGCTTTTCGATGATGGCACATTCCAGGAAATCGATATGTTCGTAAAACACCGTTCTACCAATTTCAATATGCCGGATCTAAATATTCCTGCAGACGGTGTAGTAACATGTCACGGATTGGTGCATGGCAGACCTGTTTTTGCTTATGCTCAAGATTTTACCTGCAGAGGTGGTTCTCTGGGTGAAAAACATGCAGAAAAAATTGTTAAGATAATGGATCTGGCATTGAAAGCAGGAGTTCCCATCATAGGTATGAATGATTCCGGTGGTGCGCGCGTGGAAGAAGGAATCGATTCCTTAAAAGGTTATGGCGATATTTTCTTCCGCAATTCCAGGGCTTCCGGAGTGATCCCTCAGATTTCTGCTATCATGGGTCCTACAGCCGGAGGTGCTGTTTATTCACCTTCAATGACAGATTTTGTCTTTATGGTTAAGGGCAGTAGTTATATGTTTATTACCGGACCGAGTGTTATCAAAACTGTTACAGGTGAGGACACTACTTTTGAAGAACTTGGTGGTGCAATGACCAATAATACCAAAAGTGGAAATGCTCATTTTGCCTGCGAAAGCGATGAAGATGCAATTGACAAGATTAAAATTCTACTTGGTTATCTTCCCAATAATAATCTTGAAGACCCTCCTATAGTAATGACCGGCGATGATCCTCACAGGTTATGTCCTGAACTGGATACAATTATTCCGGATAATCCCAAAGCCGGTTATGATATGAAGGATGTTATTCGTGCTGTTGTAGATAATGGTGAATTTTTCGAACCTCATGAATTCTTTGCTGAAAATGCTGTAATTGGATTTGGCAGATTAAATGGAAAAACAGCTGGATTTATTGCCAATCAACCTATGGTTTTAGCTGGCTGCCTGGATATTAATGCATCAGATAAAATTTCACGTTTTATCAGATTCTGTGATGCATTCAATATTCCTCTTGTAACTTTTGTGGATGTGCCTGGCTACCTTCCAGGCACTGATCAGGAATGGAATGGCGTTATCCGTCACGGCGCAAAAATTCTCTGGAGTTATTCTGAAGCTACAGTTCCCAAACTTACTGTAACCACACGTAAAAGTTATGGTGGTGCTTACATTGCTATGAGTTCTCAACATCTTGGCGCAGATATGCTTTTTGCCTGGCCCTCAGCAGAAATCGCTGTAATGGGTGCTCAAGGTGCAGTTAATATTGTGGGAAGTTATCGAAAAGAAATCAAAGATGCAAAAGACCCTGCACTGAAACGTCAGGAAAAAATCAAAGAATATGAAGAAGCTTTCAATACACCGTACATTGCAGCAGAACGAGGATATATAGACGCTGTAATCCAACCAGGTGAAACCCGCAAAAAACTGATCGATGCTTTAGAAATTATGACAACAAAGAAGGAAGCACTTCCTATGAAGAAACATGGAAATATTCCGGTATAGGATGTATCTGTGGAAAAATCTAAGAAATTGAAAGCTGCCATCGCAGGTGTGATCTATTATCTGCAGGAAAAAGAAAGAGACGAAATTAAGAAACCAAATCTTTGGGTACAACTCGGTCGTGAATTAATTATGAAAAACCGTTTTCTGGTTCAAAGAAGAATGATTAGAAGATAGGACAAAAAAATGCTGAAAAAGGATAATGAGATTCTTGAGCTTTTACATCATTTGTTACAACAGGAATGTGAGAATTACAAATGTTCATATCTTTTTGGTTCAAGAATAGGTAATAATTACAAACCTGAAAGCGATTATGATATTGTAATCCTTTTAAAAGAAATTGATCGAGACACAAAATTCAATATTTACGGTTTTATAAGTGATCTTGAATACAAATATGATATTTTTATCGATACAAAAATATTAACCGAAGAAGAATTCAGATTCAATCCTTTTTTCTATGAAGAAGTTATCACAAAAGGAATTTGTTATGGTTCAAGAGAAAAAAATATTCATTGATAATTTCTTAAATAAATCTAAAGAAGCTCTGATCGATGCTGAAATTAATATTGAAAATAACAGGCTAAATAATGCTCAGAACAGAATTTATTATTCAATTTTTTATTCGGTTATGGCTTTAGGATATTTGGAAAATTTTATTACTTCAAAACATTTTTCCTTAATGGGCTGGTTCAATAAAAAATTTATTCATGAAGAAAGAATATTTGAAAAAAATATGTTCAAAATTTATCATAATGCATTTGAGAATAGGCAGAAAAGTGATTACTCAATTGCCTCTGAACCAGAAAAAGAAGATGTCATAATTAGTTTAAAAGATTCGAAACAATTTATTGAAAAAGTAAAATCATATATCAAAAAAAAATGAATAATTTTATCATTGTTCCCAATCCTTAGATTGGGAATGTGAAAAATTACGGAGGAATAAATGAAATTCGATAAACATGGCGTTTTAGAAATGGCAAAAATGATTTATGACCCGAACCGTCCAAAAGCTGAAAATCCGATTAAGATCCAGGACCTCAGTTTTCGCGACGGACACCAATCTCTTTTTGCCACTCGCGGCAGAACAGAAGATATGATCCCGGTGGCGGAAAGAATGGATGAGATTGGGTTCTACTCAATGGAAATCTGGGGTGGAGCCACTTTTGATACAATGCACCGCTTCCTGAATGAAGACCCCTGGGAAAGGATAAGAACTCTTAAAAAATATATTAAGAAGACTCCTTTCTCAATGTTGCTCAGAGGGCAGAATGTAGTTGGCTATCGCAATTATGCCGATGATGTTGTGGAAGCTTTCATCCAGAGAGCCTGCGATAATGGTATCGATATATTCCGTGTATTCGATGCTCTCAATGATTTCAGGAATTTTGAAACTGCTGTAAAAATAATCAAAAAGAATAACAAGCATTTTCAAGGTACGATCTGCTATTCACTCACAGAACAGAGAATGGGTGGTGATGTGTATAACCTGGATTACTATCTTGAAAAAGCAAAACAATTAGAAAGCATTGGTGCAGATACGATTTGCATCAAAGATATGGCTGGATTGGTTTCACCGTATGATGTTTACAACTTAATTCGAGCTCTAAAGCAGCAAACCAAAATCCCCCTTCATCTGCATACCCATTTCACTTCCGGAATGGCAGACCTGGCTCTGTTCAAGGCTGTCGAAGCAGGAGTGGATATTATTGATACCTGTATGGCTCCTTATGCGTATCGCACTTCTCATCCTGCTATTGAACCTCTTGTTATCTCTTTTCTCGGAACCAATCGCGATACTGGATTTGATATAAAAAAACTTGCTGAAATTGACAAGGAAATGGAAAAGATAGTTCCAAAATATATGCACTATCTCAATACCACTAAACTTTCTGTCATAGACATAAATGTAATTTTGCATCAGACTCCGGGAGGAATGCTTTCCAATCTGGTAAATCAGTTACGTCAGATGGATGCTCTGGATAGACTTGAAGATGTTTTTGAAGCTCTTCCCAAAGTAAGAAAAGCACTCGGTCAGGTTCCGCTGGTTACACCCACCAGCCAGATCGTTGGAATTCAAGCTGTAAATAATGTTCTTTACGATAAAGAAGAAGGAGAATATTCTCAAATATCCGAACAGGTAAAAGACCTTTGTTTTGGATTGTATGGTAAAACAACAAAACCAATTGACCCCAGAGTTCAGAAAAAAGCATTGAAAGGATATCCACGTGGAGAAACACCGATCACTGCTCGACCCGGTGATATTATCGAACCGGAACTTCCCAAAGTTAAAGAAGAAGTAAAAGGTTTAGCAAAAGACCTTGATGACGAAATCATCTGTGCTCTTTATCCTCTTACAGGAAAACGTTTCTTAAATTGGAAATATGGAAATGAAGAAATTCCTGATGAGGTAAAACCCAAAACTTTAGAAGATGTTAAAAAAGAAAATGAACTTATTCAAAAAGCTCTTTCCGGTGAACTAACAGCAAAAGGTAAAAAAGATAAACCTGCTGGATTGCGTTCGTTCGATGTTTATGTTGACGGAGAATATTTCAATGTGGAAGTAGCTGACCCGAATGCAAGAACCTTCAGTTCTGCAGCTCCTAAAAAAATCGAAAAGAAAGAAGAAGACACTGATGATACAGGCAATCTTCACGCTCCCATACCCGGAATGATTATTGAGTACAAAAAAGATGTTGGAGATGCTGTGGAAGCAGGTGAAACAATCGTGGTTCTGGAAGCTATGAAGATGTTCAATAACCTGGCTGCACCTTGTGAGGGTGTGATTGATAAAATTAATTTTAAAGTAGGAGATTCCGTAGCAAAAGGTGATATTCTTTGCCACATTGAACCCAAAGAATAAAAGATATATTTCAGAAAAAGTTAAAAGCGATCTTCATGGTCGCTTTTTTTTGGAGTACACTGCTTAGTTCACTGATTTTCGCAGAAATACACGGATAAAAGGTTATTTTGCTCGTTACGAAAGTCCTCTTTCGTAACTCATTGTATTCTAAAACAGAGTTTGGGAACAAGCTGAAAAAAAAAGTCTCTTTCAATTTTTCTCTAATTTGTTATTTGTTATTTGTAATGTGGAATTTACCTGCCCCGTGAAATTGCAAAGCAGTATTTCACAGGGTAATTTTTTTGGGATTTGTTGTTTGTCATTTTAAAGTATTTGCTCATTACGAAAGTCCTCTTTCGTAATGCGTTGTATTCCCAAACGGAGTTTGGGAACAAGCTAATTTTTCTTAGTGTAATTCGTGGCAGAATAGTTACTTTTGATAGCAGGCAGGAAATAAATCTTGACAAATATTCACTGACTTTAAAGTCGGTGACCGTGTACTCAGTGAAAAGGAAAAAGTATGAATAAGCGACAAATACAAAAAAAGAAAACCCGGGAATTAATCCTGAGAATTGCTAAAGAGATGTTTATCAAAAACGGTTTTTTAAATACTACTACTTCCCAGATTGCTCAGAAAGCCGGCATTGCTCATGGTTCAATTTTCCTGCATTTCAAAAATAAAGAGTCTCTAATCATAGAAATCTTCGATCTGGAATTAGAAGAAATCAGTTCAACCATCCAAAACCTTGTATTCAAAGCTATCGATCTGGAGCAACTTCTTGAGCAATACCTGGATCTTATTCAGGAAGAAGAAGATCTTTTTGTTGTTTTAGCCCGGGAACTCCCCTTCTATTCTGAAGAATTACGAAGAAAAATCTTATTTAGAGAATCGATCATCAGAAGTCATTTTCATAAAGCAATCGAACTTGGTAAGAGTACAAACAGATATCGAGATGTAGATGTAGCAACAGCAGTTACTTTCCTTTTTGGAGCAATAAACTACTACCTGAGATTAAAACCGATTTTTGTAAAAGAGGGCAGCGTAATTGAAAAATTCAAACCATTGATTATACAAACCTTCAAACATTTAATTTTAAAAGATATGAGTTCTGCAGAATAGAGTGTTTTCTAACCTCACCTCAATCCTCTCCTAAGAGGAGAGGAAGTTTTTTGTTCTCCTTCTCCTCGATAGGAGAAGGTCGGA
>SDBT01012283.1_pt1 | contig 13764 bp, 10 predicted proteins | sample 2277101 | NCBI WGS metagenome assembly SDBT01 (sample SAMN10404973, study PRJNA504765) | marine sediment metagenome | isolation source: marine sediment core GS10_PC15, 103 cmbsf | place: Arctic Ocean: Southern Knipovich Ridge | collected 2010
GCACACAGGAGGGTCCTGGAGCTCCTCGACCTTGTCCGGCTGCCGGAGGCAGCGCAGCGTCTGGATGCCTATCCCCATCAGCTTTCCGGGGGCCAGAGGCAGCGCGTGATGATTGCAATGGCCCTTGCAAATAATCCCGACCTTCTGATCGCGGATGAGCCTACTACTGCTGTTGATGTAACCATTCAGGCCGGAATTCTGGAGCTTCTGAAAAGGTTGAAGGAAGAGATGAATATGGCGCTTCTCCTGATAACTCATGACCTTTCGATTGTACGTAAAATGGTAGATAGGGTGGCGGTTATGAAGGATGGGGAGATTGTGGAGACCGGTGCCATGAAGAAGGTTTTTAAAAGCCCACGGCATAAGTACACAAAATATCTCCTGGCCTCGGAGCTGAATGAATTTGCCGTGAAAAGAAGCGGTGAAGGGAATGTTGTTATAGATACCAGGGATTTAAAGGTTTTTTTTCCGATTCAGAAGGGGGTTTTCAGAACGACGAGAGGGTACGTGAAGGCAGTAAACGGGGTGTCTGTTTCAATAGAGAAGGGAGAGACAGTAGGTGTTGTCGGCGAGAGCGGTTCCGGAAAGACCACCCTCGGTCTTGCCCTGCTCCGCCTTATAGCAAGCAGGGGCTCAATCAGGTATATGGGGAAAGAAATTCAGAGCCTCAAAAGCAGGTATATAAGGCCCCTCAGGAAAGAGATGCAGATTGTCTTTCAGGATCCCTTCGGGAGCCTGAATCCCCGTTTCACGATAGGGCAGATAATCGAGGAAGGACTTAAGGTTCACGGGATCGGGCATACGCATAAAGAACGTGAACATCTTATTTCCGGTGTCATGGAGGAGGTTGAAATTGATCCTTCATCCAGGAACAGGTATCCCCACGAATTCAGCGGCGGCCAGAGGCAGCGGATCAGTATCGCAAGGGCCCTTGTTTTGAAGCCGCGCTTTCTGGTGCTTGACGAGCCGACTTCATCAATAGACATGTCTGTTCAAACTCAGATCATTAATCTCCTTAAAGACCTTCAACGTAAATACGATCTTGCTTATCTGTTTATCAGCCATGACCTGCGTGTAGTCCGTGCGATGAGTCATGACATACTGGTCATGAAGGATGGAAGGATAGTTGAGCAGGGCCCCCCTGAAAATATATTTGATCATCCGAAGAACCGTTACACAATTTCCCTGATAAAGGCTGCCTTCGATCTGGAAAGCCAGGAAGGTACCCTGGATGGCAGTTGATCTATATACCGGCGCTGGTTATTGCGGGCATTTTAACTTTAAAATTTCAATTATGGAGATTTTACCCAGATGATTGACCGCCTGCAAATAATTATAGAAGACAGTAATTTTTACTTGACACAGTGTATGTTTAGTTTATAATGGGGGTTGTTCCGCAACCTCTAATTAAGCTGTCCTATAAAAGGTTGTATCTTTTTGTTATACAGGGTATTGTGTCTAAATAGCCATTGTATATGTTATGGAACAGCCTCAATGAAGTCTTGAAAAAAAAGGGGAAATTAATGGGCTCGAATAATCGTAACAATGTTAGTGCAAAATTAAACTGTTTTTTTCCAACGCCGGAACATCCTTTTTATCACTTAAGACTTTATTTTAACCTTGATAGAAACTCTGAATACCGTATTAATAAGGTGCTGACAAATGGAAGGCAGGTAAATGATTTTTTTATCTACCACAATGATGTATATCAAAAAAATAAAACTGTTAGAAGCGGCGGCCTGAATGAGATAATTATCCGCTGTGACTGGAAATGCGGGGAGGATTTAATAGTTCAGGCCTCCGGTACATCGGCTGATAAAAAACAGCCTTTTTCTCTATCAGGTAAGATAACATCTCCATCTTACGGCGGGTACTGGGACCCTTCATGGAAATACTACGCGGGGATAGTCTGTAAAGAAACGGCCGGGATTTCCAGAAAGGGAGAGCCCGTTCATGTAACCCTTGCCCTTTACAGCGATAGGGTGACAGACCCTGAGAAAGAGTTGAGGATAATTGCGGTAGATTATGAAACCGGCGCAGCAGAGGATGTTCCATCCCAGGTATATGCGAAGAGCAATTATACATGTGAAGAGCCTGGTGAACGGTATCAGCCCACAACAATCTTTGAAGTCGCTTTTTTAGCTGATGTTCCTGCGAACTCATCGCGTGTTTATCTCGCGTTTTACGGTAATTCTGACGCCGGGGACACGGAGTATATAAGCGGCCTGAAAACTACCGGCAGCGGGCTTGGATTAGCGCTTGATAATCAGTTTTATAATGTACGTCTCTCAGAAAAGAGTGGCGCGATCGACGAAATATCGGTGAAGATGGGTCTTGACTGTACTTTTGATCATCACCTTGAAACAAACGGTGCTCTTCACTGGAACCCCGGGATTTACGCCCCGCCGCGTCCATGGATGCATGCTTCAGATTGGGACCCACCTGCTCGATATTCTTCAATACAGGGGAAAATCTTCACCATGACGAAGCGAAGCGGCACACTGGATCATTACCCGGAAGCGGAGATATCGATAACCTACACATTTTACGACAGAGTTCCCTGGATCCTCATGTCCTCGACAATTGAAATTAATAAAGATATTGATGTTAAGGCCCTTAGAAACGGGGAGATAGTGCTCAATAGAAAAATTGCTGAGGAGTTTGCATGGCGGGAACCGGGTGGGACCACAGGGTTAATGACAATTACGGACGGCCCGCGTCATCCCAGGCAGGCAAAGGTTCTCCCCCATGATACTCCATGGGTGTGCTTTTTTAACAGAAGCCTCAAGTGCGGGCTGGGTATGCTCACGGTTGATCTATCTAATTTCAGAAAAGACGGGGGTTTTTCCAGAACCTTCCAGCCCTATTCATACCTTCACTGGGGCCCGTGGGTTTACTACGCGCGCCCTCTCGTCTATACCTTCATTTCCAGCGGTCCCGGAAGGTTGATTACTGTCCCTGCCGGAAATGTTTATTATGAAAAGGTGGCATTTGTACCCATGCGGTTTGAAGAGGTCAATCAAACATATCAGTACCTTGAACAGATTCATACGCAGATAGCAAAACCGCTTTATATCAGTGTCATTGAAGACACGGATCAGAGAGCGCCTAAACAGTGGATGAACCCGATACTTGTCGAAGAGTTTGAGGAAATGGAGGATGATTAGTATAAAAAAATCTTAAAAGGAGGTAGTAAGATTATGGACAAAGACGAAACAAACATTTTCAAAGAGAAGCTTTCCAGGAGAAAATTTTTAAAACGTGCTCTTGGGAGCGCTGCCGGCGCTTCCCTTTTACTCACTCCCGGGATGCGTCTTTTTGCAGGAAAAGAGGGGGGTAAGAAAGAGGCACCAGAGGGGCCTGTGGCACTTGAATTTGTAGTCTGGAACTACGCGCTCGATACCATCCAGGACAACATCAAGAAGTTTGAGGCTGAACACCCGGATATAACTGTTAACCTCACCGATTACACCTGGCCGACCTACCATGATACGCTTGTCCTGCGGTTCAAGGGAAAGACACGGACAGACATCATCTATAACGGTGAGGACTGGCTGCCTGAGTGGGCCGCTGCCGGATGGGTCGCTCCAATTGAGGATTACTTTCCGGATATCAAAAAGTACAAGGAAAAGACGGCAAACTATGCTCTCGCGGACATGACCTACAAGGGAAAATTGTACGGACTGTCCTATTACGCGGACCTGATCACATTCCAGTTCAATGAGAAAATACTGAACGCCAATGGGATCGATCCTCCAACTGACTGGGATGAGGTCCTGGATGCGTGCAAGAAGCTGAAAATGGATGCCGGGATGAATAAACCTTTTGTATATGAGTATAACCAGACCCTTCCCAACTTTTTACAGGCATTTATGTCCCAGGTCTACGGCAGGGGCGGTGATTTATTTGATGATGATCAAAATCCTGTTTTCACGGATTCCAGTTCTGAGGCTTATAAACACCTTCAGTGGCTGCAGGATCTAAAGGTCAAACATGACTTAATGTCCTATTCCGACCACGAATCAAAGGTGAATATAGCCATGAATACAGGGCAGCATGCAATAACGGTTATGTACAACTACATGCTTGCGGCCATGAACAGCCCCGCAAGCGCGCTGTCAGGTCAGTTTAACATGTCATTGATGCCCGGAAAGGCCCATGGATGCCTTGGATTTGCCAAATTCTACTGCATGACACAGCAGGCGGCTGATGACCCGGTAAGAAGGGAAGCGGCCTGGAAATTTATCGAGGCTTTTGGGGGAGGCGATTACAGGGTGGCCAAACGTTGGGCCGTTGAGAAGGGCCTTGGCTTTGCGGCACTTCCTCTGATGGATGACCCGGATGTAATTAACGCGTGGAATAGCTGGATAGACATGGAAAAATTTAAGGAGCAGGCTAAACTTGCCAGAAACGGCACACAGACCGAATGGATGGGTATGTGGAGCGAGTTCTTCCGTCCGCTCATGGCAAAAGCCATCAACGGCGATGCATCGGTCTCTGAGGTGATGGACCAGGGTGCTGAGAAGTGGAGCGAATATAAACAGCTGTTGATGGGCTAAAGATTATTGCAATGTAGTTGAGAGATTTCAGGGATATGTCCGGTCTTAATTTTACCCGGACATAGCCCCTCCTGAAAACATAGAAGAAAAGGGCCTCTTTCTAGAAAACAGAAAGGGGCCATTATTGAAAACGGAAGGTATATGCTCCGAGGCAGGAAGATATGGAGAAAGCAAAAATATCCCGGTATCCCATAGAATGGTTATTTCCTGTCCTGATTCTTGTTATCATTTTTACGGTATTTCCAGTCGGGTATGCTATATATAACAGCCTTCATCAGATTATCCTGGTGCTTCCCACCACACCCTTTGTGGGTATCAAGAACTATGTTGATGTGTTAAAAAGCATATACTTTCACGAAGCATTATTAAATACTCTGCTTTTTACTGTTATAACCGCTCCGGCAACTGTGATAATATCTCTGGGTATTGCAAGACTTCTACTTACAAAATTCTTTGGGAGGGCCATTCTAAGGCCTGTCGTGCTTCTCCCATGGGCAATACCCGGTTCCGTGGCAGGAATACTCTGGCTCTGGATTTTCCATGGTCAGTGGGGAATATTGAACGGGGTCCTTTTAAAGCTGGGAATTATCAAGAACTATATACCATGGCTCATGGATGCCCGCCTCGCGAAATTCTCGGTAAGTGTGGCCCATATCTGGACCCAGGTCCCATTCGCGAGTATACTTCTCATGGCGGCCCTGACAACGATAAACAAAGAGATATATGAAGCTGCTGAAGTTGACGGCGCAGGGCCTTTCCGGAGATTGATTTTCATAACCATTCCCCAGATAAAAGGAATGCTTATAATCGCGCTGATCTATGAATGTATCATGGGGTTAACGAGCTATGATGTCGTATATTCATTAACAGCGGGCGGCCCGGGAGGGGCCACGACCCTCTTATCATACTATATATGGGCTGAAGCATTTAAACTGTTGAATTTCGGCAGGGGGGCTGCCCTTGGCGTCATAATGGCAATCATCACCTTTGCCCTCATTATGGCAATCCTTAAGGCTATTCCAACTGACATACTTGTAAAGGAGTAGCGGTATGGGAAAAAAGATTATAATACATTTTCTCGCGCTGGTTGTATTCCTTTTCTGTGTGGGTCCGCTTTTATTGACACTCTTCGGCGGAATAATACCTGATGCCGCGCTTCTTTCATATCCGCCAAAATGGTTTTCCATGAAACCGACGCTTGCCTATTACAATTATATTTTTACAGGCACTGTTCCCCAGACATATGAACTGCGGGGCGCGATGCGCAGCATGATCACACAGGAGGCGAGGCAGATCCCTCACTCGATGATGAACAGCGCGATAATAGCGCTTTCGGTAATGGGCGTTAATATCCTGTTTGGAAGCATGGCAGCCTACGCCTTTGCGAGAATCAGATTCAGGGGAAAATCAGCTACTTTTATGGGAATTGTCATGTGCCGGCTTCTTCCGGCCACTGCTCTTGCTGTTCCCTTCTATCTTATTGTTCAGGGCATGGGGCTGCTGGATACGAAGGTTGCTATGGTACTGGTCCACAGCCTGCTGACACTTCCATTTACGGTACTGATTCTCTCTGTTTTTTTCAGGAGGATTCCGATCGACATAGAAGAGGCTGCCACGGTTGATGGCGCCGGGCGGATGCAGATTTTTATGAAAATCACCCTTCCCCTGTCAGCCGCGAGCATGGTGGCTACCGGACTGTTTGCCTTCATGCTGTCGTACTCAGAGTTTTTATACAGCTTGATTCTAGGCGGTACTGCAAAAACCAGGACACTCTCTGTCGCAATGGCAGCACTCTCAACAAATACCGATGTCGCGTGGGGGATGTTAATGGCAGGTATTTTTATCACGCTGATACCATCATTGATCCTTGCCATTCTGGTGTGGAAATTTGTAGTTGAGGGAATCATACTCGGTGCTGTAAAATATTAATTGAGGTTGTCTCACAACCTCTTATTAGGCTGTCCCATACATACAGATTATACATTTGATGCTATAAATTACACATGCCCATAGCATCACCTTCTGTATCTAATGGGCCATTTTATATGTTAATGGACCGCCTGCAAATGATTGTAGAAGACAGAAATTTTTACTCCGCGCTTTTTGGTGATAATCCGCATATAATTCATTCTAAAAGAAGCATGCTCGAGACTGTCTGGAAAATATTCAGGAAACGATTTCCTCAGTATATCCGGAAACAGAAGACATGCCTCATATCAGTGCCTAACAGGGTAGAACTGCTGGGTAAACATACCGATTACCAGGGAGGAGAAACATTTCTTCTGACAGGGCCCAGAAATTTTTTCGCTATCTGCGCTTTGTCTGATGACGGTACCAGCGAACTAATTAACGCGAACCCGGATTTTGGCGAAACAGTATTGAAATTACGCGGCAGAAAACCTGAGATGATGGTAGAAGGGGAGGGGGCAAACTATACATATACGGTCGCGAAAAGATTATTGGATAATCTATCAGATTCAGGACTTTCGCATTTACATCTTAAAGACGTCAAGTCGGTGTTTTTCGGTGATATTCCTTTTGGCGGAGGAACATCAGGGTCTTCAGCCAAATTAATTACCGATTTCTTCATTCTTGCCTCTGTGAATGGACTTCTTACTGATAGAGATTTCATCTCTCTTGTTATTGAAAATGGAAAAAAGGCCGGCCTCAGTATGGGTACAGAAGAAGCGGATGATTTTTCACTTGCCCTGTCGATGTATCTTGCCCATCATGAGAATGGTTTCGACTTTGGTGATTTAAAAGGAGACAGGGGAGTAGGGACTTTTGGAGGGTCTGAAGACCATACCGCGATACTTCTTGGTGAAAGAAACAGGCTGTTATACTGCAGATACTGTCCCACAGAGGTTATTGAGAAAGTGGATATGCCTCAGGGTTACATGATAGCTGTAGCTTATTCGGGAAAGAAGGCGGAGAAAACCAAGGAGGCCATGCTCAAGTATAACCGTCTGTCTGAAGAAGCATCTGCCGCAGTTGGAAGACTGAATGAAATCAATCGAACTGATTTTTCACTTCTGAGAGATTTTTTTCAGGAACTTCCGGTACATGAAAGAGCGGGCATGGCGTATGAGCAGCTGTCGGATATTCCTGATGGTGTCCGGCTTGCCGAAAGGGCCTATCAATTTTTTAAGGAAACCTGCATAACCGCGCAGGCTGTTAAGTGCCTCAAGGAAGGTCAAATTAAAGAGTTCGGAACTTTGATTAACGAATCTCATGATCTTTCAAAGAATTACCTGAAAAACATTGTCCCTGAGATAGATTTTTTACAGCGTTCTGCGAATAATGCGGGCGCAGCAGGAGCCACAGGATTCGGGGCCGGCTTTGGTGGAAGCTGTTACGCAATAGTCCGGGAATCTCATTTTACAGATTTTATTGAGAAGTGGAAAGAAGAATATATTAAGAAGTATCCTCAATTTAAAGACCTGGCGCAGTTTGATGTTTACTCTGCGTGCAGGGGCGTTTTCTGGGAAAATGTAACCAGGTAAACTTGTAATCGGACTGGTGTAAAACCTTAATAATATGGAGAAAACCATAAATGATCGGTAAGGCCGTAATACTCGCTGCCGGCAGCGCCTCGAGGATGCAGGAAAACGTTGAAAGATATGTTTCTAACCGGGAAGAGCTGTCAGCTGTAAAAAAAGGTGAGAAAATGGCTGTGAACTTCAGTAATTTTCCTTTCCTGGATTTTCAAATCTTAAATCTCATTCATTCAGGCCTGAAAGATATTAACATCGTTCTCAGACCCGATGATACCTTTTTTACCGGTCATTATAATAAGAACGGAAAAACTATTTTTCCCGAAGTCAGCATATCTTACTCATTTCAGAAAATTCCGGATGGCACGGCTCACGCGGTACTTGCTGCCGAGAAATTTGTTGATGGAGAACGGTTTATTGTGCTTAATGGGGATAACAATTATTCTGTCGGGCTCATTCAAAAGTTACTGAATTCTAAGGAAAAATATTCTTCAATGGTTGCTTTCGACACAAAAGGATTCAGTAAAGCGACAGGAGAGAAGTTAAGGTTTTTCGCGGTTCTCAGGACCCATAACGGGAAATTGAAAGAAATCGTCGAAAAAGTTCAAAATCCGGAAAAATTTATTAATTGTGATCTGCTTTACGCCACTAATACTGAAAGAGTCAGGATTGATAACCGCGTCCTGACAAACATGAATTTGTGGTGCTTTGCTCCTGACTTCATGGATGCGTGTAGAGATGTTAAAAGACACGGGCCCAGAAAAGAAGGAAAATCGGGAGAATTTGAGCTTCCTGATGCTGTTAAGCTGTTGATGCAAAGAGGAGGTGAAATTATTGTATTCTACGCGCGTGAGGATGTTCTGGACCTTACAAATGCTGAAGACATTGAAATTGTCGAAGAAAGCATCAACAAAAATCTGATTGACAAAATACTGGACCTAAAAAAAAGATATACCCGCCTGTAGCACCCTACGGTATAAAACTATAAAAACGTAATTTTAACTTTTGAATTATCTGCTGTTTTGTGTATATTACTGTAATAATAACACCGGAAAAAGCGGGAATACGGCAATGGGCAATCTTCGAAAATTATCTCAAAATGAGATCGATACTTTAACAGGAAACGGATGTACAGCGGAAAACTGGAAACTTATTAAAGTGTCTTCCGGTTTTGACGCGAACAGGATAATTTTTACCAGATTCTCCGGCGAGGTCATTATTGGCAGCAACTCCGGCTCTGTTAATATAGACGGATTGGTACAGCCCTGTGGATTATACCATGCCGCTGTTGCTGATACCAGTATCGGGAATAATGTTTTCATTTCTAATATTGGCTCGTATATCCGGAACTATACTATCGGGGACAATGTCATTATTGAAGATGTTTCGTCTCTGGCAGCAGAGAAAGGGGCACAGTTTGGAGAAGGCGTTCAGATAAATGTGCTTAACGAAACAGGGGGGCGCAATGTAACTTTGTTCAAGGATTTAAATGCCCAGACAGCCTATTTGCAGGCACTGTACAGGCATGATGAAGCTTTTCAGGAAAAACTAAAAAAGCTCATCATAAACTATATTGAAGGGAAAAGCTCGGATAGGGGGAAAATAGCTGAAGGCGCAAGGATCCGCAGCTGCGGTATTATAAAAAATGTGAATGTTGGGCCCTGCGCCGATCTGCTGGGAGCTTTAGAATTAAATAATGGAACTATTCTCAGCTGTCCGGAACACCCGACAGTTATAGGGTCCGGTGTTATTATCAAGGATTTTATAGTGTCTGAAGGCACGGATATTGAAGGGGGTGTAATCCTTGATCATGTTTTTGTCGGCCAGGCGTGCCAATTGAGAAAACAGCTTTCAGCTGAAAATTCATTATTTTTTTCTAACAGTGAGGGTTTTCATTCAGAAGTGTGCTCTGTATTCGCGGGCCCCTATTCAGTGACACATCACAAGTCTACCCTGCTTATAGCCTGTATGCTGTCCTTTTTCAACGGCGGCAGCGGGACAAATCAGAGCAATCACATGTACAAGCTGGGCCCTGTACACCAGGGTATTTTTGAAAGAGGGTGTAAGACCGGGTCATACGCATATTTGATGATGGAATGTCACGTGCCGGCTTTTTGCGCTGTTATAGGCAAGCATATGTCTAACATCGACATTCCTGATTTTCCATTCTCTTTCCTGGTCGAGACTGAAGGTAAATCAAATCTGATGCCGGGGATAAATCTGTTTTCAATAGGGACTGTCCGTGATGATGAAAAATGGCCGCAGAGAGACCGCAGGCGCGCTGTTCAAAAGCGGGATTTGATTATTTTCGATGTTTTTTCCCCCTATACAATCGAAAAAATGCGCAGGGGGAGGGCGGTACTGCAGGAGCTTTATGAAAAAACTCCACGCGAAGAAAACCGTGTGTATTACCGGGGTGTTCAGATCAAGAGGCTCCTTTTAAAAAAAGGCATTAAATACTACACAATGGCGATTGACAGGTACCTGATCGGCCGGCTCATGGCAGAAATCGAGAAAGCCATGCCTGCGGCAAAATCCTGGACCGATGTTACCCGTAATATAAAGACCGGTACACAGATTGATAATCCTGAGAGATGGACCGATGTAGGGGGCCTCTTAGCTTTATCTGAAAGAGTAAACACACTGATGCGGGATGTTGTAAGTGAACGAATTTCCTGTATTGATGAACTGATAGATGAACTGAAGAGAATCCATGATTCCTACCGCGGTGATGAGTGGGCTTACGTCTGTTTTGCCTTTGAACAGGAGTATGGATCTTCTCCTGTTCAAATCAGTCCGGAAAACATGTCAGACATAATTAAAAAATGGGAAAACGCGGCCGTTTCGCTTAATGCATTAATCCTGGAAAATACGAAGAGTGAGTTTGCCGATATTGCCAGGATCAGCTATGGTATTGACCTGGACAGCGAAAGTAAAGAGAACGATTTTATGGCAGTACGGGGCGAATTTCAGACAAATCCTGTTATTATAAAATTAATGCAGGAAAAGGAGCAGATCAGGCTTCGTGCAGAAAAATTTGAGATGTTATTGGAATAATATTTTATATAGAAGCGGTTTTAATTTCTAAATACTTACAGGTAAAGGATTAATCATGAAACGAGAGGAAGTTGCAAGAAGGCTTATCAATGTCATGGCCCGGGAGCTGGGAAAAAAGCCGGACCAGATCAAAAATGAACACCACTTTGCCCATGATCTTGAGGCAGATTCACTGAAGTCCATTGAACTTGTAGCGGCTTTTGAAGAGGAGTTCGATATTGAGGTTAATGAGGAAGACGCGCTGAAGGTGCAGACTGTCGGCGGGGCGGTTGATTTCTTTGATAAACTTCTTAAATAAATGTTCAGGATAAACGAAATGAGCTTAAATCCCTTAAAAGATGTTCCGGAGCCGAACCTTATAAAGGACATCTTTCCGTATTCTTTACCTCCTATTATCAGATTTGAAGGTAAGATAAAAGAGATCATTGATGGGAGGGAAGTTGAGTTTGATCCCGAATCCGTTATTGAACGGGATATTCACATTACCGATACAACCTTTAGAGATGGCCAGCAATCACGGCCGCCTTATTCTAAAGATCAGATGACGAGAATTTTTGAAATGATGTCACGTCTGGGAGGGAAAAAAGGCGTGATCCGGCAGACAGAATTTTTCCTCTATACTCAAAATGACCGTGAGACCGTTGATGCGTGCAGAAATCTTGGATTAAAATATCCGGAAGTTACCGGGTGGATCAGGGCCAACATCGGGGATTTTCGGCTGGTAAAGGAAATGGGGCTTAAAGAGACAGGTATGCTTACGTCCTGTTCTGACTATCATATTTTTTATAAACAAAAACAGACCAGAAGAGAAGCCATGGATCAGTATTTACAGGTAGTGGAAGCCGCGTTAAAAGAAGGCATACGCCCGCGCTGCCATCTGGAGGATGTGACCCGCGCGGATCTGAAGGGGTTTGTTGTTCCTTTTGTGCAGAGATTAGAAAAATTGACCGAGAATCAGCCGGACCATTTGAAAGTCAAGATCCGTCTTTGTGATACCATGGGTTTCGGTATCTCTTTTCCGAATACTGCCGAACCCAGGTCAATCCCTAAACTGATCTGGAGGATGAAGGAGGAGTGCGGTATTACAGAGGACAGGCTGGAATGGCACGGGCATAATGATTTTCACAAAGTACACATCAACGGCGCGGGCGCGTGGATTTTCGGCGTGAACGCGGTAAATACCACACTTTTCGGATTTGGAGAACGAACCGGAAATCCGCCTCTCGAAGGGGCTCTTGTCGAATTAATATCTCTCAAAGGGGATTTGATGGGTATTGACTTAAAGATGGTTACGGAAATAGCGGAGTATTATCAAAAAGAAATTGGCGCGGCCATACCATCTAATTATCCTTTTGCCGGCCGTGATTTTAATACCACGAGGGCAGGTATTCATGCAGGGGGGCTGCGCCGGAATGAAGAAATTTACAATATCTTTGATACAGCAAAACTGCTGGGCCGTCCTCCCAGAGTTGCCATCACCGATAAGTCGGGAACAGATGGGGTCGCAATGTGGGTAAATGACTTTCTGGGATTGGAAGGGGAAAAGAGGCTGACGCTGATGAAAGTCGCGAAGATCCAGCGCTGGGTGATGGATCAGTACGAAAAAGAGGGCAGGCTTACAGCAATCTCCGACAGAGAAATAGAGGAACAGGTTAAGCTGCATTTTCCCGATCTCTATGAGCGTTCAAAAAACAGGAGAAAATGAACCTGATTCTATCTATCGGCGGCATTCATTACCAGTGCGGAGCTGCTTTTGATCATAAGTTAAATTATAATAATATGGAGTGAATCATGCTTATAGTAATTAAAAAAAATTATGAGGAAATGAGTCTGGAGGCGGCGCGGGTTGTTTCTGAAACAGTTCGAGAAAAACCTTCCAGTGTTCTGGGCCTGGCCACAGGAAGTTCCCCCCTGGGGGTATATAAAGAGCTGATTAGAATGCATAAAGAAGAGGGCCTTGATTTTTCTAAAGTAACGACATTTAATTTAGATGAGTATATCGGCCTCGCTCCCTCCCATCCCCAGAGCTATCACTATTTCATGCAGGAGAGCTTATTCAAGTATATTAATGTGGATGAGCGGTTCATTCACATTCCATCAGGCATGGTTGATGTGAACGATGTTGAAAGGATCCACAGGTACTGCGGCTGGTATGAGGAGCAGATCAGTAAGGGCGGAGGCATGGATCTTCAGCTCCTGGGTATCGGCGCGAACGGGCATATCGGTTTCAATGAGCCTGGCTCGTCACTGGGGGCCCGGACAAGAATCAAGACCCTGACACAGCAGACAAGAGAGGATAACGCCCGGTTTTTTGACAATGATATGAACAAGGTGCCGAAGTACGCTATAACAATGGGTGTCGGGACAATAATGGAGTCGCGAATAGTTTTACTGATTGCCAGCGGCAGACAGAAGGCTGAAGCTGTTAAAAAGACCGTTGAAGGCCCTATTACGGCAATGGTTCCGGCAAGTATCGTTCAGATGCACAGAAAGGCCATTCTTATTGTGGATGAAGAAGCCGGATCTTTGCTTGGTTTACAGCACGAACAAATTGTCACAGATCTTGAATGACCGATTTTGTGTGATAAACATATCCTAATCATAAAGGATTTGAAGGGGTTGTTGTTTTGAATAACTATTTTTGTGAGGACGCA
>SDBT01012284.1_pt1 | contig 13762 bp, 11 predicted proteins | sample 2277101 | NCBI WGS metagenome assembly SDBT01 (sample SAMN10404973, study PRJNA504765) | marine sediment metagenome | isolation source: marine sediment core GS10_PC15, 103 cmbsf | place: Arctic Ocean: Southern Knipovich Ridge | collected 2010
TTTTGTATATTCTTTAGTTCTTTTCCTGAGTGTATCTATTTCTTTAAAAGATGATATATTAATATTCGGGAGCATAAGTTTAACACATTCTACAGTTAATATTTGAGACAAAATTTTTGCATTACTATTTAATCCATCTTGTTCTATCAGATCAATGCCTGGAACAGGTAGACTAGGTTCATCGTTTATTAAAGGAATGTTATTCTTCAATGAATATATTAATGCATTTGGAGGATATGTTAACCAACTAGGTGAATTCAATGACAGGTCCTCTCCACTAGGAATACCAGTAGCAAAACCCCCTTCAAAAGCTGGATAAAAGTTCTTTGGAGGTTTTCCATAGATTAATTCTTCCAATTGTTTTGCAAGTTCATCAGCCCCTTCTTCTAGTGTTCCTATATAACCCTTTTTCCCTGTAAAGACACAAAAATCCTTTATATATTTATAATTGATTGCATAAATCATACAATTAGCCATTAATTGATTGTTATAACTACCAGAAGCCCTTAACTGTTTTATACTCTCTATTGTTTCTCTTATATCTACTTCTCCTTCTGAAATAAAAACTCCAGGAAAATATATTTTGTCATAGGCTAAGCTTAATAATGCCAACGCTCTTAAAGATGGTGTAGGTTTTGAATAGTATACTACTTCTAATTTATCAGTCATCTTTCTTTCTAGTATTTATGTTATATGTTTAGCTAATTATAACATTGTTAGACATAGTAAAATTTTCATTTTTATTACATCGAAGCACAGTCTAATCATTATACTAGGGAAAATGCGGTTTTGGTGTTCAGTCACTATTAGACTTTTGAGATTTCAAATTTATCCCTAGAAGATCAGTTTAAAGATGATGATCTTCTATATATCCTATGTTAATAACATTACATTTCATTGACATATAAATTCACCTTTGGTAAAATAGTTAATAACATTACATAATTATGAAAAGGTAATCTAATGAGTAAAAACAGGAAAATACCAGTAGTTCTATCCCATGAAGAGATCCAAGCCTTAAAGAAAGCTCCTAATACCCGCTATCCTACCGGAAAGAGAGACAAAGCTATTATTTTTTTAGTTCTTAATACTGGCCTTAGAGTTGATGAAGTCTGTGGGCTTAAACCTGAGAACCTTAATCTTAAGACTAAAACTATTACCCTGGATCACGCCAAGAATGATAGCTTTGGTAATGTGGTATTTAACAGTGAAGAAGTGGTCAGGTTGATCAAGAAGTGGCTAGCTATACGCCCTGGGGGAAGTTCGTGGTTATTTTGTACAATAACCAGGGAGAAGAAGATTGCAGATAAAGGTGGGGTTACTAGGCCTGGTAATAAGCTCTCAAGACAATATCTCACCAATATGGTTAAAAGGTATGCTAGGAAAGCGGGAATTAATAAAACTGTGGGATTTCATACCATGAGACACACATATGCTACATGGCTTTATATTAAGACTCATGATATTGAAGTTGTGAGGCAACAGCTAAGGCATAAGAGTATTACATCAACTACTATCTACACTCAGACAGCATGGCAGTTTGAGGGACATAAAGCTTTGAATGGTTTTCAGTTATAAATGTATTTATCCATTATTAAAAATTTATTATAAATTTTAATTTATTCAAAACTAAAAAAGGTCTATGTAACTATCCTGGCTTGTATTGATCCATTTGAAATACTCGAAAAGTTTTCAGCATTAATGGTTAATCTGATTTTGTAGGTAGAAGGTTCTATATTCAAATATTTACCTTCATTGGCAATGGGGTCTTTTATTAGCGTGATTTCGCGTTTGAGTTTTGGTAATTCATGGCTTCGGGGTATAAAATATATCCAGTATGAATCACGGTGTTCGAGTGCAAAATCCCTTTGTGTAGAACTCCAGTAGAACGACACATGTGAGCTAGTAGATGATTTTACTTCGATATAGCGCAAATTTCCATTATTTTCAAATGATCTTATATCATAACCAGCATTCACATCAGTTGCACTGACTCGTTCCACAAATTTACAAAGATCATTTCGCTGTGCTGCTTTTAGTCGTCGCTTTTCATATTTGACAATAAATTCTTCTGCCGCTCGTGCTCTTAGTTGTGTTTTTTTTATACTATGCCATAAATCTTCCTCTGATCGAGGAATAATATTTCCCAACAAATAATTAAGCCTATTATAATTATCCTTAGTTATACTGATATAATTAGCATCTATTGTTGCAAATTTAGTTGCTTGAAGTAATTTTAAAGCTAAGAATTGCTCAGGACTTACACGAATTAATCTGGGGTATAGGAATTGTGATAATTTAGGTATCCATTTCATTAACTTTGTGACAGATCTTACATACTGAATTATTTCTGGATGTCCCAATAACTCAGGCGTAATAATTTCGATTTGCTTATCATTTAACCGATCATATGGTGGCCAAGTTGCATTTTCAAGCATAAGCTTTCCGAGTGATGTTAGTTTGAGAATATTCTTTATCTCACTAGTAAGTCCCAATTCTTTCCCAAGAGTAATATATAATTCAGGCCGAAGAATATGGTCACATTTAGCCGCCATTCCACAAATAATCATATAAGTTAGATCTCTAGGTCTTGGTCGTTGTGAAAGTGCATCAAACAAGAGGTTTATTTCTCCAATACAAGCAGTATCGAGGAGTTGTAGTGTCTTGATCATCAGACTGTTTTTGGTTACCATTTTAAATCTCTTTAATTGTGCTACGGAAATCTTGATCAAGTTCACTATTATTTTCTGCAATATCTGATTCTTCACTAGGGTCAATTCCAATTATAGGAGAATTGTCACCTAAGAATTCGTACATAGTCTTCTGTCTTTCTATAAGGCGCTTATTAACTGCCCGCTCTATAGCACAATTTAATTTTGGTATCCAGTAGTGTGTAGTAATTTCTTCTGGTAGACCAACCCTATATATACGATTTAGTGACTGAAGAAATTGTCCACAATTAAAAGTTCTATCTAAATATATTGCATGATGGCACTCACGATGAAGTGATATTGATTCAGCAGAAGCTGCTGGATTAGCTATTAAAATTAAACGATCGTTACGTGTCTTGAATTCTCTTATATTACGTTCTCTACTTTGCTCCTCTTCATCATCAGTCTCCTCTTCATATGGTTTAATTGCACCAAAGAGTAGTAATGGATTATGATTGGCAAACAATCTAGATAACAGGCGCAAATTCTCTACCCACCAAGTCCATATGACAACCTTATTACCATTTCGTATTAATTCATTTGTCTTATCAATGGTCCATTTGATTTTTGCTGAAACTAATTCTCCTTTCTGAAAACGTATAACATCATCAACAAGATCGCTAAAATCAATATCATTCACTTGAGATGGAAGAGTTAGGGGATTCAGCAGTAAACCAGGATTTGATGATGCTTGAAGTAGCCTAATTATTCTTGCTTTTTGCCACTGTGCTAATATATCTCTATCTACATAATTTGAAAGACTTAATCTTGCTTCAGCCTTAATACGCCCTTCAAGCAGATTAATAATTCTTGCTTGTTCAGATGGTACATTTTTATTTGGTATCTTAACAGGAGGAGCTTCGGCAGGTGGCAAACCTAATTCGTTTTGAGTTGTTCTATGGTAAAAAGGGTTGAGCTTTTCGCGGAGCTCTCGAGCTGGGGCGTTTGAATTTTCAAGAAATTCTTGATATTGAGAAGGATTTCCAATTAACATCTTGCTACCATTCGGCCAAAGAAAAGTGAATTGAGTCCAAATATCGAATAGTGAGTGGGGTGCTGGTGTCCCGGTACAAATTACACGTTTTATTGCATAGGGTGCAAGTTGAAGAGCAGCTTTGCCCCTTGCTCCAATATTAAAATTCTTAATATAGTGTGATTCATCGAGCGCTAGAACAGTCTTATAAGATCTTAATAATCCAGATAACATCATAATGTCATTACGGGCTACATCATAACTACAGAGAATAACATTAGAAGCAACAAACGATCTAACAAGCTTTGTCCTTGCTGAAAGTGAACCAGACCAACGAATAACACTTAATGAATCACCAAAACAACGTTGAATCTCATCTTCCCATGGTTGAAAACAACTAATGGGTCCAATGACTAAAAGATGTTCAACCTCGCCACGCTTTCTCCAAATAGAGAAGGCAGAAAGTACAATTGCTGTTTTACCTGATCCCTGAACAGAGAATTCAGCCATATTATGATTAATGAGTAATCGGTGCAAACCACGTAGTTGATGAGGTAGAAGTTTTGCCGAAGAATCAAGTCCAGGAACTTTTATAGCAACATCAGACTGGTCATAATCATTAGTATTACCTACTTTTATAATTTCATTAATTTGTTGTAATTCTGTATTATATCTTTCAAGGAGTGATTTAAGTTCATTACTCAATATGACCTCTATTTGAAGGGCTTCAAGATGACTTGTAATAAATTCTATAGAGTTTATTAAATCATCAGACGAATCAAGAACAACCCGCATAGGAGTTCTTGAAATAATTTGAAAGGCGAGAATTATATCGTTAAAATCGGGAGATCCTGCAAGTGTTTGTTCTTGACTAAGATCTAACACTAGTTGATTAGCAATATCTTGTTTTATCAAAACCGACACGCTGAACTCCGATAAAAAACGTTTTTTATTTTCTTTTTCCTAATATTTTAAGAGCACGGTCAATAAGTGATTCAGAGTCTTCTAAACTAAGCACTACTTTTTTTATTTTTTGTGTATTATCCATACCCTGTGTTTCTAATATCTCAACCAATTTCCTCAAATTGCTTGCTGCTCGCTCAGTTTTAGTAAGTGGTTCTTCCTGTTCCTTATTAGCTTCAAATTCTGATTTAAACTTATCTACTAAATGTTGAGAATTCGAACTTGTTGCTTTCGATTTTTCTTGACGAAGTACAGCAGTAGTAGGAGCATTTTCAATCAGAATTCTAGTAACTGTTGGCATTTTTTTAGAATCCCGTCTTCTCACCATTGGTCCAACCGTTTTTCTAATATCTCGAACAAAGTTATAGTCTATCTTGTCGTTCTTTGCTAAATGATGGATAGTTCTGATCAGTTTTGATCTATTCTCTAATGGCATAGCACTTGTTTCGAAAGCTTTCCTTAAAGGATCAATCTCAGTGAAAACCTCAGTTAGACCCTCGGCAAGCCACCATTCTTCAGGATGCCCAATTGCATCCAGATAGTTTTCAATTTCATTTAGAGTGTTGAGTTCATCAGATATAGAATCCTCAGTATCTCCAATATCGTTTGCTACAGCCTTGATGGCACTTTTTTGATCATTATTTTGATGTCTGGCTTTGTATAATTTAACTCCTTCCCCTATCTTAAGCAACTTTTCTACTGCGTCATAATTACGTGTCAACCTTGCCTGTGCATGTTGTGCTGACATTTCAAGATGCCATTTATCTGCATCTGTGACATTTCCCTCCTGGGGTATTATAAACGCTTCAAAAAATCTGAACTTTTCATTTTGATCCTTGTTATAAAGATGTATTAAAGCCGCTAATCTTCTATTACCACTCATGACTCCACCATCCTCTAAAACAATTCCAGGTCTTTCTTGCTCACGATCTTTAATATCTTCAGCAAGATTTAGAAAGTATTTACGTTCCTTTCTAGTACCAAAACCAGTTGTAGCATCTTCCCAAGTTCCGTTAAGTAAACTAAATATCTCTTCTCGCCAAGGATCTTGTGTCGGATCAATATTTGCATCAGGATTAGCTTTCTTGAGTAGCAAAAATTTTGTTCTATACCTTCCATTAGCAATATTAAAATGAAGTAGATTTATCGGAATACGGTAACAATTTCTTAAATGTGACTGTCCGCCATATCTAAGTTTTTCCCTAACTCCAGTATAGGCATCTTCGGTTAATACACTTAATTTTCCCTCAACTGGAATCTGATTTTCTGTATCTATCAAAATGGCCCCCTCCGTCAAAGTTATTACTGGTCCTTTTTAATTATTGTGATACAATAAAAAAATAAATATGGAAAACATTATATCACTTATCACTATCCTACGGAACGATAATATGAGATTAATTAATAAAATTATACGAGGTGAATGCCCTGATTCTTTAAGGAAGATACCTAATTGTTTTGTTGATTTTATCATTACTTCTCCTCCCTATGCTGATAGACGAAAAAATAATTATAAGGGAATAAGTTCTAACAAATATGTTGATTGGTTTTTACCAATATCCAAGGAATTGTACAGAGTGTTAAAGCCAGATGGTTCCTTTATTTTGAATATAAAAGAACATGCAAGTAATGGTGAACGTGAAACATATGTTTTGGAATTAATACTAGCTTTGAAAAAACAGGGATGGTTATGGATTGAGGAATATTGTTGGTACAAAAAGAATTCATATCCTGGAAAATGGCCAAATAGATTTAGAGACAGTTGGGAGCGTTGCTTACATTTTACGAAGAATAAGAAGTTTAAAATGTATCAAGATGCAGTTAAAGTACCAATTGGTGATTGGTCAAAGCAAAGATTTAAATCAATGACTGAAAAGGACTTTGTAAGACATATTTCTAGAACAAATAGTCAATTTGGTAGGAACGTTTCAAATTGGTTGAATAAAAAAAGGGTATTTCCACACAATGTTTTAGTCTTTGAGAAAGAACATTACATTGAGCCAACTACACTAATAAACTTTGCAACAGAATGTTCAAATCGTAACCATAGTGCTGTTTTCCCTATGGAGTTACCTCATTGGTTTATGAGATTGTTTACTAAAAAAGGTGATATAGTACTGGATTCCTTTATGGGTATTGGTACAACTGCAATAACAGCATTATCATTAGGTAGAAGATACATAGGCGTAGAAGCTTCAGAAGAATATGTTAGTGAAGCAACCAAAATTATTGAAGAATTAGAGAGAACTACTGATTCTAAAAAACAAGCATAATATCTATACTAAAAGTTCTTGCTATAGGGACCTCCGGCTTACCACTTTTGCATCAAGATCAATTTTGCAGATATCAACTGCTCCAGCATAATCAGGAAATAGGACTCCATGAGTTATGTTCATAGATTTTAAAGAGTTTATACAATCATCATGACAATTATTTGGTATTAGAATTTTAGTAAGAATAACTTCAGTAGTGAAATTATTCCTCCTATAATTTTTTTCCCAGAAAATTTTTAAATTTGTTTCAATATCTGTTCCGTTTAATGCTTTAGTAAATCTACTTTTTTGTCTTTCTAATCTTTTATTTAACTTATCATCAAAAGTATCTTCTAAATTAAGAAAATCAACAAACCTTTCTGAACTAGCTACACCTATCTTTTTCCCTCTTTTTTTTAGTATCATCTTTTGTAAAAGTAATTTCAAATTTATATTAAGCGCATAGATAACTCTATTGTATTGTTCTTTTTTATATTTTTTATAGAATGCAAAATAAGCAGCGAAATATGGAATTTCTGTCCAGTCAAGAAGTGGTGTAGATAGACCATAATGCTGTCCAATAGACCACATTATATTTTCTTTTGAAAGATCATTATTATGAATATTTGGTAAATCGTTTAACTTTTCCTTAAAATTACTCAATATCCTTTTAAGTTCTCTATCTCTATCTTCCTTTTTAATAAAATTATTATAATGATCGAAAGATGATTCTAATTTCCAACTTTCCTTTCGTTGTCCTCTCCAAATGTAATATTTATTTCCATTAAATATTCTTACCACTTTGTGAAACTCTTCCCATGAAGAAAGATTTAAGGTTTTAATACCCTTGTCATAGCTTTTTATATCTCCAAAATCATCTTTAAAATCTTCATCCATTAGATATTTTTTCATTAGCTTAATCCATTTACATTGTCAAATGGTTAATTCTATATATCACTTTAGAATCGAAGGTGTAAATTCCCTGTAATATTTACTACTCTTGAAATCAAAATTAGTTTCATCTTTGAATCTACCATAGACTTCATCTATCTTAATTAAGGCCTTGTCAATATCTTCTTTAATCAGTTTCAGTGTTCCAGCTGCATATTTGATATTGTTTTCTCCTTTGATCTGAGAACTTTCCTTTTCCATCCTCCCAATGATAAACATTAGTAATTTTTTTATAACTCCTATCTTTTTATATACAAACGTTATCTCAAAGATCATTCCAAATTTCTTATATGAAATTCCACTCTTTTTTAGATTTGTAAAAGAGAAATCTTCAAAACTATTTATAAATATACTAATAATATCACTGTAATTTATTGCGATATCCTTTCCTGATGTCTGGTGAGCAAAAAATGCTATATTTTCTTTTGCTTTAATTTGAGAACACTTGAGATACTTTAGTATATTTTCATTTGAGTTTAATTCTGAAAGAATTCCACAAGTTATAGCTTGTCTATCTAAAATATATTTCTCTTTCTTTTCTTTTTCCGAATTTCTCCAAGTTATAAGTGCAATAATTGCAGTTATAATAATTGCAAGTGACGTAACAAAGGTTCCAATTGCCATAATCATTGAATAAGTTGTACCCCAGTCTATTTCCATTTCTTTTAAATATTTAATTATAAATAAATTATAAACATTAAAATTATACCATTAATAGATTCAATATAGCTATTTCTCCAGGAACTTCTTAGCTCAATAAAGGCTGGTAGTGTTCTCATTTACTTAGTTTCATCTTGGATTAGTCAGGGAAGGGAAGCTAAACCATAATTAAAATAAAAAACCTCTTGACATTATAATTTATTATGGTATCTTTAACTGAGAGACAGTGATGCTGACCATAACCTAGAAGTACTGTAACTAAAAACAGGAAAATATAGAACGTTTATTTGATAATTGAAGAGGAGGAGGTTTGAAAATGTGGATAATATAGATTGTTCTTCAGCGAGGTGTACTGGATTTATATGTCCTAGGTTTAGAAGCAAAGAATGCAGTGGAGTATTTACAGCAATTAGAGATCATAAAGGAAATGTTATCTACAAAGTACCTCCTACAATTCAATATATTGATGGTACTGAAAACATTGTAGAGGTACTTATGAAAACTTATAAGGAAATGGAAAAAGAAGGATATATAACCAAACAAGAGGTTATTGGAATACTTAGTAGTAAATACAATATAGATATATCCGAGAGAACACTAAAATACTACGGAACTGAAGGACTTATTGAATCAGGAATAAAAGCTTCTTTACCAGGAGTAACAGGTTCAGTATCTTTTTATAAGAAGGACACTATAAAAGCAATTGTATCCATAAAGCACTTACAGGAATATTATAGGTTTGGCCTAAAAGATATAGCAAAATATTTTAAAATTCTAGGATTTAAAGATATTGAAAATCTTGAGAGATTATACGAAGTTTCTAATTTAGAACCAAATGGTAAAAACTGGGATGAAGATAAATATGGTGGTTTTGAGGATGGTATAAAAGATCTCTATAAGTTTGAAGATGTAGCAACTGTAAGGAGTCTAGTTGAGGTCGAACTCTTGAAAAAATATAAGTACCAAAGAGACCTATTAGGAGTAGATCATCGAGTAGAAATTGATAAGACTAGGGATGGAAAATTTAGAATAGTTGTAGGTTTTAGAGAGGATGAAGAAGTAGTTTACTTCAGTGAAGCCGGAATAGAGATACCCGGTAGATAGTAAACTTAAAACTAATAATATAATTAAAAGCACTCTATTTTTATAGGGTGCTTTTTCTATTTGAAATGAGGTGGTTATTATAAAGGAGAATGATGGAATTTTAAATGTAATTATTAAGCAACTTAAAGATAGAGACGAGAAATGGCGCACAGAGATATATACCATAATGTTGAACAAAGACTCAGAAAATAGTTTTCATGATTTAAGTGAAATAAGTAAAGAAGAACTGTTGGATGAATTTATTAAGGAAAAGCATATTGTGAGTAAAAGGAGCACTATAAAAGCTTATAACAGTGTCTTAATGAATCTACTTTCTAACATATATCCAAATATAGATAAGAACAATCTTCTTGGATACCTAAATGAAAAAAAGGATAAATGGTCGGCAAGTACAATGAAAAGAAATTGTATAGTTTTAAAGGTGTTCCTATCTTTCCTAAATAGTAATAGATATATAAAAGATGATCTGGCTAGTATAATTTTAGTTCCTAAAAGAAAGGTAACTTATCAATTTGTACCAACTGATAGTGATGTTGTTAAGCTCTTTGGTGAAATTGATTCTTTATATAAGGATGAGGAAGATAAGATAAGATTTAAAAATATATTTACTATTTATGCAGAAACAGGATTTAGATTACAGGAATTAATTGGTTTGGATATTGAAGATATAGATTTTGAAAACAACAAACTGGTCTTAAGAGATACAAAAAATGGTGATGATGCAGAAGTTGTACTTAATGATAGATTGGTTGGCCTTCTAAAAGAGCATATTGGTTATTTTAAAATTGATAAAGGCCCACTAATTATAGGAAAAGCCAGGCGAAGAATTAACAAGAATGTTATTTGTGATAATCTTAAAAAGCTTGTAGCAAAAGCTGGCTTATCAAAGAATTTTTCAGTTCATGCATTTAGAAGGTATTTTATAGATAAAATGCGTAGAGGAGGAGCAGATATAAATGTGATAAAAGAAGTCGCTAGGCATAAAGATATTAATACTACCAATGGCTATTGTCAGGTTAGGGAAGAAGAAATAATAAGAACATTGGATATAGTTAGCTTAAACAACCTTTACAGTAGTGCAATTGAGTCACAGAGTTCTTTACCTGTAGCATGAAGATATATTTCGGTAGATTCAATGGAGCGGTGTCCTAGAAGCTTTTTAATTTTATAAATATCAACATTTCTTTTAAGTAAGTTTGTAGCAAAAGTATGCCTGAGTGAATGAATGGTATATTTTTTTTGCTTTAATCCAGAGAGGTTAAGATGCCTGGTGAAGATATTTTGCAAGCTATTTTTATTTATTCTTTTACCATTTTCACCAGTGATTAATGCTTTGTCTAATAAAGGTAATCTTAAGGGAAGATATAGATCTAGCAGCTCTTCAATTTTACTATGAAGAGGTATTATTCGATCAGTTTTATTTTTACTGTTTCGAATTATCAGATGCTTACTCCCAAGATTTATATCTTCCCAATTTAATTTAATGAGTTCGGATTTTCTTAAGCCCGCATAGGCAAAAAGGTGAAGGAGCAGTTTGTCTCTTATTAAAAACTTTTTGGCCCTAGAGTTAGTTATTCTATTTGGAGATGATAACAGTTTGGCAAGTTCTATCTCATTTAGATATTTTGGTATTCTTTTAGGTTTAGATGGTGTTTTTAAGTTTTGTGCTGGATTTAATGTCAAAGTTTCTGAATCTACTAAATACCTAAAGAAACTTTTAATAACAGCAATCTTATTAGAAATAGAGGTAGGCAAGTAGTTGAAGTTGGTCCTAATAAATTCCAAGTATTGTCTTAGATGGGTAGTTTTGATATCCTTAATTTCGTTTATGTTTAGTTGATCGTTTAGAAAGTAAATAAGTTTACCAATCTCATAGTTGTATTTGGTTATAGTGCTAGAGGAAGCATATTTTTCATTTGAGAGGTAGCTTTTAAAATCGATAAAACTGCTGTTCATTTTCTGCCTTGCCTTTCTTTAAACATAGAAAGTAAGGCTTTAAAGAGAAAAGTAGGTGATAACTCGGCTTATAACACACTTTTAGAATTGAACCCAGAGGGTTCAATAATCTTACCCTAAAACCTCTTACCATAGTAATTTGGTTTTAGTATAAAAATACCACTAAAATGGGCATTTATATTACTGATATTATATAAAATTTTAGCAGATATTTAAACTAGAATTTCCCCGAAGAAAGGAAAAAATAGGATATATCCCGTATATATCCTATTTTTTTATGTCGTAGAAAAAGTTTAAATCAAAAACTAACTAAAAGGGGAAATAAAATGTTTGAATATTTTAAAAAAAGAGGACTAAAAGAAGATATTATAAAAAGATCTAATCTAAGAGAAAATAAAAAATACGTCATAATCCCATACTATGATAAAGACAAAAGATTTCTATTCAACAAATGCAGGAGCAAGCAATCCAAGAAATTCTGGTACCATCTCAAAAGAGGCAGCCTTACCCTGTATAATTTCTGGAACCTTGCCGGCTACAAGGATTATGTAGTCATAACTGAAGGGGAGATCGACTGCCTGACACTTCTCCAGTTTAAGATAAATGCAGTGGGCTCTCCTGGAGCAGGACTGTTTAATGAAAGCTGGATAGAGTATTTTTCCCACATCCAAAAGATCTATATAGCATATGACAATGATGTGGCAGGGATTGAAGGGGCAAGAAAGCTCTCAGAAGAAGTCTTTGGATCCAGGGAGACCCATAATATCTTCGTCCCCAGGGAAGGTGGGGTAAAAGACATAAATGACCTACTGGTAAAGCTGGACTACAGAAAGGAAGATTTTACAGCCCTTATGGAAAAAGCCATAAAGTATGGGCCGACTGAAAGTAGTGAAGACAAAAAGGAAAAGAAGAAGAATAAACCAGAGGTAAAAGTAACAAAGTTTACAGCCAAAAACTTTATAGGCGAGCTATATTTCTGCAGACAGGATGGCATCGGGGGATTTATTGTATATAACAAGTCAACGGGAAAGATTGAGAAGAAAGATACATTTGAAGTAGATAACAAGATCTATATCCCGGACTTAGATTCTGACCTCATACAAAACGGCATCATAAGGATCCCCAGTGGTGTATTAGACTACGGTAGTACAGAAAAGCTTCTTTCTGATATGCATATCTACCTTAATAAGTATGTGGATATTGAAAATGAGACTGACAGGGATATAGTGCTGACCTATGTGCTCCTTACCTGGGTGTACGACCGCTTCAGCTCCATACCGTACCTGAGGGTGATAGGCAGCTATGGCTCCGGTAAATCAAGACTCTTAAAAGTCTTAAACATCTGCTACAAGTCCATATACACCTCGGGAAATGCATCGGAAGCCCCCATATTTAGGCTAATGCACAAATACGGGGGGACACTTATAATAGACGAGGCAGAGCTATCAAGAGCTAATGACCGTTCTGAAGGTGTAAAGGAGATACTGCGTTTCGGAAAGGACCGTGACGGAGTGGTAGCCCGCTGCGATGGGGTAAACTTCGAGGTCAAGACCTACAGGGTATTCGGGCCTAAGATCCTGGGCTCAAGACACTCATACTCTGATGATGCCCTGGAATCAAGGATAATATCTATCCGCATGAAGGAGACAAAGGCAGACCATATACCCTTAAACCTGGAGGTAGGGGAGTTTGAGAAGGATTCAGAAGAGATACGGGCAAAACTTCTTTCCTGGAGTTTTGACAATTACTACAAGATCGACACCAGAATCTACGAAAAATACATAGACCCTTCCATATCAAGGAGGTTAAATGAGATGAACAGCCCCCTAATATGCATAAGGCACTGGGACAAAGATTTTGTGGATGGACTGATTGCTAAATCCAAAGAAAGGCACCTATCCCTGATGGAGGATAAGTCGCTGAGTCTTGAGGCTAGTATAGTAAAGAGCATCTCAACACTCTATAACAGGAAGAATGAAAATCCCCTGCTAAAGGACATTTCAGAGGACTTAAGTGAGGAGGGAAATAAAAAGTACACTTCAAGGCTTATAGGAACCATAGTAAGGGATAATCTGGGACTGGCTACTAGCCATACAAGGGAAGGAAACATAGTAATAGCGGAAAAAGAGAAACTAGATGAGCTTTTAGGGGAATATAACCTGAAGATTTGTGAAGATGTGAAGATGTGAAGC
>SDBT01012285.1_pt1 | contig 13762 bp, 13 predicted proteins | sample 2277101 | NCBI WGS metagenome assembly SDBT01 (sample SAMN10404973, study PRJNA504765) | marine sediment metagenome | isolation source: marine sediment core GS10_PC15, 103 cmbsf | place: Arctic Ocean: Southern Knipovich Ridge | collected 2010
TTTTCCGCCATGGTGAAGCGCTCGGGGAGGCGCTGGAACTCGGACCAGGTGGCCATGGTGAACGACTCGAGCATGTGACCTGGTTTTTCCACATCCTCGACGAGGTGGAAGCTGAGGGCACCTTGCCGCTTCAGTGCCCGCTGCACGGGCACCATGGCGGCTACGAATTCGTCGCGACGCTCCGAGTCGATCTGCCAGCGGGCGGTGAGAAGGATGGGTCCGTCGTCGTCGTGAACCGACGTCACCGTGGGCGGGTCGTCGAATAGCACGGCGACCTCGGTGTCGATGTCCATGTATCGGCCGAGGCGCAGTGGTGTCACCAACACCGCGCTCACCGCCATGGCGACACCCGCGGCGATAAGAGCCGTCCGCAGACTGGTCTGTTCGGCTACACCTCCCCAGATGAGTGCGCCGATGACAAACGATCCCTGCAGGGCGAGCAGGTATATCGCTACGCCGCGCCCCCTGATCCAGGATGGGAGGACCACCTGGAGGGAGGTCATCACGGTGGAGACCAAAGCCAGCGTGGCCACTCCGGCGACGACGAGCACCGCGAAGGCGACGGCAGCGCTGGTCGTTGTCGCCACGACGATGAACACTGCGGCTTCGACGAGCATCGACCAGAAGACGATGACGTCTGGACCGACTCGGCTCCGTACCGAGGGCATGGCGATAAGGCCAAGCACGGCGCCAACGCCTCCGGCACCGGACAGGAGACCGAACAACGCCGGTCCGGCGTCGAGCTGGAACCGGGCAACCGCCGGCAGGAGCGCGATCAGTGCGGTGCCGGCGAGCGCAAAGGGGATGACTTTGGCGATGACGATCTTGAGCGGCCGGTCGTAGCGGACGTATTGGAGCCCGATGCGGACCGCGGAGGCGAGATGCTCGGCCGGCAGCCCGGCACGCAGTTCCGGTTTCCACACCCTGAGCGCAAGCATCCCGCCGGCAAAGACGATCACGTTGAGTACGAAGACCCAGGTCGGTCCGGCGGCGGCGATGATGAAGCCGGCGATGGCGGGGCCCACCGCCATGGCGGCGCTGATCCCAGCCGAGCTGAGTGTCATCGCCCCCGCCAGATCTGAGCGAGGGACGAGCCCTGGGATGATTGCAATCCACGCAGGGGCCGCCAGCGCGGTGAAAACCCCGAGCGCAGCGGTGAGGCCAAGCACCGTGACAACCGAGTGGGAATCGGACACCGAAATCAAGGCAAAGGCGGCGGCGACACCCACCGAGCCCGCCTGGGCGACCAGGATGATTCGTTTTCTGCTGACGATATCGGCGAGCGCACCGGCGAGCAGGGCAAACAGGAAGGCGGGGAGTGCAAGCGAGATCTGGAGGGCGGCTACTACTGCTGGGGAGTCCGTGATGTCGGTCAGGATCCAGGCGCCGGCCAAACCGTTCATGAACACCGCAAGCTGGGTGAACAGACTGGTGAGGAGCAGGATCTTGAAGAGGCGGCTCCTCAGCGGTGACCACGTGCCACCCCTGGCGGCTACTTCCTGGCTCGACTGGTCACTTGGTGATGCGTTTCCCATCGGGTTCCTCAGTGCGACGCTTCGGTCGTTCGGTCATCGGAGCGGGTCGAGCCGTCCATGGTGGGCGCACCCCGGCTGGCCGCCGACGGATTTGCATCATCTTGTGGCGAGGCTGGTTCCGGTGGGGGCGCCAGGGTTTCTTGAACGGCGAACCCGACGAGGATGGCCAAGATGATGGTCTGGGTGAATAGGCCCGATACTGCGGTCCAGGCGGCGGCGACTCCGACTCCCACGACGAGGGCGGCACCGAGCAGGCGGGAGGACCGGAGACGACCGATCATGATCCACGCGAACGCGGCGTGACCCAACAGGTATAGGACCGGCCCCGCGACAACCATGATCAGGCCGGCGCGATCGAGCGCTTCGAGTGGATGGGCGATGACCAGCTCGTTGCCGATCGCAACCAGCATGATCCCGAGCACGAGCAGGATGTGGGTGTAGCTGTAGGCGTCTCTGGCCAGGCGCGCCTGTTCATCGGACGCCGCGCCGAAGTCTTGGCTCGATCTGGCGGCGACCGTGTTGAAGTAGAGCCACCACAGTGCCGAAGCCATGGCGACCGCGATCACGACTGCGGCCAGACGCGCTGTGGTGAGCTCGAGCGCCGCCGCGGTGGCCCCCGTGATCACGATGGATTCGCCGAGCACGATGATGATGAAGAGCTGGAATCGCTCGGCGAAGTGGCCGGCATCGATGTCCCGGTCACCTATTTGTTGACGACCGAGGCCAGGGACCCAGTAGCCGAGGTACGCAGAAGCGACCTCGAGTGACAGTGCCACAATCCACAGCACCACGAGGGCGCGGCCACCGGCGATGGCGCCGGCGATCCACAGCGCACCGGTGGCGATGCTCCAGATGAAGAGCCGTAGAAGGCTGATTCGTATGTTGTCATCGGCACGGAGGCGATTCGCCGCCACCACGGAAAAGCCGTTGCGGATGACATGCAGGCCAACGTAGGAGAGGGCAAAGAGGAGGGCACGGTCGCCCCACGCCTCGGGAATGGCCAGGGCCATCATCATCCCGGCCAACATCATGACGAGGATCACCAGACGCACCGGCACGGCATTGGGGTCGAATGAGTTGGTCCACCAAGTCGTGTACACCCATGCCACCCAGATCGCCACCAGCAAGAACAGCATCTCGGCTGCACCCCGGGGGGTCAGGTCGTCGAGCAGCAGTTGAGAAAGCTGGGTGATGACCAGCACGAACACAAGATCGAAGAACAGCTCCAGGAAGGTGACCCGCTTCTCTCCCTGTGTGCGATCCTTCAACACGAGACATCTCCAGTGCGCCACATCGGATCGCCCTCATCGGCGCCGAATCCCCGCCGCATGGTCAGAGCTCGATGGCTTGTTCGTCGATGAAGCACCAAACCCACCGTTCACCCGGCTCGAGACTGCGAATAGTCGGGTGGGCGGTGCCCTGATAGTGGCGAGTGGCATGGCGGTTCTTGGAGGAATCGCAGCACCCAACGTTTCCACATTCCAGACACATTCGCAGGTGTACCCAGGAGTCGCCAGCCGCGGTGCACTCGGCGCATTCCCTTGTCGATGTTTCGGGGAGGAATGTGACCTCGGCCAGGTGGGCGCAGACCGCCGTCGTCGTCATGTCGAGAGGCCTCCTCGCCGCCGGATCGTTGATCAACTCCAACCATTGACTGTCGCAACTATATTCCAAGATGTTTGCGCTACGCAACTATTGCGGTAGCGTAAGAAAATGGAACAGCACATCGACCCGGACCGGTTCGAAGCCTGGGCACTGTTCCTGCGCACCCACGCCGATGTGGTACGCCTCCTCGAGGACGATCTGGAGAGGGAACGCGGCCTGGCTCTCACCTCGTACGAGGTGCTTCTCCGCCTCTCCAACGCCGAACACCCTTGGCGGATGCACGAGCTTGCCGACTCCTTGTATCTCAGCCGCAGCGGCGCTACGCGGGTGGTAGAGAAGCTGGAAAAGGCCGGTCTCGTGGCACGTGAGATCTGTGAAGGTGACCGTCGTGGGATCCAGATCACGGTCACCGCAGAGGGCAAGAGGACCCTCCGCGCTGCGTCCCCGATCCACCTGCAAGGAATCGAGGAGCACTTCACCAGGCACCTGACCCGAACCGAAGCCGCACACCTCCGTTCCGCCTTCACCAAGATCCTGGACGCCACCGACGTGGAACGGGACACGATCACGCACCAAAGGGCGGACGCGGCTGGGTCGTAGAGACACGATCGAAACGATGAAAGGAGCAACTTGACATGAAGGTTCTCGTAACGGGAGCAACCGGATACGTTGGCTCGGCGCTCGTCAAGAATCTGATGGGCGCGGGACACGTCGTAGTGGGATTGGCACGTTCGGACGAGTCTGCGGCCACCCTCGAGGAACGGGGGGTTGAGGTTCACCGAGGAGAGCTGTCGGACCCGGCGAGCCTCGTCGAGGGGGCCAAAACGGTCGACGCGGTCATTCACACCGCGTTTCCTCAAATGGGCCCCGACACGGATTTCGAAGCAATGATGGGAATGATGACGGGCGCGGTAACGGCGATCGTCGACTCTCTCAAGGGCACAGACAAGACGTTCATCCTCACCAGTGGCGCCGGGGGTTACGGCCCCCAAACCGATGCGACTCCCTTAGATGAGAACACGCCGATCATCGCGCCGACACACGCGCCAAACGAACGGACTGTGCTCTCGGCAACCTCTGAAGGGGTGCGGGCGATCGTGCTGCGGCCCACGATTGCCTACGGCCACGGCGGCAGCAACCCGGTGATGGCCTGGCTTGGCCTGTCGCGCGAAATCGGCGGAGGCGTGTACATCGGAGACGGTGACGCGCTGATCAGCTCCGTCTATATCGACGACATGGCCGACTTGTACCGGTTGGCTTTGGAGAAGGGGAAGGCGGGCGAGGCCTACAACATTGCCTCCGGGTCGGCGACACCGACCAAGGAGATTGCCGAAGCGATAAGCGAGGTCGCCGGTCTTGGTGGGAAGACCGTCTCGATCCCACCCGACGAGATAGAAAAGGCGGGATTCATCGGTCGACTCATCGCCACCAACATGGTGGTTTCGACCGAGAAGGCCAAGCGCGAGCTCGGCTGGCAGCCCTCAGGTCCTTCACTACTGGAGGAACTGAAATCCGGATCCTACGCGGGTTGACACCGCCACTTCTGCCAATCCAGCCGGCATTTACCATCAATTCGCCGGGTCTATCGGAGGAGAAGCACCCAAGCGTTCCGCCGGGGAAGTGGTAGGTACCATGGTGTCGGCGCCGGGTTGACGGGGTCGACGCTTGGGCGGGTCTCCGATTGCCCTCCACCAGGAAAGGCGGTGCCGACCCAGACGTTGTCGAACCAGATGTGCTGGGTCTGGGGCGGCGCCGGCATGTAGTCGACGATGGCGAACTCGTTCAGGCGCAACTCGTCGGTGTCGCGCCACCGCATGCCGTTGACCTCGATCTTCTTGACCCCGTCGATCCAGAGAGCCTGGCTGCCGTCATGTTGGCCTGGGGTCCCGGCATCGACGTGGATGATGATCTCGTGCCACTGGCCGGGAATGATCGGCAGCGCCGGCTCGAACTGATAGAACAGGTTGCCCCATTTCGGGACCATGTCCGGGAAGTATGCGTAGAAGGTGAGGGGCCTGAGTGCGGGGTCGTCGCGCCGGTAGGCAGGGTCGATGGTGGTGACGAAGAAGTCGCTGCCGTCTGGAGTGGTACCTGCCTTGCCGTGGGAACTCCACTTGTCGTCGATCCGGTTGCCCTTGATCGAGGCAAAGTGCATGCCGTGCCCGTCGCCGCGCAGATTCTGAAACCCGGGCTCGAACATCACGTCGAACCGGACGTACACCTCGTCGTACCCCGGGAGAAACCACTTGTTGATCGAACCCGGCGCTCCGTCGTCGATCGTTCCTTCGAGGGCGTAGGTGCCGGTGCGGACATGGAGGGGATTGGAGGTGACGGCGAAGCGGTGGGTGGCGACGGTGTCCCAGTTGGAGAGATCACCGCTCTCGAAGTCGTCCTCGAAGATCGTGCCGGGAATAGCTTCGGCTGCAGGGGGTGTGGCCGGGCCAAGCACGGCGGCGGCCACAGCCGAGACCAAAAGAAGAATGATCGAACGTCGCACGCTGGACCTCACCGCTCGGGGCACACACCTAGACAACGGCAATCAGCGGCGCCTGCCTTTAGCCGCACCAATCGGCTCCATTGGCGGGTTGGATCTCGTCGGCGTCGTCCGGCGCCCTGATCGGAGCGACCCGGTTGAATGTCAGGCGTGCGCGGCGAGGATGCCGTTGTGGCGATCGAGGGGTGTCGACGGGTCGATGTGACCGGGAAGTGGTGCACGTCGCTGGACTGTGGCGATGGGAGGAACACCATCGCGCCGCGAGACGTTGACTGGGATCGTACCCTCACTGTTGGTCAGCTGAATCAGGAGAGGTCAGAGGTGGCAAAGAAGCGGCAGCGCAGCAAGAAGCCCGCTGATGAGGTCAAGCAGGCCGAAAAGCGGGCACGTCGCGACGAGCGTAAGGCGGCCGAGGCCAAGGCCAAGCAGCAAGCGGCGAGGAGACGCCAGATCAAGACGGCGCTCATGGTCGTGGCCGGAATCGCAGCCGTCGCCGTCGTAGGTGTGTTGTTGTATCCCCGACCCGTGCCCCAGGAGCTGCCCGGGGTGATCGCACCGAGAAACGAAGGACGCACCCATGTCTCCACCGGTGAGTCGGTTGACTATGCAACGGCCACCCCGACCAGCGGCCCCCACAGTGCCGGGGCGCCGCGCTGTGGCGTGTTGGGCCAGCAGCTCCCGCCCGAGCTCGCCGTACATGCCCTCGAGCACGGGTCGGTGGTGATCTGGTATCAGCCGGGGCTCGCCGGGGATGAGGTTGGCGAGCTTCGCGCAATCGTCGGCCGCTTCGACGACCGCGTCATCCTGTCCCCGAACGGCCAACTCGACCAGCCGATCGTGGCAACGGCCTGGAACCGGTTGAAACCCTACGAGCCGGGCGATCCGGAGCTCGAGGAATTCATCGAAACCTACCGGGGTCGAGGGCCGGAGAACGTTCGCTGCCCGTATTGATCATCCCGACCTTGGTGACCTGGACCGGCTCCCCGCCGGACTAACTTCACCGATATGAGTCGAGCACAAGACCCGCCACACGGTGTCGATCGAGCGGATGTGACCGGTGTAGATGCGTCACAGGACCAGTCCGCGGAGCCTGCCGGGGGAGTGGTGAGGCCCAATCCCTTCAGCAGGCAAGTTGTCCTGGTGCCGATTCTGATCCTTGTGGTGGCCGCTGCGATCGTGGTCTTGGGCATGTTGCGCCAAACGAGTGGTGATCCGGGCAACCTCACCGAGCCTCTCTATCACCAAGCTCAGGATCTGCCTCTTCCCGAGCTGAGTGACGTCACCGACGAATGGGGTCTCGGACATTGGATCAACACGTCACGGTCCCAACTGAGCGGCGGAGCTGCTCTTGGCGATCTCGACGGTGATGGGCTGCTCGACCTCGTGCTCGCTGGTGGAACCGTCGGGATCTTCTTCAACGAGGGGAGCGGCTTCGCGCCGGCACTCGGAGTGCCGAGCGGGCTCGGCGGCGAGATGTTGAGCACCGCCGTGACCGATCTCGATGGCGACGGGCTCGGCGAAATCCTGCTTGGACCCAAGCAGGGCGAGGTGCTTGTGGTCTGGGGGGATCCCTGGGTCAGGACACGAGATTTCAGGCTTGCCGAGACGACAACGCTCCCCGGAGGCAATCAGACCACGGGGTTTGCCACCGCCGACTTCGACGATGACGGGCTCCTAGACATCGTTCGCATTGCCTACGGCGACTCGGCGGAGGACGTTCTGTTCCGGCACACCAGGCCCCGGGTCTTCGAGGCGGTGACCTTGCCGTCGAGTGACGGCAGGTCACTCGCTGCCGAGATCGCCGATGTCGACGGCGACGGTGCGCTCGACATCTGGGTGACGCGGGATGTCGGCTGGCAGACCGGGGCAGACTCGCTCTACAGCAGGGTCGATGACGGAACCTGGAAAGATGTCGCACCCAGTCTTGGTGTCGCCATGGAGATCGATGGTATGGGGGTCACCGTCGCCGACCTCACCGGAGACGGCATCCTCGATGGATATCTCAGCGATATTGGCGAGAACGAGTTCCTGATCGGTACCGAAAACGGCTTTGTCCCCGGCTTCGAGTCCGGGGCCGCACGGATCCGGCCTCCCGGTTCAGACCAAACGGTCGTATCGAGCTCATGGGCATCGGGCGCCGCTGACATCAACCTCGATGGGATCCTCGACCTGATCGTGATCAACGGCGGCTTTCCCTTCTTCAATGTCGAGAACAAGATTGATGGCACCAGAATCGAGATGGACGATCCACCCGCGGTATTCCTCGGGCTTGGCGGAGGGCGTTACACCGACGCCTGGCCGCTCCTCGGACTGGCATGGGAAGGGCCGGGCCGCGGTCTCGCCATGGGTGATATCGACAACGACGGCGATACCGATCTCGTCGTCACCCGGCTTGCGGCCGGGCCCGTCCTCTACCGCAACGACAGCACAGGAGCCTCCATCACCGTGCACCCCGCTCCAGGCTGCCCCGCTCAGGGGGCGGTCGTTTCAGTGCCCACCGATTCCGGAATCGTCACCCAACTCCTCGCTGCCCACAGCTTCCTCGGATCCCATGCTCCCGGTGTGGTGGTCGGCCGGCCGCTGCCGGATGCCGAGATCCTGGTGCGATGGCCCGGCCAGCCCACAAGCGCGATCGCCGTTTCGGCCGCATCGGGCTCGCCCGTGGTGGTGTCCTGCACTCCGTAGCGCATCGACCGACTCCTTCGGGTGGGTCGGTGACTCTGCCTCTGGGGCGTTGACCGCCCCAGCGAAGGTGGTATGGATGTGGCCGCCTCGACCGTGGCAACGTTCACCATCATGCATCGTCTCTTTGGGATGTCTCTACCGCCGAAAACCAAACCCCTGGTACGCAAGGGACATGCCCGTGCCGCTGACGAGCTCGATACGCCTCGCAGCCTCGGGGTAGCTGAGTCGACCGGTGAGCAGCCCGGTCACCCCCCAGGCCGCTCTCGGGGTGCCTCGGATCCTCAGGCCCACACCGAACGTCTCCGCAGGCTCGATCCCCGCGGCGCGCATGTGGCGTCGCATCTCGCCGGGTCGGATGAGCCGATTCCACTGGTGGGTACCCCGCGGCACGAGATTCAACAGATCCTGGGCGACGAGGACGAGAGCGACACGGTTCATCAGTGTTCGGTTTGGTCCCGAATAGGCGAATACGCCCCCAGCGCGGAGAACCCTCGCTGCCTCGGCGACCACAGCGCCGGGATCGTCGACATGTTCCAAGACTTCCATGCACACCACGGCGTCGAACGATGCATCAACAAAAGGGAGCCGCTCGCCTACGCCCCCAACGAACCGCACATCTGAACCGGTTTGGGAAGAGTGATCTCTCCCCGCCCGCAGGGATGCCAGTGAGGGGTCGAGAGCAATCGTGGCGAAGCCGGCGTCACCCAGCACCTCGGCGAGAAGGCCTCCTCCCGCTCCGAGATCGAGCACGCGGTGGCCGCCTTGGCCGAGCTGATCGCCGAGTACCCCTAGGAGGAAGGGGACGCGCACCGGGGCGAGCAGCACGCCGAGCCCGTGGAGCAGCCCCGACTCGTCCCACCACGTCGTCGCAAGGTCGTCGAACAGATCACGCTGACTGGCTGGCTGCCGGATACGTCCCACTCAACCGCAACGACGGTGCCTTCTCGGGGATTCCAGCCACGGCGCAACCCAACCACGAATGTTGCTGTGTTGAAGCGGTTGCCGGTGCCCCGGCGAACAGCTGCGGTCATCGCCCGCTGCGGGAAAAGTGCATCCAGTCCTTGAGGCTGTTCCAGTTGCCGCCCCAGCTCCACCCGGCGTCGGCGAACGCCTCGGTCACCACGTCGCCGTCCACGATCATGCCGGGTCGGACGTTGTCGCGCGCGGTGTAGGCGGAGGCGAGCTCCGGTATGACCAGATCGCCCCTGAGGTACGGGTTGTGGAAGGGATTGATGTCGATAGCCCGCCCGTAGGCGTGTTGGGACCAGCTGGTCGATTGGGTTGCCGGGCGGCACACGAACGAGGCGCTGTTGTTCCAATCTCCCGTCGGGGGTGCGTCGATTGCCGAGGAGGGAACCACTGCGAGGTACTCGATGGGGAACCGGGCCGCATGGAGCTTGCGGAACACCTCGACGATGTCTTCTCCATAGGCAGTATCGACGATGAGCTCGCCGGTGTGGAAAACGCCGTCGAATCCCATGTGGGACACTGTCATGTAGGAGAGGTCGTCCACCGCAGTAGGGCATCCCTCTTCCCAGCTCGACCGCGCCAGCACATCGTTTGGGATCGGTCCCAGGGTCGACTCGAACACGTCACCGGATGGCGGGGGGAGGCGATCGGTCGTCTCCAGGCGGCGGTCCACCAGCTCCGGGGGAGTGGGCTGGACCTCACCAAAGCCGTCGGGTCGCAGCGGCAGGGTTTGGGTCCCAAGCCAGGCCGGCCTGGCAAACGGGGAGATGGTTGTCGTCGTGGCGGGGGGAGCCGTTGTGGTTGTGGTGGGGCGGGTCGTCGTCGGCGCCGCGGTGGTTGTCGTGGTCGGAGCCGTCGCGGCAGCGACCAGTGGCTCGGTCGTCGGCGCCGCGGTGGCCGAACACGCAGCCGCCACCAGCACGACGCCGATGAGAGCGGCTGATCCGTGCGGTCTCACCGCCGTGACGCTACCCGCAGACTCGGCATGTGCACGCTGCGCAGTTCATTCAGTTCCTGGTTGAAGCCGTGGTTACCGGTCACCGACATACGGATGCGAGGTTCTACGACGGTGCGTAGCAACGCGCTCTGTGGCGGTGACACCACAGGAATGATTCGGGCGACCCATGGAGATCGGATGGCGCCGTCCATAACCTTGTTCCTGAGCGACGTGGGGAGATGGTGGTCGCCAAACGGTGGGAAGAACAAGGGCTGGGAAGACCGTGGGCGCACCTGTGGGCGATCCGGGTGCGGATCCGGCTCGTCGACGCTCATGGGGCGAGTCTGGTTGAGTACGTCTTGCTCATCGGTCTGATCGCGCTGGTGGTGATCGCCGGTGCCATCCTCCTCGGCGACTCGCTGGTCACCAAGTTTTCCGACTTCGGAAGCGAGGTCGAAGGCACCCCGTAACGGTGGTGAGCAATCCTCCGACGGGCCGTTGCGCCCCGGAGGAACCGAGTCACCGCAACGCTCGAGCGAGCGGCGGCCCGTAGCACTGGCCTAGGCGTCCAGACCGATCGAGCAAGCCACGCCTGTGCCCTCGAGCCCGCAATACCCGTTTGGGTTCTTCGCCAAGTATTGCTGGTGGTACTCCTCGGCGTAATAGAACGGCCCGGCCTCGGTGATCTCGGTGGTGATGGGGCCATAGCCCGCAGCAGCCAGGCGCTCGGCGTAATCGTCTCGCGACGCTCGCACCTCAATTGCCTGCTCGGGGGTCGTCGTATAGACGGCAGACCGGTATTGAGTTCCGCGATCGTTTCCCTGCCGATTGCCCTGCGTGGGGTCGTGCTCCTCCCAGAAGGCGGCGAGGAGCTTCTCGTACTCGACCGCCTCGGGGTCAAATACGACGAGGACGATCTCGGCATGACCGGTGTTTCCGGTGCACACATCGCCATAGGTGGCGTTCTCGGTGAAACCGCCCGCGTACCCGACCGCGGTCGTATACACCCCGGGGATGGCCCAGAACTCGCGTTCGGCGCCCCAGAAGCAGCCCATTCCGAAGTAGGCCACCTCGCTGCCTTCCGGGAAAGGAGGGACGATCGATGAGGCGTTGACGAAATGGGTCCCAGAGACCTCGACCGTATCCGGCCGGTTGGGGATGGCTGTTTCTGCGTTTGGCATGGTCGACTTGTGAGCAAACATGGTTTGTTGAACGCTACCAGCGCTTCGTACCTTCCACACAAAAACAGGAGCCGCCCGGTAGGGAGCGGCTCCTGTTCCGTGGATTGGGCGTTGGCTCAGTGTTCCTCGCCGCCGCCGTCCCCTTCTTCGCCCCCACCTTCGTCGCCGTCCCCTTCTTCGCCCCCACCTTCGTCACCGCCACCGGTGTAGGTGAATCCGAAGACCTTGCGGTTGCCGTTGCTGGACTCGACGACCACCTCGAACGACTTGCCTGCCGGCACCTCGTAGAAGTGGACCTTGGCTTCCCAGTGCCCGTCGCCGTTGGCCGTGGTGGTCTTGCCACCGTACGGTGACTCGATCCAGATCTTGGTGCCGGGCGTCGCCGTGCCGTAGAAGACGTCGTACGGTGGGCTCTCATCGCACGAGCCGTACTGCTGATGAGCCGACCATTCGACCTCATCGGGCTCATCCTTTAGCTGGTCTTTCGGCTCATCCTTCACCGGAGCGTCGTAGTACACGGTCACCGCCGCGTCCGACACGTTGCCTGTGGCATCGGTGGCCAGGAACCCGACGACGTTCTTGCCCGGTGACAGCACCAGGGTCATTGCCCAGTGCTCCCCCTCCTGGTCGGCGGTCCACTGGGCTCGAGTCACCGTCGAACCGGGCTCGACGAAGCCCTTGAAGGTGAAGATCTCGTCATCGGTGTGAGCGCCGTTCTCCGGCGTGGTGATTCCGAAATCCGGAGGAGTCGTGTCCGCTTCGAGCGGCTTGTCCGTGGGTTCGTCTTTCGGCTCTTCCTTTGGCTCCTCTTTGGGCTCTTCCTTCGGCTCATCCTTCGGCTTGTCGACGTGGTCGCCCTCTTCCTCGCCCGAGCCTTCTGCCTCGTGATCACCGTCAGGCTCTTCCGCCTTGGTGGTGGTGGTGACCTCGGGCTCCTCGTCGGACTCCCTCGAGGCGACCTCGTCATTCGACGGGGCCCACGAACCGACCGCAGCGAGGGCCATGCCCCCGCCGAGGACCAGTACGAAGGCGATGCCGAAGATGGCCAGCTGTCGTTTCCAGATCATCGTCTCCTCCTCCTGCTACGCATAGTGGTGGATGACTACTTCTAGCGGTTACACGCAGCCGGGGGCAATGAGGTTTACTCCAACGTCGAATCCATGCCACGACAGGTCGTTCGACCTAGGCGACCAGCCGGAGCACTAGTCATGGCGACCCGCCGAACCCCCGTACACTCCAACCTTCATGGCGCAGAGCGACGAACCAATCGACACCGCGGTCCCGGAGGGGTACCCGAGCCACCTGGAGGGTGTTGCGGACCTCGCAACGGGAGGAAGGGTCGCTATCCGGCCCATCGTTCCTGCCGACGTTGCCGAGATCGAGCGCGCCTATGCCGAGGCCGACTCCGAGACACTGTTGCATCGGTTCTTCACCGCAGCACCCCACCTCGGAGAGAGGCAGATCCACTACCTCGCCGAGGTGGATTACGAACGCCGCCTCGCCCTCGTTGCCTTTGGTGATGATGGCCACGGAGTGGGCATTGCTCGCTACGAGGGTCTGACCGACCCCACTCGTGCCGAGGTCGCCGTCGTGGTCCACGCCGAATGGCGCCGCCGCGGGATCGCAACCGAGTTGCTCAGCCGTCTCGAGGAGCCGGCCCGGCAGAAGGGGATCGACGAGTTCATCGCCGTCTACCTGCCAACGAACCGGGCGGTGGCCGCTGTGTTCGAGCATCTCGGCTACGGGCGGCCCAAGATCGTCGACGGGCTGGCCCGGGTAGAGAAACACCTCGACTGACCCCGGTACCATCGCCATCCATGTCGTTTACCGTCACCGAGGTCGGCCAACAGATCGATGTCTTTGCTCCCCGCGATTGGGCCGCCGGCTGGGATCCCGTTGGGCTCCAGATAGGAGACGCGGACGCCACCGTCGAATCGATGGCGGTATGCCACGAAGTCGATGATGAGGTCGTTGGCGCCATCGAGTCGGCGCCGGTCGATCTGCTGGTGACGTACCACCCCTTGCTGTTCCACCCCACCCGCACCTTCATCGCCGGCTCGACGGCCGCCGGGAGGGCCTACCGCCTCGCCAGAATCGGGACCAGCGTTCTGGTGGTGCACACCGCTTTTGATTCCGCTCCACGCGGGACTGCCGACGCCCTTGCCGACCTCATCGGGCTGACCGACCGCAGCGGTTTCTTCCCGGCGTGGGGACCGGACGCGATCAAGGTGGTGACGTTCGTTCCCGCCGACAGCGTCGATGCGGTCGCCGACGCCATGACCGCAGCGGGTGCCGGGACGATCGGTCACTACACCGGGTGCTCGTTTCGCGGCAAGGGCATCGGCACCTTCATCCC
>SDBT01012286.1_pt1 | contig 13762 bp, 8 predicted proteins | sample 2277101 | NCBI WGS metagenome assembly SDBT01 (sample SAMN10404973, study PRJNA504765) | marine sediment metagenome | isolation source: marine sediment core GS10_PC15, 103 cmbsf | place: Arctic Ocean: Southern Knipovich Ridge | collected 2010
TGCAATTGTATGATGAAGCCGTGATATTTTTCTCTTTTGTTTTTTCCAGTTATTTGAACCTTTCCTTTTTCTCGAAAGTTTCCGCTGTTCACCGGCAAGCCGGTCTTCATGCTTTCTGAAACTGTTCACACCCTTAACCATGGTGCCATCTGAAAAGGCGGCAAAACATTTCACCCCGGCATCAATACCAATTTCCGACTCGGAAGGATGCTTACAGGTTTCAATCATCTGCTCGACCTGGATGGAAGCGTACCATCGCCCGCCTTTGAATGTTACAGTGATGTTTTTAATGTTTCCGTTGATAATGCGACTTTTGTGAAAACCCACCCATCCGATCTTTGGAAGAAATATCCTGCGGTTATCTATTTTGAAACCCTGTGGAAAGCGGATACCATCTACTGATCCTTTCTTTTTAAACACCGGCAAACGCTTCAGGGGCTGGCTTTTATCAAAGCAGTCTTTAAATGCCCTTTCCAGGTCCCTGAGCTTTTGCTGCAGAACCTGTGATGGGCACTCCTGCAAGAATGAGTACTCATCGGATCGTTTCCAAAGGGTCAGCCAGAAAGCCAGTTCATTGTAGCCGAGCATACCTTGCCGGTGCTCCAGGTGCTCCAGGTGCTCCAGGTTCAGAGCAAGGGATTTATTCCAGAGAAAACGCGAAGAACCACAGAATCGAAGAAGTTTGCTTTCAATATCTCCATTGGTCTTTAGTCTAACTTTATATGCTTTTCGTATTGTTGGCATTAACTTAAAGGTACGAAATATATTGGTGTTATACAAGATTTTACGTACAAAATTATATGTCGTCAATTAACAATACCGGTATTTGGTCTTTGGCTACTAAATACGAAAAAATCATCTTAAGGCGGAGCATCTCAGTGCGCATATATCCAGTCCCTGAAGTGAACTGGTTTTACGCGCATTTGGGATAAAAAATACTGATACTCAGTCCCACAAGAAGATCATAAAGGTCAGCGCCATGAACATGATCGCATATTTGGCCGATCTCATGGTTTTCTGGTATTGGTCCACCGGAAGGATCAGAAAGTAGCCAAAGGCTGACTCTTCAGTGTGATAAGCGGATCTCAGGTGTGATATCGGCATCAACTTCAAGTTCCCCGGGCAAAAAATGGGCGAAACGGATCTCCTGGTATTGCTTGTCATCCTGCTCTATATAATGATAATAAGGGATGGACAGCACCGGTCCATTTACGGTCTGGCCATAGCCCCATTTCGAGCCAATCTCGGATATGACATCCAGTTGTGTCTGCTCCTTTTCACTGATCAGGTTACGGATCATGGCTCCGGGGATCAGCATGATCAGGATCAGCAGGCCAATGATGATTAATTTAAAAGTTACGGACTGCCAGAAGGAAGGGCGTTTCGGAACAGGAATTTCCATGATGCGGGGTTTTTAAAAAATGGTTCTGGAACAAAACGCAGCATGCATTCCTTAAATTACTTTCATCCTGTTAAAAAACGTTAATCCGCCGGATCCCTCACTCATGCCGCAGTGCATCTCCCGGATTGGTAACCCCGGCTTTATAACTCTGCAGGCCTATGGTTATAATGGCAATCAGGTAAACACCTGCCGCGGACAGGAAAAAGATCCAGACCGGCAGGTTGATCTTGTAGGCATACATTTGCATGTATTCCCTGATGATCAGGTAGGATACAGGCCAGGCGAGGATATTGGCCAGTAAGACCCACCTTGAAAACTTGCCTGATAAAAGGAGCATCACTCCCGAAACAGATGATCCGAATACCTTCCTTACCCCTATCTCCCTGGTCCTCTGTTCTGTATTGAACAAAGCCAGTCCGAATAATCCCATACAGGCAATGAGAATGGCCAGTATGGCAAAATACAAAAGCATAGAACTCATCCTCTGCTCCGCTCTGTAAACTTCCCCGAAGACATCATCCATGAAACGATATTCAAATGGTTCATTCGTATCGATTTCCTCCCAGGCTTTCCGGATATCCGAGATCAATCCCGGCAGGTTGCCTGTCCTGAACCTGACCAATAAATAATCATACCCCAGGTAGGGATTCATATCGAAGATCAGGGGTGCGATCTCCTGGTGTACGGGTGCAAAATGAAAATCCTTAACTACCCCTATCACTGTGTGGTCCGTGTTCCGGTATATGGTTTTCCCCACAGGTTCCTGCCAGTCCAGTTGCCGGGCCAGGGACTCATTTATCAGATAAGCTTCCCTGTCTGTGGAAAAATCCTCCGAGAAATCCCTTCCACCTGTTACCTGCAGGCCGATAGTACGTATATAATCGAAATCCACCGCCACCTTGTTAAACATAATAAAGCGGTCAAAGCCCTCGGGACGGTAACCATTGGAAGTAAAACCTTCCCCCGGCACCTGTGAGGTGGCAGATGAACTGATCACTTCAGGAATCCCGGATAATGCATCCTTCAGACGTTCATACTGCTGTTTGTAAGATTCACTGGTAAATTCCAGGATCATGATATTATCTTTACTGAAGCCTAGGTCTTTGGACCGGATAAAACCCAGCTGGGCATAGATCACAAAGGTACAGATGATAAGCACAATACTGATAGCGAACTGTATTAGTACCAGTGAATTACGTACACCGGAATAACCTTTCTGCCCCTTGAACAGACCTTTTAAAACACTTACGGGTTTGAAGGCTGACAGGTAAAAAGCCGGGTAGCTGCCTGCCAATATGCCTACAAGCAGCACGAGAATGGGAATGCCAAGCAAAAGATCCAGGTTGGACCACTGATACAGGTCGAGCTGCCTGCTTACCATGTTACTGAAGGCAGGCAGCAGTATCTCGATAAGTATCAGCGCAATCACCAGTCCAATCATGCTCATTATGATTGATTCGCCAAGAAACTGCCTGATCAGATTTGTCCTTGCTGCTCCGAATACCTTGCGCATGCCGACTTCTTTTGCCCGCTTTGTAGCCATCGCGGTAGTCAGGTTCATGAAATTGATACAGGCGATGAACAGAATAAAAATGGCAATGGCAGTATATATATAGATATTGGCCATGCTTCCGGTGGGACCGATCTCACCGACATAACTTGATCTCAGGTGAATTTTTTCGACTGGCTGCAGGGAAGCATTTATTGAAGCCCCGGCACTCTCATATTTACGGTTAATGTTCTCATACATGAAATCAGGGAATTTTGCTTCCAGTGCATCGACATCGGCTCCTGGGACCAATTCCAGGTAGTGATAATACTGCATCCCGCCAGTCCACTCCATATAATACCTTTTATCCTGGTAACGGCTTGAGAAAGAAATCAGGGAACTGAACTGCAGGTGGGAATTAGCCGGCGGTGCCTTAATTACACCCGTGATGATCAGGTCATCCCGGTTATTCCAGCGGATCGTCTCTCCCAAGGGATCATTATCTCCGAAGATCCGCAGCGCAATCTCTTCGCTGAGGACTACCGAGTAAGGATCTGCCAGTGCAGTATTGGGGTCTCCTAAAAGCAACTCGAAAGAGAACATCTGAAAGAGGGAGGAATCGGCATAAAACAATCCTTCTTCACGGTAAGTTTTCTCCCTGTAAGAAAAATAACCGTCTTCCCGGTAGGAAAACCGCATACTGCGAACCACCTCCGGAAAAGCCTCCACCATGGCGGGTCCCACGGGAGCTGTCATCTGAGGAGACATGGTAGCTCCTTCCGGCATCACAAGTTCAAAAACAACCCGGTGCAGGTGGTCCTTTTTATCATGGAACCGGTCAAAACTGAATTCATGCTTTATAAAGATCAGGATCACAAGGCTGCAGGTAATCCCAATGGTCAGGCCAAAGATATTGATCAGCGCATACACGGGATTGCGCAGCAGGTTCCGGATGGTCATTTTCAAATAGCTACTAAACATCGCATTAAATTGTATGGTCATTTGCAATTAATATACCATATCAGTTATATATCTCAATTTCTGTTCATTGCAAATCAAGAACTGGATATTCAATCTATCTTTTTGTTGCGAATTGCTACATTTTTTTGTTTCAAACTGAAACAATTGATATCTTGATAACGCTGATGAATACCAAACCAGGCAAAATACTGGTCATCGATGATGACAGGGATATCCTCCTGACCACCCGGGTTGTCCTCAAAAAACAGTTCGGATTGATCAAAACAGAGTCCGATCCTGAAATGATCCTGCAACAACTCGAGAATGAGCTCTTTGATATCATCCTGCTGGATATGAATTTCAGTGCAGGGGCCACCAGCGGCAAGGAGGGAATGAAATGGCTGCGTGAGATCAGAAAGAAGGACGGATCAGCGCATGTCATCATGATGACTGCTTATGGGGATATTGACCTTGCTGTAAAAGCAATGAAAGAGGGGGCTGCCGACTTCATCGTCAAACCCTGGGATAATCAGAAACTGATGGCCACTGTCATCAATGCATACCGCCTCAGCCAATCCAAAAGAGAGATCATTGAATTACGCAGGAAACAGGAGCTTTTGCATCAGGACCTGGACCAGGAGTTCAGCGAGATCATCGGCAGATCGGACCGGATGAAGGTTGTCTTCGATACCATCAGCAAGGTGGCAAAGACGGATGCCAATGTATTGATCCTGGGAGAAAATGGTACGGGGAAGGAACTTATTGCCAGGGCCCTGCACAGGGAATCGGAACGATCACAGGAGATCTTCGTTTCCGTTGACCTGGGAGCCATCCCGGAAACCCTGTTCGAGAGTGAACTCTTCGGACATGTAAAGGGCGCCTTCACCGATGCCGGGGAAGATCGCAGCGGGCGTTTTGAGGTGGCATCGGGAGGCACACTATTCCTTGACGAGATTGGGAACCTGTCCCTGCCTCTGCAATCAAAATTACTGTCGGTTGTCCAGAACAGAGTAATAAACCGCGTTGGATCCAGCAGGGAAACCGCTATCAACATCCGCCTCATCTGTGCTACCAATATGCCCCTTTATAAGATGGTCCAGGAAAAAACCTTCAGAGAGGACCTCCTTTACAGGATCAATACCGTAGAGATCAAGGTGCCCCCATTGCGCGAGAGAAGATCAGACATACCGCTTTTCACTGATCACTTCACCCGGCTTTTTGCCCGGAAATACAACAAAACAGGGATCTCCCTGCATCAGGATGTTTACCAGAAGCTCGATACATACTCATGGCCGGGAAACATTCGTGAATTACAACATGTTGTTGAAAGGGCTATCATCCTGAACGACAAGGACATACTAAAGCCTGCAGATTTCCTGATCATGCATGACACCACCCGCATTACAGACCCTGTCGGTTTCCGGATGGAAGATGTGGAAAAACAAACCATTCAGCAGGTCCTGGAGAAGTACCGCTACAATATCAGTAAGGCAGCAGATGAGCTGGGAATGGCAAGGACTACCCTGTACAGAAAAATGACGAAATATGGCATTTCGTAGCTACCGTATACGGATTGCTGGCAGGATCATACTGACCGGCCTGTTCATGGCCTTCATGTTTTATGCCATGGGGCAGGAAAAGTGGTATGTAGCAACGGGTGTTTCTGCACTGATCGTGATATTGCTTATGATTGACTTATTCCGGTTTATTGACCGTTCAAACCGGGAATTTACCAGCCTGCTGGAAGCTTTAAAACACCAGGATTTCACCCAATCCTACAGCAGGAAATTCTCTGAAAAGTCCTTCAGGGAGCTTGAATCCAGTTTTAATGAGATACTGGAACAGTACCGGGGGGCCAGAATGGACCAGGCCGCCCAGTATCAATATCTTCAAACCGTCATTGAACATATAAACATTGCCCTGATCTGTTTCAATAATTCGGGGAAGGTCTTTCTTTTTAACCAGGCTGCAGCTGTTCTTTTCAGGAAAGCTAAAGTGGAAAGCCTTGAACCGCTGAAATCCATTCATCCTACCCTTCATCAATTGATGGTCAATTTACGGGCCGGCCAGCGGGAAGTCATCAGGGTCAACAGGGAAGGGGAATTGCTGCAATTATCAGTACATGTAACAGAATTCCGTGTAAGGAAGGAGAAATTTAAACTGGTTTCCCTGCAGAACATCAGGCATGAGCTGGAAGAACAGGAACTCGATTCCTGGCAGAAGTTGATCCGGGTACTGACACATGAGATCATGAATTCGGTTACACCAGTCTCATCCCTGAGCTCTGCGATCAATGAAATGTTAACAGACGAGAAGGGCCGGCGTCGGGCATTGGGGACCCTGAGCAGTGAAGACCTGGACGATATGTATTCAAGCCTTGATACCATCGAAGAGCGAAGCAGGGGTTTGCTGAGCTTTGTGGCAGATTACAAGAATCTGACCCGGCTCCCCCAACCCGTGTTTGAGGATATCGCCGTGGAATTCCTGTTAAACCACATGCACAGGCTGTTTAAAAAGGACATGGCCAGTGAGAACATAAATTACCAGGTAAAGATTCCCGCCCATCAAATGAGCATATGTGCCGATTCCATGATGATCCAGCAGGTCCTGATCAACCTGATAAAAAATGCTATGGAAGCAGTGAAGGAATGTGAGGAGAAGTCCATTATGCTGTCTGCTGATTCCAGGAACGAAAAGGTCATTATTCGCGTCAGAGATAACGGGAAAGGGATTGATGACGAGGATCTTGAAAAGGTATTCATCCCTTTTTACACCACCAAGAAGAAAGGATCAGGGATAGGGCTAAGCCTGTCTAAGCAGATCATGAGATTGCATAAAGGATCCATCCATTTCCAGTCGGATGACTCCGTAACCGTATTTAATATTGAATTTTAACCATTCATTTACCCGGCTATGAAATCAATCATACTTCTTTTATTCCTGTCCCTGTCCCTGGTAATATCCGGACAATCCGTCCCCGGATCTACCGGTTATGAAATCACCGAAATGGATATAATGAATCCGTCTCCCCATCTCATCCGGACAAAGTCGGCAAATGCTTATGGTATCATCGGCACTCCCTATGTTTTTGAGGATTTCAAGCAGGGGAATATCTTTTATTCCAATAAGCTGAGGGTTGACGGTAAGCTGCTCAACTATGATTGTTATAACGATCGGTGGGAATACTCATCCGGCAATTCTGTGTATCTTTTGAACAGCAGCAAGATAGACTATTTCGAGATCTTTCCCGGACAGGACAGGACCATGCTCTTCAAGCAGATCTTTGTTGAGAAACTTAAAAAACACGTTTTCCTGCAGGTCCTGCATAATGAAAATTCAACCCTTTATAAAAGATACTTCAAGGAATTCAAAGAGGCAGATTATGGAGGAGCTTACAGTCAGGACAGGCGGTATGATGAATACCATGACCGTCACTCGTATTATCTTAAAACGGCTGATAATGAACTCCAGATGCTTAAATCCAAAAAGAAATCCGCACTGGAGATCATGGAAGATAAGAGTGACGAACTCGAAAAATACATCAAAAAGGAAAAACCCGATCTTAAAACTGATGATGGACTGGTCCAGCTGATCCGTTTCTATGACAGTCTTGAATAATTGGCCAGGGAATTAATCTGTCTCTATGAAGTTGATCTCCAGATCGAGTATACTGGAATAGTATTCACCACGTTCGAGGATATCATCATCCCCCTCTTCATAATACCAGTTTACCTTCAGGTCTCTCCCTTCAACTAGGAGCTCACTGAGTTCACGAAGGATCTGCATAACGAACTTGGCTGAACCGCTGTTAAAATATTCCAGCTCAATATCCACGACGGTGGAGTCACTGGGTGTATGACAGTAATCCAGTACCCAGTTCAGGATATTATCATAAAACTTGGAAGCATCTTCAGGAATGGAACGCCCGCCAATCCTGATCCTCCCGGATGGATCCAGCAGGACATTGGGGGTTCTTTTGGTGCTTTCCAGTGAGACCAGTTCCATGATTTACAATCGAAACTTAAATATACTACTTTTTCAAAAATAATGAAACGCCCTTAAATCACGGTCAACCGGGGTTCAAATCGGCAACCTTGCCAGGGGTGAGCTGTCGAGTCCGGCAAATTCCCCGGCCAGGAATTTAAAGTATCCGGTCATGGCTATCATGGCAGCATTGTCTGTGCTCAGGCTGATCTCGGGTATGAAAACATTCCAGCCACGCTTTAGGGCGAGCCATTTTATCCGTTCGCGCAGTCCGCTATTGGCAGAAACACCTCCCGCAAGGGCAATCTCCCTGATACCGGTTTGCAAAGATGCCTTTTCAAGTTTATCTGTTAATATCTCAACAATGGTTTTCTGAATGGAGGCACAGAGGTCGTTCCGGTTTTGTTTGATAAAATCCTTATTCTCTTTCAGGCGGTCCCTTATAAAATACAGAAAAGCTGTTTTCAAACCACTGAAACTATAATCCAGTTCCCTCATGACCGGCTTTGTGAAGGTAAAGGCATCCGCGTTTCCGTCGCGTGCATAACGGTCAACCAGCGGTCCGCCAGGATAGGGAAGTCCGATTACCTTGGCGCTTTTATCAAAAGCTTCACCGGCAGCATCATCAATTGTTGTACCGATAATTTCCAGGTCGAGATAATCCCTCACTACAATCAGCTGGGTATGGCCGCCGGAGACAAGGAGACAGAGGAATGGGAATGAAGGCATGCTGACATCCCTGTCCGGTTGTTTCAGAAAGTGAACCAGGATATGGGCCTGCAGGTGATTGACCTCTACCAGCGGAATGTCTCCTGCCAGGGCAAAACCCTTGGCAAAGGAACTTCCTACCAGCAATGACCCGAGGAGCCCGGGTCCCCTGGTAAAAGCCACAGCGGAGAGGTCCCGTGATTTAATCCCTGCCATTTTCAAAGCCTGGTCCACGACGGGTACTATATTTTGCTGATGCGCCCTGGAAGCTAGTTCCGGGACGACCCCCCCGTACTTGCGGTGCACTTCCTGGTCTGCCACTATATTTGACAACAGGACGCCATCCTGAACCACGGCTGCTGCCGTATCATCACATGAAGATTCTATTCCGAGAATAATTACTGGCATCTTAATTGCAAGTAAATGAGGGTAGTTGAACTATTTTTGTTAATTTCAGGATATTAATGAGGTGAAATTATAAAAAAATTACTGAAAATACTGGTGATCATCGTGCTGGGAATTTTTGCCATTCCGGCAATGGCATTTATTATCCTTCAAAACAGCATGGTCCAGACATACCTCGCCAACAGGATCGCTACTACTATTTCTGAAAATTTAGAGGCTGATTTTTCCATTGAATCATTGGACATGATACTATTCAACCGGGTAGTATTGAAGGAGGTTATGCTAAAGGACCAGTACCTGGATACCCTGCTCTATGCCCCCAGCATGATTGCTACCCTGAAAACTTTCAGTCCATCGACCAACAGGATTGAACTAAGCAGGCTTAAATTCAAGGATGCCACAATCAGGCTGTCAACCGACACCACCAAGACCATTAACCTGAAATTTATCACACAGGCACTGAAAAAACCACCTGATTCAACCAAAGTAAAATGGAAGGTTAGCATTCACAATATTGACTTTGAGCAATCAAGATTCAAGTATGAAAACCACTTCAAGCCCAGGGAACCGGATAACGGTGTGAATTTCACGGATATGGATTTTGCCGACATGGATCTCCGGGTCAGGGACCTCAGGGTAGACTCCGGTACCGTTCAAATCCTGATCGAGCATCTGGATTTCAGGGATAAGAGCGGCTGGGTGATGCATGATCTTTCCGCGCTAATGAGTATCAACAGGGAATTCATGAAATTCAAGGATCTGCATATCATTTTAGATGATTCTGATATCAGGGCAGACAATCTGGATTTCATGTTCAATAGCTGGAAAGATTTTGGTAATGGGGGGTTCCAATCCAAGGTAAAATTGAATTTCGAATTTTTGCCATCCAGGATCAATATGGCGGATGCAGCCTATTGGGCATCTTTCCTGCATGGGATTGATATAAGGGTTAACCTCACAGGTACCCTTCATGGCAGGCTGAACAGTTTCAAGGGTGAAAATATCCTCATGGAGTATGGCAATCATACCTTATTCAGCGGAAATTTTGACCTGAATGGCCTGCCGGACATCCAGGAAACCTTCATGTATTTTGACATTCAGGAACTGACGACAACAGTTGCTGATATCGAGTCCTTTCAAAAACCGGGAGAGCCCGGTGAAACAGTGGACCTTTCCGAACGGCTATCCCAGCTTGGAGACATTACTTACCATGGAAAATTTGCAGGCTTCTACAATGACTTTGTCTCGTATGGCACCCTGATCACCGATGTCGGACAGCTTTCCACAGACCTGTCTATCCGGCCCGATTCCCTGGAGAATGTACATTTCAACGGAAAATTGAACACCGAGGACTTTGATCTTGCCAGGCTGACGGACCTGGGGGATATAGTAGGCAAGATGAGCATGAATGCACATGTAGAAGGCACAAGCTACAAGGGAGGATCCCTGGGCGCCCGCATGGACGGACATATTTCAAAGGTTGAACTTAACAATTATGAATACCAGCATATTAACTTTCAGGGCGACCTGTCGAACAGGAAATTTGACGGATCCTTTTCTGTCAGTGATCCCAACCTGCAGATGGAATTTTTCGGGAAGCTTGATATAAACGACACACTTCCTGGTTTTGACTTCACGGCAAACGTCGATAGGGCCAGGCTTTTCCCCCTGCACCTTGCAACCACCGATCCGACTTTCACCCTGTCCTGTTACCTGAGGGCGAATTTTCTAGGATCTGACATTGATGAATTTGACGGGGAGATCAACCTGGTGAATTCCCTTTTTCAAAAGCAGGGCAAACAGATACAGATCTACAATTTCAACCTCTATGCACAACACCGGCCTGACAGCAACCGCATGATCCTGAAATCTGACCTTATAGATGCAGAGATCTATGGCCAGTATGAATTCGAGGATATCGGAAAAGCCACCGGCAGGCTGCTGGCCCATCACCTGCCAGCCTTCAGGGACATTATTAAGAAAAATCAAGACACAGAGGATGAAAGCTTCAACAACTTCCGTTATGAGTTCCATTTGAAAAATACTTACCCCATTACAGATTTCTTCTTCCCGGAAATTGAGTTTGCCAGGGATTCGAAGATCTATGGGAACTATAATCCTGCCATTTATGAATTTAACCTGGAAGGGGACCTCCCCAGTTTTCAATACGGGGAGAATAAGTGGGATAACCTGGAGATCAGCCTTGTAACCAATGATTCCACAGCCCATTTCCTGACCACATGCGAATCATTGGTTTCTGGTTCCGTGTTGAATATGGAGAATATCAGACTTAGCTGGAATATTGACAGCGACAGCCTCAATTATAGCCTGCTGTGGAAAAATAAAAACCAGGAGGACATTTCACTGGGTGACATCAGTGGATTTGCTTCCTTTATGTACCGGCCATCCTACCAAATCCCCAGGATTGATATACATTTAAATCCGGGCAAGATCTATATCAGGGATACGATCTGGGACCTGGACCAATCGGGGATCACCATCGATACTTCATCAGTAGAGTTTCATAAACTCCGGGTCCGTCACAACACACAATCTCTTGCCGTCAATGGTAAACTATCAAGACATGCCGCAGATGAACTGGATTTCAATTTTACCAACCTGGATCTGGAACACCTGAACCTGATCACCAGTAAATCCGGATTGCAACTTGACGGAATCATGAATGGAACAACCACCATATCGGATGTATATAACAATCCAATGTTCCTTTCAGATATCAGAATCAACCATCTGTTCATTAATAAAGAGGAACTGGGCAATGCTTTCATTCGTGCCAGGTGGATCAACCCCGAGCAGAAAATCCGTCTCGAAATGGAAGCCATGAGGGGAAATTTGAAGACCCTGGATATCAAGGGAGATTATTACCCTGATAACCGGAAGATCAATTTTAACCTGGCCCTTGACAAGCTGAAGCTAGAGATCTTTGAGCCTTACACCAGTGGAGTGATCACAGACCTCGACGGATTTGCAAGCGGACAATTACAGCTCGGGGGTTTTACAGATAAACCCATGGTCAACGGTTCATTGAATATGCAAAAAACATCCTTCCGGGTGGAATACCTTCAGACCATTTACAGTTTTACAAATGAAATTACAGTAAGGGACAACAACCTGATAATTAAAGATTTTGAGCTTTTTGATGAAACCGGGAACAGATCCGTAATGCAAGGTATTATTAAAAACCAGTATTTCCGGGATTTTGATTTTGATCTTAGTCTCAGGGCGGATAATTTCAATTTCATGGAGACCCGTTCAGTCCATAACCAGACCTTCTATGGTGACGCACGGGCGAGTGGCCTGATCAGGTTTATTGGCCAGCCCGGTAACCTGCGCCTCGTTGTTTCCGCTAAAACGGAAAAAGGCACACATATATTCATCCCTATCAACCAGGGAAGGGATCTTCAGGAAAATAATTTCATCACTTATATTCAGCCTGATTCACTGGTAGTGGAAGAAGAAGAGGTAGACCGGCAATATACAGTTGACCTGACCGGGCTAAGCCTTGATTTCGACCTGGAAGTTACCCGGGATGCAACTGTGGAGATTATTTTCGACCCCAAGGTGGGTGATATCATGTCGGCGAATGGATCCGGGAATATCCAGCTGACCGTAAATCCGCAAAATGATTTCGAAATATTCGGAGAATACATCATTGAACGCGGGGATTACCTCTTTACCCTCCAGAATATCATCAATAAAAGGCTGAGTGTTCAACGCGGAGGGAGGATCACCTGGAACGGGGATCCCACAGGGGCAGTGATCAATATGAGTGCCATATATGATACCAGGGCAGCACCTGGTGTACTGGTACCCGAACCCACGGAAAACCTGAAGAAACGCATGCCGGTTGAATGTCACCTGATCATGGAAGGCAACCTTCTCAGCCCTTTGCTCAGTTTTGAAATTGAAATGCCTACCGCCGAGGAAGAAACAAGGAATGTGCTACGAAATGCCATCAGTACCGAGGAAGAACTTACCAAACAATTCTTATCTCTCCTGGTGATCAACAATTTCTCTGCCCCCAGTACTACCTCCGGGGGATCCGGCAATACGGGTGCCGGTATGGCCGGTGTCACTGCCAGCGAGCTTCTGTCAAACCAACTAAGCAACTGGCTGTCACAGATCAGCAACGACTTTGATATAGGTGTGAACTACCGGCCCGGGGATGAAATATCCAGCGACCAGGTTGAAGTGGCCCTCAGCACCCAGATATTTGATGACAGGGTATCCATCCATACCAATGTGGATGTTTCTGACAAGTCTTCAAATACAGCTGCCAATCAGCAGACTAATACGATAGCAGGGGACTTCGACGTGGATGTCAAGTTGACTGACAATGGGAAATTCCGCCTTAAGGCCTTCAACAGGTATAATTATGATCAACTCTATAAAACTGCACCATATACCCAGGGAGTGGGATTTCTGTACCGGGAGGACTTCAACAGTTTTGGCGAACTGGGTAGACGTTACATGAACGTTTTCAGGGGGTCAAAACAGAAAAAGAAAAACAAGGAGAAAAAAAATGTCAGTGATAACACAACTGATGCCACGGGCAAACGCGTGGAAAAAGTTAACGGATTTTAGACCGCCACAACTGAGTTGCTCTAAGACTTTTCTGTAATCCGCTTTTCTTTATACCTGCATACTGGACTCAACATCTCGCTCTTTTGTTCATGTTTTTCATGATATTTAATGCGAAATTATCATTCCAGCCACACATTTTTCTTTTGTTTTTAAAGCTTGTCTTCACGGTATTGTCCTGCTTTATAGCATTGTATGCGATTTTTCTGATG
>SDBT01012287.1_pt1 | contig 13761 bp, 15 predicted proteins | sample 2277101 | NCBI WGS metagenome assembly SDBT01 (sample SAMN10404973, study PRJNA504765) | marine sediment metagenome | isolation source: marine sediment core GS10_PC15, 103 cmbsf | place: Arctic Ocean: Southern Knipovich Ridge | collected 2010
TTAAATATGTTCAAAATAAAAGGCCTGGAGAAAGCGGGAAGATCTGATTTTAAATGCCTGATTGAGAATTACAGGTTTAGAATTATGGACTTTAACGGGCAATGACCTTATTATTTTAGTAAGATTAAAGTGTCTGTCAGGGATGGCTGAAATGAAGAGAACAAAAATCAAATATATTTTTATCCCGATTTTTCTTTTTTCCTTATTCTTATTCTATGGAGCTTATGGGAAAGATGGAAAAACGCCGGAAAATGCGGGGGAAAAAGACATGATCCTCGTGAAAAATATCGATTACTTTTCCGTGCTCGGTATTTCAAAACCGATGTCTGAATTTGACGCGGTTGATTTTTCCACGGAGTCACTGGACGGTCAAAAAGTGGCCTTAAGTGATTTTCGAGGGAAGGTTGTTTTTTTAAATTTCTGGGCAACATGGTGCGACCCGTGCAAGGCTGAAGTTAAGGATATTGACACTCTCTGGGACACTCTCAAGGATGAGGATTTTGCATTGATGGCGGTCGATTTAAGGGAAGACAAGAGGAAAATAAAATCATTTATGAAGAAGAGGGGAATTGATTTTCCCGTATATCTGGATCCCAGGGGGAAAATCGCGTCCTCCTATCGGATCGGCGGAATTCCGACTACGTTTATTATCAATCCTGATGGAAAAGTCGTAGGGCGCGCTGTCGGTCCAAGGGACTGGGGAAGCAAAGAATCGATTGAGTTTATGAGGAGTCTGATGAATTAGCTGTTTTTAAATTTTGAACGCAGGAGTATTTAATTAAGTGAGCAGGATAGAATGCGTCTTTTTTGATCTGGGTGGTGTTTTATATACCCTCGATTATGAAGCTGTATGGAGGGGCTTTTCTGAATGCTGCGGCATGCCGTCTGAAGAAGTTCAGAGTGCTCTATATTCAGACGGCACATTCATTGAATTCGAAACCGGAAAGATCTCATCACTACAATTCTATGAGGCTTTTAAAAGGCGCCTTGGATGCGGTGTGAGCTTTGAAGAGTTTAAAAAGATCTTCAATTCAATTCTTGTAAAACGTGATGACATGTTCGGGCTGGTTTCAGATCTAAGTAATTTTGTAAATGTTCTTATTCTGTCAAATACAAATGAGATCAACGCGGAGGTATTGAAAGGTGATCTCAGGGATCTGGATGGCGATGTTGTGTACTCATTTGAGGTTGGATACATAAAACCGGATCAGAGAATATTCAGGTTTGCTCTGGAAAAGAAAAGTCTCACACCCGAGAAGACGATATTTATCGATGATCTTGAAGAAAATGTCAGGGCTGCCCGGCTGCTGGGGATACATACCCATTTATATAAAGACAGGGACAGTCTTATGAGATTTTTTAACGGCTACGGAATTATCGACCGCCTATGAAAAAAGTAAACAAGTTCTTTGGTTTTGGGAGAGAATCCTTTGCAGCATGATGTATGGAAAAAAATTATCAGGGCTTGTATACCATCGCCTCCCAGACTGAATCATCTTCCAGCCGCTTACCGATGTTCACGTCATAAAAATCTTCAAGAGGCTTAAGAATATCGAATGACTCTTTATATACATTTTTAAGCACGTTTCGCACAATCTGTATTCCGGCGTCTGTCATTTTTCCGAGCGGCTTTCTTGGCGCTCCCGCCGGGATTCCAAGGGCATTCATTGCTGTTTTTATGGCAAGGGGATTTCGAAACCGGTCTTCAACTGAAATTTCGGCGCCTCCCGGCAATATACGTTTAGACTCCGCCTTAACAGTAACAATTGAAAAGAGGGGCCTCAGTTTATCCGCGATGGCCTTTCCCTTATCTGAGTTTCCTGAAAGGACGGAATCCACCATCTCTTTGACAGCACCTGGTACTATATTTGTGACAACAGAAATTACTCCTGAAGCTATTATCTTATTATTTATCATCATTTCGAGGGTCTTATCGTCGTCACCGGACATAATGCTCATGTCAGGCATGAGGTCCCTCTCTTCGATCATTCGAGAAATGTCGCCTGTCGCCTCTTTTATCGCGATGACCCTGTCGTATTGACCGCTCAATACAGCTATATCGGCTGGTGATATGGATGTCCCTGTTCTGCCCGGGATCACGTAGATGGCAATTTTGATATCTTTATATTCGTCAAGAATCCTTTGATAATACTCTTTCCGCAATTCAAGGCTGGACGGGCCGTTATAGTAGCAGTCGACTAAAAGAACTTTATCTATTCCGGATTCCAGCGCGTTTTTGCAGTAACCTGATGCCTCTTCTGTGCAGTTGGACCCTGTGCCGGCGAGCAAGCCGCACCTGTCTCCCGCGAACTCTTTTGCCTTTCTGACAACTGTATTATGCTCGTCCTTGCTCAGTGTGGGTGATTCACCTGTAGTACCGACCGGTAGAATGCCTGTGATTCCCTGGGCTATCTGAAATTCAATATTTTTTTCAAGGCCGGCATAATCAACACTTCCATCCTGCTTGAAAGGAGTGGTAAGAGCTGTCCAGGTTCCCCTAAAGTCAACTACAGGCATGGTACCCTCCCTTTAATTTTATAGGGAAATTACTAATGATTTTCTAATTATGCAATAAAATAATCGGGTCAGTTCCTGTTAAATATTGATGATAAAATGATTCCACTTAAAACAAAGGCCCCTCCAAGCCAGAACAGCCAGGAAAAACTTTCTTTTAAAATGATGAGGGAAAGAATTACGGCAAATACGGGCGTCATGTAAATATATATGGAAACATGAGATGCGGGCATCCTCTTAAGACATGTAAAGTACAGAGGGTAGGCGATCCCGATCATGGTCGCGCCAAGCAGCACCATGATTATCCATATATATGCGTCCGCTTCATAAAGCTGCTGGAACCCCACGCTTGAGGCCGTAAAAATAGTGAGCAGTACCGCTCCCGAGAAAAGGGCAAGGGTGGCCACGGTGAGCGGGTCATTGCGGGAGAGCACGTGTTTTCCGAAAACAGAATAAAGCGCGAATGAAATTACAGCGGACATTGAAAACAGACAGCCGGTGAGATTAACGCCGGAATTCAATGTAAAACCGGCGTTAAACGTTACAAATATTACCCCGGCAAAGGCAATAATGATCCCGATGATTCTATAAAAAAAGATCTTTTCTTTTAAGAATATAGCTGAAAAAATGGTTATAAATACAACGTTTGTTGATATCAGTACAGCGTTCATGGAGGCTGGAATACGTGAAAGAGCGCTGAATGTGAAAATCTGATATGAGAAAAATCCAAACACACCCAGAAAAAGGGATGAAAAAAAATCCCGCCGGGATATTTTGAAAACATCCCTCAGCCTTCCTGCCAGAGTTAGATAGATTAACAGGCTGAGAAATCCGGCAATCAGGTTTACAGCTCCCAGTTGAAACGGATGAACGGTTCTTAAAACTATTTTTCCCAGAGGATGCCCCAGAGCCCAGAAGAAAGCCGCGATGAGCATGAAGATATATTCAATCCGGAAGGGAAATGCTCTTTTTTCCATGCGAAAATGTTCCGTTTCTTATGATAAATTGAATGGGGTTCAAAAAAGTGCAGGGGCGTTTTGCCCCTGCCCTGATAAAAAAAGTGTTTTTAAATTCTATAATAAAAGCATTAAATGTACAATCTGTTGTATGGGACAGCTTAATTAGAGGCTGCAAGACAACCTCAATTACTTTGTTTTCTCCTCCAACTGGTCCAGCACAGTCTGCAGCTGCTCTATTTGTAATCCATATCCGGCGAAATCACCTTCACGCAGCATGGCCTGGGACTGGTTATAATAGAGGACTGCCCGGTCAACTAAGTTCTTGATGCTCAGTAAGGCTCCGAATTCCGGTTCTACAATTACAGCCTCTTCCTTTCCAGCTATTTCAGCTTCCGGTCTGCCGAACATTTTATAGAGAGCATCCTCCAGGTTGAGTCCAATTACTATATTGTCCTGATACCCGATAATTACCCGCTTTAATTCAGGAAGCTCGCTCTGTTCCGCCTTGAGGTATACGGGCTCAACGTATATCAGCGAATCCTTTATGGGATACACAAGCAGGTTGCCCCGGATGACACTCGACCCTTTTTGGCCCCATAGTGTGAAAAGCTGTGAAATTTCTGAGTTCTGGTCAATTCTTGACTCGATCTGAAGAGGCCCGTACAGGAGCTTTTCCTTTGGGAATTTGTATTCAATTATTCTTCCGTAATTTTCGCCATCGCACATGGCTGCTATCCACGCCAGCATGTTGTTTTTATTTGTAGGGGTGAAAGGCAGGATGAGGACGAACTCTTCATTCTGATCAGCATCAGGGAACTTTACTATCGTGTAATAGGGAATCATGTCGGTCTCTTCTTCACCGTAGATTTCCCTCGGTATATTCCACTTATCTTCCTTGTTGTAGAAAACCTGGGGGTCTGTCATATGGTAAGTTGAGTAAATTTCAGCCTGAACGGAAAAGATATAGAGCGGGTACCTGATATGTCTCTGAAGACCTTCAGACATCTCGCTTATATCATTGAACATGTCCGGAAAAATATTACTGTAAGTCTTGATAATAGGATCTTCCCTGTCTATAATGTAAAACTTCACGTCTCCTGTATACGCGTCTACGGTTATTTTCACCGAGTTTCTGATGTAGTTATAACGACCTTCGGAGGGGGTTGAATAGGGAAACTGGTCGGTGATGGTGTACGCGTCGATAATCCAGAAAAGCTTCTTATCGTGGACCACAAGGTAGGGATTCGGGTCGAACTTTAAGAACGGCGCTATTTTGGGTACCCGTTCCTGTATGCTTCTAAAGACCATGATCCTGCTGTCCGGATTGAGGTATTTAGTAAAGATGATCTCAAGGCTTTTTAACTGTACTGCAAGAAGGAACTTTCGAATGGAGCTCTTTATTTGTAAACCGCCGGTCCCCGCGTAGCGTACGGTCGCATTTGTATCACCTTTCGGATAATCAAACTCCGCCAGCTTTGTATTAACAATGACGTAGGGTATCGTCTGTTCACCGTAGTATATCTCGGGGCGCTCCAGTTCGAGAGGGACAAAAATCTTCGGTGGAATATCTTTCACAATTAAAACCGGCAACCCCTCTTCTCCGATCTCGTTTACGGGAGCCATAACAAGGCCGTACCCGTGCGTAAATTGAAGCGTCTCATTTACCCAGGTTTTCGCTTCCGGGGGTATTTCATCGTAGTTTATTTCCCTCGCGGAAAGCATCACCTGTCTGTATTCGTCACCGAAATGGTACCGGTCTACATCAACATCGTAAAAATCGTAGTAGAGCCGGAACTCCTGTATCTGAGAAAAGGTCGCCTTTAGAGGCCTGTGGTCCCATAACCGGATGTTTTTTGTTATTCCTTCTTCGGGAGTGAAATCAGCAGCTGTTAGTGAATCTTCTACCGGAAATGCTTCTCGTTCAATTATTTCAAGATTGAATCCTTTACGCGTATAATTGATGTTATTTTTAATATATGGGAGCTCCTTGACCAGTTCGTTAGGCCTTACTGAGACCTGCTGGACTATACCGGGAACAATTCCTGTAATTACTATTGCACCGGCAATAAGGATTCCAAACCCGATAAGCGGCTGTTTAAAACTATTCTTTTTTATACCGATGTAAGTCAGTACTGCTGTGAAGAGGGAGACAGCGATCATGACGTAAAACGAAGGCCTGGACACTTTTACGTCGGTAAATCCAGCGCCGTAAATGAGACCTCTTTTTGAGAAAAGAAGCTGATAGACCTTTAGCCAGTAATTCCACGCAATAATTATGACGATCAGAAGAATAAGGGAGATGATATGTTTTTTCGCCTGGTCACTGATGGTGAGCTTATTATTCTCAAAAGAAACATTTCCCGAAACAAGGTAGAGAAAACTCACCGCGATCATTGTCAGGATAATTGTTCCCAGGCTCCAGGATTTCAGGAAGAGGAAAACCGGCAGTGTAAAAACATAGAACGACAGGTCCCTGTGAAAGACTGGATCAGCGATGTTGAATTCCGCTTTATTGAAATATTTTAAAATGAGTTCCCATCTCCCGCTGCCGTTCCTCGCCATGATAAGGCCGAGTATCAACAGGCCAAGCAGGGCGATAATAATCCCGATTTTTCTGCTGATTTCAACGGGCACCCCTCCCTGCTGTATCTTTATACTCTGGATGTTCCCCTTTTTAAACGCAATGATAAAGTTGACACCAGCAAAAATCAGAAAGATAAAGAAGAAAGTAAACCACATCCCTATCCTCGTCCAGAAGACTGTTATAAAAACACTTAATAATCCCAGATTGTTGAACCACGTATAGTTGAGCCATATTTTTGCGCCGACGAACAGAGCAATAATGATAAAAATAATTATCCCTATTAATATTACGATTTTTACACCTGTTTTCATGATTTAACCTTGCCTTTCATTTAGTAGTTTTTATTTATGCAGATTTTTCTTCTTCATTTGCCTCTCTGAGTGTGAGAGGATTGACTTTTTCCCTTATGACATCTCCGGTGATAAGTATCCTGGAAATGTCGTCCCTGGATGGGATTTCATACATCAAATTGAGCATTACTCCCTCAAGGATTGACTTGAGACCCCGTGCCCCTGTATGTCTCTTAACGGCTTCTAATGAGATTTCATCAAGGCTGTCGGGGGTAAACTCTATATCAACTCCTTCGATTTCAAATATTTTTTGATACTGTTTTACCAGCGCGTTTTTAGGCTCTACAAGTATTTTTTTCAATGACTCCCTGTCAAGATCATGGAGCGGCGCTATAACAGGAAGCCTCCCTACGAATTCAGGAATGAGCCCGTACTTAATGAGATCGTCAGGGTGCACATTCTTTATTATTTCATCTAATTTTTTCTCTCCCTGTGTTTTTATATCAGCCCCGAATCCGATTGTTTTGTTGCTTATCCGCCTTTCGACGATCTTGTCAAGACCCACGAATGCTCCGCTGCATATGAATAAAATATTTCTCGTATCGATCTTCAGCATCTCCTGGTGAGGATGCTTTCTTCCCCCCTGGGGCGGGACCGACGCGACCGATCCTTCAATGATCTTTAACAGAGCCTGCTGAACACCCTCCCCTGAAACGTCACGTGTAATAGAAGGGTTTTCGCTTTTACGGGATATCTTATCGATTTCATCAATATAAATTATTCCAAGCTCAGCTTTTTCAATTTCATCGCCGGCGTTCTGGATAAGCTTAAGGAGTATATTTTCCACGTCCTCGCCCACATATCCGGCTTCAGTTAGCGTTGTTGCGTCGGCAATTGTGAAAGGAACGTTTAATTTGCGCGCAAGCGTCTGTGCCAGAAGTGTTTTACCGCTTCCTGAAGGGCCTATCAGCAAAACATTACTTTTTTCAAGATCCACATCATCCTGATGTTTACTGCTCAAATGGTTAATTCGTCTGTAATGGTTATATACGGCAACCGACAGGATTCTCTTCGCGTAATCCTGGCCTATGACGTATTGATTGAGAAAGTCGTTTATTTCAACAGGTTTTGGAAGATTATCCAGGCTGAGATGGGAAAGGCTGCCCTCCTCTCCGAACATTATATCACTGCAGAGCTCAATACATTCGTCACAGATGAAAACCCCGCCCGGCCCTGCGACCATCTTTCTTACCTTGCTCTGATCCTTTGAACAGAAAGAACATACTTTTTTTTCTATCTCAGGATACTTAACCATATACTTCCTCTCGACCTTTAATATTAGTAAGTATCGACTGCATTAAGAATAACTTGGCTTTAAAGTTCCGATTTTGACATTAAATATATATCATTGTTAATTTTTATCAACTCATTTAATTTGAATCCGGCTTACTCCTCTCAAGAACTTCGTCCACAAGGCCGTATTCAACAGCATCCTGTGCCGACATAAAGAAATCGCGGTCAGCATCTTTGTGAATTCTCTCAGAGCTCTGGCCTGTATGTTTCACCAGAATCCCTTCTATCAGCTCTCTGTATCTGCCAATTTCTTTAGCAGCGATTTCGATATCCGTCGCCTGTCCCTGTGCTCCTCCAAGAGGTTGATGTATCATCAGCCTTGCATTGGGCAGGGCGTATCTCTTTTTATTTGTGCCTGCACAGAGCAGTACTGCAGCCATGCTCGCGGCCTGTCCGATACAGATTGTGGAAACATCGGGCCTTACATATTGCATGGTATCATAGATCGCGAGTCCCGCTGTTATGAACCCCCCCGGGCTGTTTATATAAAGAAAAACATCCCGGTCAGGATCCTCACCCTCAAGAAAGAGAAGCTGAGCGATTACAAGATTGGCGGTAATATCATTAATTTCTGAATCAATGAATATAATCCTGTCCTTCAGTAATCGCGAATATATATCGTAGGCCCGTTCACCACGGCTTGACTGTTCTACAACCATAGGTACGAGTGCCATTATGTGTTTTCCTCCTCTTCTCCATAGTTAAGTTTTTTTACCTTATCGAGTTTTGCATCTTCATTGATAAGCTCCAGTGCTTTATCCACTTTTAATCTGTATCTGAGGTTTTCCAGGGTTTTGTTTTCAATCATTGTGTTTTTAAGGGTTTGAAGATCTTTTTTACTGTTTTCAGCATATTTTTTTATTTCTTCATCAATCTCTTTTTCTGATACATCAATATTTTCCTTATCAGCAACCTCATCAAGTATCATGTTATATTTAAGATTATTTAACGCCTTCGGCCGCAGGTTTTTTCTGTATTCTCTGTATTTTTCATCGTTCTCCTGCATCTTTTTAAAATCGATTCTGTACGCTGTTGAAATTTCAGACATAATACGATCAGTTTCCTGATTGACCATGGTTTCGGGTATTTCGAATTCTGTTTTTCCCATGATTTTTTTTACCAGTTCGTCCCTGGTCCTGGTATCTGAGCGACGGCCTGCTTCTGCCTCGAGTTGTTTCCGGATGTTTTTCTTTAGCTCTTCAAAAGTCTCAACATCACTGATGTCCTTTGCAAAATCGTCATCCAGTTCCGGCAGTTCCTTCTCTTTGACGTCTTTTACCGTGACATGTAAATGGACTGTCATCGGCTGTTCTTTTCCGTCCTCTGTAGTTTCGCTCGTAATAGATATGTCCTTTTCTTCTCCCTTTTCAAGACCCACAAGCTGTTTTGTGAATTCATCTGTTTTATCTTCAAGGAGGATTGTCTGATCCTCTTTTTTATTTTTACTCTCTCCATCTTCTGTCATCTCTTCATAGTCCAAGACAACATAGGCACCTATTTTTACCTTTTTGTCCACACTCACAAGTGTCGAGAAACGTTCACGTAAAGCTTCGATTTCTTTATTTATTATTTCATCGCTCACATTATATACGTATTTCTCCGAGGCAACACCCCTGTATTCAGCCAGTTTTATCTCCGGCATCACGTCAAACTCAGCTTTAAAAGAAAAATCCTCGTCAAGAGACAGATCACCCATCTCAGTAACAACAGGCTCGGATATCGATCTGTATTGATCTTTTTCCATGATTTGCTCGAGTGAAGCAGAAAGCAGATTTTTGATAGTTTTACTTTTTATACTGTCTGAAAAATGCATAAGGATCAGATTTCTTGGAACCTTACCTTTTCGAAACCCCGGTATTTTTGCGCTATTTTCGAAATACTTGATTATGTTTTCTCTCTCTCCATTGACTTCTGATCTGTCTACAGTAACCTGAACAGATATCCTGGCATTGGGTTCCTTCTTCACATCTTTTTGTAACTGCATGTGTAAACCTTTCAATCAATCGCTAATTCTTATCTGCTGATAAAAGATAACTATATTATTAATAAAAATAAATAATTTTAGTCGGTGGAGAAGGTTTTATTAAATAGAAGGACAATTTAAAGAAAAAGAATGAGCGGGAAACGGGACTTGAACCCGCGACATCCACCTTGGCAAGGTGGCGCTCTACCACTGAGCTATTCCCGCTTTATGTTATTATTCTGTAGCCCCTGGCCTGAAATGCAAAAATGATACTGTCTCTGGTTGCGGCCAGAAGCCGCGCTATGAATTTTGATAATTAACTATTAGTATAACAAAGAGTGACTTGAAAGTAAAATTATATTTTTTCTAAAGTGCAGATAAAAGCGTGTTAACTCTGCTTGAGCAAGTAGTAATGGGGCGGATGTTTCATGAAGAAAGAAATTATATCAATAATTGGCAATTTAGTACTCGACAGGATCATCATAAGAGATAAATGTATGGATTCATGCCCCGGCGGAACCGCCTTTTACGCTGGAATAGCTTTAGCAAAGCTTAATGCCGGTGTACAATTGATTTCAAAAATTGGAGCTGATTATCCGGATCACTTTTTAACAATTCTCATGGATGAGGGGATCAATATTGACTCGGTTACAAAAAGTAAAACTAAGAATTCAACATCTTTCCTGTTAAACTACTCTGATAACCTGGAGAATCGCGAAGCAAGAGTAACATGTCGAGGGCCTGTTATTACACCAGAAGACATCCCAAAACGCATCAATCAAAGCAGAGTAGTCCTGTTGGGAATGGTCGCAAGTGAAATAGACCCGGAAGTTATATCCCTATTAGATCATGATAACATACATCTCATTGGAGCGGATCTTCACTTTATTCGAGAAATTTCAGACGACGGAAAGATTACACTTGGACAGGGTGCGAGTTTCAGGCCTTTTATGCATAAGATTGATGTTATAAAAGGATCTTTCGTAGAGTTAAAAGCTTTTGCAGGAACAGGAAACATAAAACAGGCTTTAAAGAAGATATCATCAATGGGGCCAAAAATTATTCTCGCCACCGATGGTGCTAACGGGTCAATTCTCTATTACAAAGGGGCATTCTTTAAGATTCCGGCATATAGGGTTATTGTAGAGGAGACTACGGGCGCCGGAGATATCTTTTTATCCAGTTTTTTGTATTTTTGCGGTTTGAAACAGGATGATCCTGTGAAATCAGCATACCTGGCCTCAGCTGCAGCTTCCTTTGTTGTTGAAGGAAATGGTATTAGCAGTCTCGGTAACGAGGAAGAAATTAGAAAATGCGCTGAAATCTTAAATTAAAAAAACACTTCCTCCATTCCGTGATTCTTTCTCTACTTTTTTCATTTTTTTGCTTACAATTCTGCTTACAGCATTCAAAGAAGGTCGCTAGATAATACATCTAGCGATAAGAATATTATAAACCTAACCAATCTTTTTGATATTGAGCAATTCTGATAGAATTTTTTATTGTGTTATATATTTTATTCATGAAATTCGATGGGGCTTTATTTTTAATAATTAACTCTTCATTTTCATATTTGGCCTTTAGTATATGAATAGATATTAGGTCGATTCTTTCGATTTCTATAATAATTTGTTTATTACCAAACGTAGGGTGATTTATTGATATATAATCTGCATAAGACCTTTGATATGTTTTGACCTTGCTGGTTGTAAGACAATAAACATGGGAATCTTCAATGATGTTATCAGATAGGATAAGAAGCCATTTTTCAGCAATTTCACCATCTAGAAATTTAAATTTCTTGTCAATAAGGACCCTGCCCGCTTCAATCAGCTGGGCTGCAAGATGCCATGGGATCTGCAATGATAGTTTATTTCCATTGATCTGATAGTATTTTCAATATCTTTAACTTCATTTATCTTTTCGTGGGAAAGGCCATTATCCTTTAAATACAATGTGATATCAACTTTATCGGTATCTTCAGCTTCTTTATACGGGGATTCTTTATGTGTTTTCTCGCTTAAAACTTTAGCGGTCGTATACTTAAGCTCCAAAGCTACCTTTGATAGAATTTCTAGTTCTGATTTAGAAAACCATTTAGATTGAAAATCTTTTTTGGGGATTATTTTATACAGATCGTAACCTTCAGAGATTTTTTCTACTTTTATATCTATAAAATCAAATAAAAATTCTTTGAAGTTTTCAGTGATATCTCTTGAAAGACCTTCTTGGGGATTTGTCATTTCACGAATTGCGGTCATTCTTCGATAAGTATCAGAAGGAACAGGCCCCTCGGGCAATTTATTATAAGTATCCCGTGTAACAGTTCTGCCATATTCAAATAAATGATAACAGTCGAGATAATATATTAGCTTATTAGCTTTTGTTACACCGCATGTCTTTGTATTTTGGGCAAAATAAATAAGTATATTTCCTCTTCGCGTAAGTTCAATACGCTTTGTTAAATCCATAGCTTATTATTCCCCCTTATTCAATAAAACAATACCCTATTTAAACACTTTTTTCCACCATTTTCTTCAATTTTCGGTATTTTTTATATTTTTTCTTAATAAAGCTATTAATTGTTAAAAATATTACAATATAGACATTTCCAGCTTGTTCCACTGGGGCGCCTAGGGTGAATTTCATTGTACAGTACTTTACTTTCTCCAAAATCATGGTAATTTTTACATTCTTTATCAAAGGCAGCTTTTGGTGATGTGGCATAACTGTATCTGACCTTCCAATATAATCTACACTAAATTTTCCATTCTTCGCTATATTTCCAAGAGCACTAATTACCAGGTGAGGTTTTTGTAACTACTTCATCAATATTCTCTGAGGTAAAATCATATGGGCCCTTCATATCTAAACTTGACATAATTCCCTTTCATATGATTTTGCAAATGTCACATTCCACAATGATTACTAAAGTGCAAGAGATAGTTAGGGGAGTAGAGCTAGCTATCAAAATACCGGAAAAATATTTTGATAGCTTGGAAACGGCCCTCATAGAGATAGCTGATAAGATTGAAAAAAATCAGGAGGTGATAAATAGAAGAAAGATTGGGAGAAAACTCGATAATTTTATCAATAACAACAATTTGCGAGAGGGGGACTCGACCCCCCAAGCCTTAGGGCACTAGATCCTAAATCTGTAATGTGATTAATATATGACATATTTGGCAGGATTTTGAGTCATTTTGACTCGGTTTTAGCGAATTTTACCATATATTCCATATGCGTCATGGGAAAGTGGTAACAATTTGGTAACAGTGAATTTAATAAAATAATAATTGTCATTAAAGATCGCTATACTAATGCTCTAGATTGCTGCTCAGGCGGAATTCAGTGAGTCTCGAAAGCGAAAATAATTGTAACGAAGTTGCAAATGTATTGACTATGTACATTAATAAATGTATAGTTTATATAAATGATTATTTGGGATAAACAAAAAAATGAATGGTTAAAAACAGAGAGGAAAATATCCTTTGAAGAAATTGCAGAGAAGATTATTTACGGCAAAATTATGGATATTATAAAAAATCCATCCCGTCAATATCAAAAAGTATTTGTTATTAATATTCACAATTATATATATGCAGTACCATTTATTATGGATGATAATGAAAATATTATTCTAAAAACAGCTTATCCAAGTAGAAAACTTTATTCTAAATACGGAGGAAATAATGAAACTTGATAAATTCGAACAGAATATTGAGAAATCAATTGATAGTTATATACCTGTATCAGACGAAGAGCGTGAAACCATCTTAAAAGCGACGACAAAGAATAAGGCAATAACTCTCAGAATCAACGAAACCGTTTTAGAAATTATTAAGAAGCGGGCCGAAGAAGAAGGTATGCCATATCAAAGTCTTATTTCCAGTGTTCTATATAAATTCAGTACTGATAGACTTGTAGATGAGAGATACATCAAAAAAGCAGTTGAAATCATTGTTAAATAAACGATACCCAGATTCTGCATTAAAATATGGGGAATAAATAAATATTGAAATAAATACTTCCCAGGCAACCATTTATATGATATCCTATAGTCATAGATAAGACATAGGAGGTCACCTGGAAAGTGAA
>SDBT01012288.1_pt1 | contig 13761 bp, 11 predicted proteins | sample 2277101 | NCBI WGS metagenome assembly SDBT01 (sample SAMN10404973, study PRJNA504765) | marine sediment metagenome | isolation source: marine sediment core GS10_PC15, 103 cmbsf | place: Arctic Ocean: Southern Knipovich Ridge | collected 2010
CTCCAGTGTTTTGTAGTAGTAGGCAGTATGCAGTAGGCGGTAGGCAGTTACGCGAGAATCTTAAGCACTTACAACTCAAAACTCACAACTAAGAACTAACAACCATTTCTTCGAGTTTCTTTGGTACGCTGGTGAGGACTTCGTGACCGGTTCGGGTGACTAGCACGTCGTCCTCGATTCGTACTCCGCCCCACTCCGACTGGTAGATGCCCGGCTCGACGGTAACCACCATGCCCGGCTTGAGTACCGTTTTGCTGGTCGTGGCCAGACGAGGTTCCTCGTGGATCTCCAATCCCACGCCGTGTCCCAGCCCGTGTCCGAAGCAACGCCCGAAACCGGCGTCCTTGATCGTATCTCGGGCGACCTGATCCACCTTGCTGCAAAGCACGCCGGGCCGAATCGCGGCAATGGCTCGGGTTTGTGCCCGCAGCACGACATTATATATGCGCCTGAATTTGGGCGAAATTTTACCGGTGACCAACACCCGGGTCAAGTCGCTCTTGTAGAGACCCTCATCGGCCCCCCAATCGACCAGGGTGAAGTCGCTCTCGCCCACCCGACGGTCGGTCGGCACCGCATGGCACAGCGCGGCCCGGGGTCCCACGCCCACGATCGACGGAAATCCCCGCCATCGGGCGCCGAACAGACGCATCTGGTGCTCGAGCTCGACGACCACGTCGATCTCGGATTTCTCCGGGGTGAGGGTCGCCCGCAACACGCCGAACGCCTTTTGGGCCTGGCGAACCGCCTCGCGAATTCGCGAGATCTCGCCCTTGTCCTTGACCGCTCGAAGCTCCTCGACCAACCCGGTGGTCGGTAGGATCTCGACCTTGGGCACTTTGCCGGCGATCCGATCGCGCAAGGAGACGCTCATCGAGTCCCCCTCGATGGCCAGCCGTGCGATCTTGCCCGCCTTGAGCACCTTGGCCGTCGTGTCGAGCATGCTCGTGGCGTGCGTGCGGATATGCACATCGAGCCCGGGGCACTCCTCCTCCAATTGGGTGGTATAGCGGAAATCGCTCAGCATCAGGTCGCCATCGCGTCCGACCAGCAGGTAGCTGTCGTCGCCGGTAAAGCCGGCCAGGTAGGTGACATTCGTGAAATTGGTGACCAACAGAGCATCGGCCCCGGCCTTTTTCACCGCTTTTCGTAGTCTGTCGCGTCGTGTTTGGTGTCCGGCCAAGGTAGTTCCTTTTCGCGAAAAAGTGCCACGAAGAACTCTCATTAGAACGGCCGTCGGCCCGCTCGACAAGGCCCCTGAAGCAACGAAACCTGGAGCACCGAAAACGGCCCGCCGCTTCCCCCAGTGGCATGGTCCGGTTAGGATGGAATTAGTGCATTGGTTCGTGATTCGCGGAATCTTCGTAGGGTGGGTCGAGGAACGAAGACCCACGCGGAAGTATCCTATGTCGATTCTTGACGCGTGGGTCTTCGTTCCTCGACCCACCCTACCTATTCCCAAGATCCTGCAAAATGAATCGAGAAAAACTAGAAAAACTGGCCGAGAGTCTGGTCGCCGGGAAGCTGTCGATCGAGCAGTTTGTTCAACAGACCGGCAATCCGGGAATTGCCGACGTGGGTGAGGCCCAGGTCGACCTGGACCGTCACCGTCGCTGTGGGTTTCCCGAGGTGGTCTATGCCCAGGGCAAGACGACCGAGGCGATCGTGAAGATTTTCCATAGTCTGATCGGCCACGGCGTCGAGGCGTTGGCTACGCGGATGTCGGCCGAACAGGCTGCCGAACTAGCGCCGACGTTTCCCGACGCACAATACAACCCCATCGCCCGAACGTTTCGCATTCCCTTGTCGGACAAGAAACCTTCCACCAACGGCGGGCGCGTGGTGATCGTCACGGCCGGTACCAGCGACTTGCCGGTGGCGGAGGAAGCCCGCGAAACGGCCCTCTGGACGGGCGCGGAAGTGAACCTGATCCAAGACGTGGGCGTGGCCGGCCCGCATCGACTGCGCGAGAACCTCGACGGACTCACGGGCGCCGATGCGGTGATCGTGGTCGCCGGCATGGAAGGCGCGTTGCCCAGCGTGGTCGGCGGTTATGTGGCCTGCCCGGTGATCGCCGTGCCGACCAGCATCGGGTACGGCGCCAGTTTCGGCGGCGTGGCCGCCTTGCTGGGGATGCTCAACAGTTGTGCGTCGAACGTGACCGTGGTCAACATCGACGCCGGGTTCAAAGGCGGCTACGTGGCCGGGTTGATCGCGAAAAATGCGGCCATCGCTCGGGAAGAGGGAATTGCAAATTGAAGATTGAGAATTGGAAATTGGAAATTGACGCTGGGATGGAAGGCGTGGTATGAATTCTGAGGAGTTGGGTGACCGGTTATTGGATTTTGCGGGCAGGGCTGGGAAGGCGGTGAATGCGTTGCCGGAAAGTCGATTGGGGCGACATATCGCCGGGCAGTTGGTTCGGTCGGCGACGTCACCGGCGCCAAATTACGAAGAAGGGTGTGCAGCAGAGAGCCGGGCCGACTTTATCCACAAGCTGAGCATTTCGCTAAAGGAACTTCGCGAATCTCGCTATTGGATTCGCTTGATCATCAAGAGCGAACTCCTGCCCGAACCAAAAATGGGCAAGCTACTGGACGAATGCACGCAGTTGTGCAAAATCATAGCCCAGTCCCTGATCACTGCCAAGGAAAACAAGTAAAGTGTCCCGCCACCAACCACAATCTGCAATTTCCAATTCTCAATCTTCAATTTGCAATCCCCTACCCAAACTTCCCGACCGTCCGGCTGACGCGCACAAGGGCCATTTCGGTCTGGCTTTGATCATCGGCGGCTCGCGTGGTATGAGCGGGGCGGTGGCTTTGGCCGGCATGGCCGCCTTGCGCGGCGGGGCGGGGTTGGTTCGGTTGGCTGTGCCCGATCGCTGCTTGGAAACCGTCGCCGCGATGGAGCCCTCCTACATGACCGTCCCGCTGCCGGACGACCCCCAGGGCCGGATCGCGGCGGATGCCTTTGAGATGATCCTCGAACTGGCCGAGTCGGCCACCGTCGTCGCTTGCGGGCCCGGGCTGGGACGCTCCGATCAGTTGGACTCTCTGGTGCGACGGCTCTATCGCGAACTGGCCAAGCCGCTGGTCGTCGACGCCGATGGGCTCAACGCCTTGGCCGACGACCCGGACGTGCTCGATAAACCGGGCGGGCCGCGAATTCTCACACCCCATCCCGGCGAGTTTGCTCGGCTGGTCGGCAAGAAGCTGGATGCAGAAGACCGCGAGTCGGCGGCCGTGGAACTGGCGGCAAAGTGTGGCGTGGTCCTGGTTCTCAAAGGCCACCGCACCTTGATCACGGACGGGCGGCGTCAAGCCCGCAACACCACGGGCAATCCGGGCATGGCCACCGGCGGCTCGGGCGACGTGCTGACCGGGCTGATCACGGCCCTGGGCTGCCAGGGCATGGACCCATTCGAGGCGGCCCAGCTCGGCGTCCACCTGCACGGTCTGGCCGGCGATTTCGCCGCTGCCGAGTTGGGCGAAGTCTCCATGATCGCCAGCGATCTGGTGCAGTTCCTACCCGACGCGTTCGAGCTATAAAGCCGCGACCGGTTCAGGGTGGCATGGGCGGCTTGCCCGCCCTTGTTCTGACATATAATTCACTTGAACTGTAAACGGCGTGGCTTTCAGCAGTCAGCTTTCAGCAGTCAGCTTTCAGCAAGGAGAAAAACGGTCGGAACCTCGGCTTCTGATAGCTGAAAGCTGACGGCTGATTGCTAGCCCTTATTGACTTACGGTTACACTACCACCATTTCCATTTGCACTTTGAGTAATTCAGCAAGGGCGGGCAAGCCGCCCATGCCACCCACTGGGGCGCGACCACCGGTCGCGGCTTTATATTCTTGGGAATAAACGCGTTGTTTTCGGATCTTACTTGTATGCCGACCTTCTACCGCATACTTGCCGATCTGACTATGGGGATCCACTGTGCCTATGTGACGTTTGTGGTGCTGGGGTTGGTGCTGATCCTGCTGGGGCTGGTACGGAAGTGGCAATGGGTGCGGAACTTTTGGTTTCGGGTGGTCCACTTCCTGATGATCGCCGTGGTGGTGGCCGAGTCGTTCGGCGGGATCACCTGCCCGTTGACCGACTGGGAGAATCAATTGCGCGTCGCGGCGGGCGATCCGAAAGAACCCGGTTCGTTCATGGGCCGGCTGGTCCACGACGTTATGTTTATGGACCTGTTGCCTTTCAAGCTCCCGGCGTGGGCGTTTACCACAATCTATTGCGTCTTCGGGGCCGCCGTACTGCTGACTCTCATCCTGGCCCCGCCACGCCGACCAGGCCGGATCCGCCGACCGTGGCGTGCCCGAGGTTGAGGTTGCCCGTCGGGCGAAGATGGCGCATACTCGGGAGACGTGTCGAAAAGCCCGTCGTTTGCTCGGAGAGCTGCCCTTGGAAAAACTACGTCCGCTACTGGTGTTTGGCACCCGGCCCGAGGCGATCAAAATGGCGCCGGTGGTCCGCGAGTGCCGGCGTCGCCAGGAACTGCTCGATCCGATTGTCTGTACGACCGGACAACATCGCGAGATGTTGCAGCCGGTGCTGGATTGGTTCGATCTTCGGGTGGACGAGAACCTCGATTTGATGCGGCCGGGTCAGAGTCTGGCCCAGCTTTCGGCCCAATGTATCGGCCGTCTTGACGAGGTGTTGCAGCGTCACCGGCCGCACTGCGTGGTGGCCCAGGGCGATGCGACGACCGTGATGGGGGCGGCCTTGGCGGCCTTTTTTGGTCGGCTGCCGTTCGTGCATGTCGAAGCCGGGTTGCGGACCGGGAATCTCCAGGCGCCTTGGCCGGAAGAACTCAACCGGCGGATTGCCGGCATGACCGCCCGGCTGCATTGTGCGCCCACACAACGGGCCGCCGATGCCCTGCTGGACGAAGGCGTGCCCGCGGTGAACGTTCGCGTGACCGGGAATACCGTGATCGACGCCTTGTTGGAAACCCTCGCACGATTGCAAACCGACGATGCAGCACCCAAGCAGAAATACTCCTTGCTGGGCGATCATCGCGTGGTGTTGATCACCGGTCATCGTCGCGAGAACCTCGGACAAGGCTTCCAAAATATCTGCCGAGCGATCGGCCTGCTTGCCGAGCGGTTTGCCGATTGTCGGTTCGTCTACCCGGTGCATCTGAACCCCGAGGTTCGGCAGCCGGTCCATGAGCTCTTGGGCGGCCGGGATAATATCCACCTGCTCCCGCCGGCGACCTATCCCGAGTTCGTCTGGCTGATGGATCGTTCGACGTTGATTCTGACCGACTCCGGCGGCGTGCAGGAAGAAGCGCCCACGCTGGGTAAACCCGTGTTGGTGATGCGCGAGTCGACCGAACGGCCCGAGGTAGTCGACGCGGGCGCAGCCCGGTTGGTGGGCGCCTCGACCGAGACGATTGTCGAAGAGACGACCCGCCTATTGACCGATCGGGCCGCCTATGAGGCCTGTCAGATCGACCATAACCCCTACGGCGACGGTCACGCCGCCGAGCGGATCGTCGACTGGCTGCTCGAGTCAGGTTGGCAGCAGGGATGAATCGTGGGGCCAAGTGGCCTTTCGTCATTCTACTAGGGGCATCTCGACCGGCTCGCCGTCCTTCATCAGTTCGCGCCAGGGCTTTTGGTCGCGATAGCTTCGAAGCTCCTTGCCGAGGGCCTCTTTTTCACGATCTTCGTCGGCGATTTCCAGGCCCTTTTCGGCCCATTTGACGGCTTCCTCGAAGTTGCCCGTCTCGGCATAAGCCGCGCCGAGTGTGCTGAGGATGTGGGCTTGGGCGTACTGGGTCAGCCGGCAGGATTCCGTGGCGAGTTGGATTGCCCGATTGCCGTCTCGCAGCTTCTCGTCGGGTGAAGTGGCCAGGACCCAGGCCATATTGTTCAGTACGCCGGCATTCTTCGGCATGACGGCCAGGACCTTTTCATAGTCGGCGATTGCTTCGGCCTGTTTGCCGAAGTTCAGCAGCACGTCACCCCGACTCCGCAGGACCGTCAGGTCGTCGGGCTTCTCGGCCAGCAGCGTCGAATAGACCTCCACCGCAAGGTCCAGTTTCTTCGCCGCACCGTAGAGAGATCCTAACTGCAAGAGCGTTATTCTATCCTTAGGCTTGAGCTTGCGTACGGCCTCCAGTTGGGCGATGGCCTCGTCGAGCCGCTCGGACTTGGCCAGGAGAATCGCCCGAAGTCCCATGGCGGCGGTCATCTCGGGACGATGCTTCAGTGCTTCGTCGACGTCGGCGAGCGCTTTTTCTTTGTCTTCCTGCTGGTTGTGCGCGGTCGCGCGGAGCAGCAACACGTCGGCGTTGTCCGGGGCCATCGACAGGGCCAGATTCAGATCGATCAGGGCGGCATCGAGGTTCTCTTGGGCGGCATGAATTCGCGCCTTCTGCATCAGAGGATCAACCGAGTCGGGGGTCAACTCCCGAAGTTGGTCCAGGCAGACCAGGGCTTCGTCGAATCGCTTCAGCCGGGCCAAAACCATCGCCTTGACACTGTAGGCCGGATAAACTTTCGGCGCCAAGGAGATCGCTTGATCCAGATCGACCAGCGCTTCCTCCAACTTCCCTGAGGCGGCACGAAGCAGTCCGCGGGCGCGCAGCGCCGCGACTTCGCCGGGTACCAGCCGCAAGGCTTCATCGAGATCGGCCAATCGCTGGTCCGGCTCTCCGGTGGCGGTCGCGCGAAAGACCAACGCCTTGGCCTTCATCCGCGGATCGTCGAGATCCAAGGCGATCACCTGATCGAGCGCTTCGACCATTCGTTTCTGATCGCCGTCGGGCGTACTGTGCAGTTGCGCGATCGCCAGCAAGGCCTGGGCCTGTTGGGGGTCGAGCTTGACCGCCCTCTCCAGGTCTTCCAAAGCGGCCTGGCGTCGCGGGGCAAATTCCGGATCGGAAGGGGGCGTGTGTGCCGCCAGTTGGGCGCGAAACGTGCCGCGTTGCACGAGCGTTGAGGCGAGCATTCGTTCGCCGAACTCGCGGTTCTCCTCGTCCAGGCCTTTTTCCAACGCACTTTCGCAAAGCTCGATGATCTTACCCAGATCGTCCATCGACTTGGCGCCGAGCCGGGCTTCGGTGGCCCGATCCAAGTCTTCCAGGCCTTCGTTCTGAGCCCACGCCTTGGCGCCAAGCACCACACCCAACAGCAAAGTCGCCACGCCCATTCGTTTGAAGCACATCATCGGAAGAAACTCCCTTCATTCTCCGGTCGGTTGCCGTGTATAGGTTTCTGCAAAGAACAACTTTCCCGCCAGCCAGCAGCCGGGCCGACACCTGCTAAACGGAAACGCTATGATTATATGCGGCAGAGCCGGCTAGGGAAAGGTAAGCTGGGCGATGTGCGCAGGGAAGACGTCAGGGTAAGCCCTGATCTACGGCCTACGGTTTGTTCTGCTTCCCGAATCCCGAACATTCTTGGCTATTCAGGAGATCGTGATCCCCTTGTCTTTCAGGTACGCCCTTTTATGTGGTTGACAAGGCCATAGGGAAGCTGAAACAGTTCTCGCAAGGTGAGCAGGCATTCGATGGCCGTGTTGCTGTAGACAAAGGGGTGTCCGACCTTGGGCTGATCGTTGGCATGACGCCATTGTTCTATCACCTCGTCGTTGAACCAGAACGTGATCGAGCCTCGTTGCACCAGAGATTCGTTAATACTTTCTCCAGTTTGTGATTTTGTACGTACCTTTCCTTTTTCCAGCCATGTCGAGTCTCCTTCAGGACAGCGGACAAGTTCGTTCCTGCTCTCCTGCACGCAATGAACGCATGGATAGTACGACAAGGCCCTTTGGCACCGACTCGTTGTTCGTGCCCACAGGCAAGCCTGCCACGCGCCACGGCAGCGACCCGCCGGTCACTCCGAAGCGTGCGAACCCTCCAGCGGCCAAAGACCTTGAGAAGAAAGCCCCCGAAGTCCAGAGCCCCCCCAAGCCGGACGCTTCGCTGCTGTCGGCGGGACGATTGGTCATTGGCCTGGTCCACGGCTTGATCCTGTTGGGGATCGCCGGGCTGCTACTGTGGTACTTGCTAACGTTACCCGCCCTGTTGGGTCGCAAGAACGAGGCCGTCGCTACGATTGTCGCGCCGGGGCTGACCGAGCTGAGGGCACCCGTCGACGGCGTCTTCGTCTCGGCAGCGCACATGCCCAACGGAACGCGTGTTCGCAAGGGTCAACTTCTCGGGCACGTTAGCTCGCCGCAATTGGAGTCGGATATTCGAACGGCCCAAGACAAGCTAGAGACTTTGCATCGTCGCAAGTTGCTGCTGCAACATCAAGGAGCAGAGCGCGACGCTCACAACCTCCGGCTCGAATTGACCTTCCCCATGGCTCGTGGACACCGAGTTAAGGTGTTGAACTACGAGATTCCATGAGGAGGAAACTATGGTGAGAAAGCGTCAGATTTACACGAGGGAGTTCAAGATCGAGCCGATGAAGAAAGTCGCCAAGACCTTACGCCGCCACCCGGCCTTGATTCTCAACTGGTTCCTTGCGGGAGGCGCGATTTCGGCGGGAATTGTCGAGGGTTTGAACAACAAAGCAAAACTGACTATGATAAAAGCGTACGGCTTTCGGACATCCAAAGCCATTGAAATCGCCCTATATCACAACCTCGGCGCACTCCCCGAACCCAAATTCACCCACGAATTCTGGTGAGGAGGCTATATTTGGGAAACTTCCATCATGGACCACCAAGGATGATCGCACGATGAAATTCCGCCTAGCCGCCGTTGTAATGGCCGCCGTTTTCTTTGCTGTCGACGCCCTCCAAGCCCAGCAGCGGTTGATCGACCGCCCGTTTCCTTCGGTGGGCATTTGGCCGTCGCAGCCGCCGGAGGGTTGTCCGTTCGAGCGATCGAAGGATCTGGTCGACATCGCGTTTTCCGGCCGCTATGCCAACTACACCAACGCCGACGGCTGGTATCCCGCTTGGGCAGCCGATGGGAATCTCTACTCGGCCTGGAGTGACGGAGACATCAACGGCGAACATTGTTCTTCGGGCGGCGGCAAGGACGCCCGAACGGCCCAGGCGAAAATCGTCGGCGACGACCCCATGCGACTGAAGGTCGTCAACCTGGGCACGTCGCCGGTCGACGCGACGCCCTACGGCGGGCGGTATCCTTGCGGTAGTCTCGTCTTCGACGGCGTCTGGTATTACGGCACCTATTGCCTGCACAACAAGGCGCCGCAATTCGCCTGGGACATCATGGGCCCGTTCGTCGGGTGGCGCTATAGCACCGACTTCGGCAAGACGTGGATCGAGACGAAGCACACGCCCGGCAAGCCGCTATTTCCCGAGCCGAAAAACTTTGGCGGCGTTGTCAAGTTCGGTTCGCCCATGTTCGTCGACTTCGGGCGCGGCATGGAGCACTCGCCCGACGGCAAGGCTTATATCGTGGCCCAAGGTGCGCTCGAGCCGGACCCCAAGCCGCGGGTGGGGAATTGCAGTTGGATCAACGGCGATCAGATCTTCCTTGCCCGGGTGACGCCGAGTATCGAAACGATCAACGACGAGTCGCAATACGAATACTTCGCGGGCCATGACACAGCAGGCAACGCGATCTGGACCGACGACTTCGAGCGAATCCGCCCGCTGATCGACTGGAACAATCATTGCGGGTTCGCGGCGATGACGTACAACGCGTCACTGAAGAAATACCTGCTTGCGATCACCGACGGCAAGGAGAGCAACCTTTCGCCGTACGATTCGTACATTCTGGAGTCGGACCGCTTGACGGGCCCTTGGCGGCTGGTCAGCTACATGCCCAAGTTCGGCCAGCAGGGTTATTTTGTCCAGATCCTCTCGAAGTTTTTCAGCGCCGACGGCCATGAGGGGTGGATGTTCTATTGCTCGAACTGGTTCGACCGCGAGCACAAGCACTGGCCGGTCGATCCGCCGGGCAGCGAATACTGCTTCTCGCTGCACGAGTTTAGGCTGATGCGTCCGGGCGAGAAGTGGGAACCGAAAGAAACGTCCAATCCACTGTCAGGTCCCTCGAACATTGCCCGGCAGGCCACGGTGACGGCCAGCTCGAACCGCGAAGGTTTCCGTCCCGAGGGCGCGATCGACGGCAAGGTGGGCGGCTACCCGGGCGAGTGGTCCGAGGAATGGGCCAGCGACGGCGAAAGTGTCGGCGCTTGGATCCGATTGACTTGGGACCGACCGCAAACGATCGACCGCGTCTGGCTCTTCGACCGCCCCAACACGTACGACTATATCACCGCGGGCGAGTTGACCTTCAGCGACGGGACAACGCTCACCGTCGGCGAGCTACCCGACCGGGCCAACCAAGGCCGCGAGGTTCGCTTCCCGGTCAAGACGGTCAAGTGGGTGCAGTTCAAGGTGACCGGCGTCAAGACGGGCTATCCGCACATTGGGCTTTCCGAGATGGGCGTGTTTGCGAGGCAGTAGCCGATGTTCCGAGGCTTCAGTCGCTGAAGATTCGGCCTAGTTGGACGTGTTCGGTCGTTTTGTCGATGAAGGAGGCGGTCAGGGAGAGGAATCGTTCGGCCACGGACCGCGGAATCTGGTTGTGGCAGAAAACGACGAAGACGACGATCTGGCCGGTCGAATAGGCGCCGCCCATCCCGAATACGCTCTTCACGCCGTAGTGGGAGACGAAATCTTGGGCCGTGATGATCTTTCTTCCCTGGGAGTCGACGGCGGTCGCGGCGTCTTCGACGAAGAAGAGGCCCGTGGCGCTGCCGGCCGTTTCGACGATCATATCCGAGTCGTGGCTGTCGACCCAATCGACCGGTACGCCAAGTTCCTTCAGCAACCGTGAGATCATCGGAATGGTGCGGACGAACGCGGAAGAGATCAGCGGGACGCCGACATGGCCTTTGGATCGGCGGCGGTCGCACCAGCCTTCCTCTTGTCCGCAAGATCCGATCAGCGAGAGGACGGGCGTGGTTTGCTTCAGATCGGTTGCGGCATTCGCAACGTCGGCCATACCCCGGACAAACTGCCGATTGGGTCCCGGCAGTCCGATAAACGGCACGGTGACAAAGGCCCGGGCCATCACTACCGAGTCGTTGAACTGTTCGCAGATGCCGGCGACCATAGCCTGGGCGGCTTTTTCGAGACATTCGGCGGCCATGACACGTGGTTCTACCTCCGACCACAGATTCGCCACTGTGGACAAACGCGTCTGCTCGATTCTCGTAGCCAGTTTCATAGCCCGCCTCCCTTGGATACCGCGTGGCGGCACTAAGTTCCACGATGCGAAGTCTACGCAACAACGCCCACGGGGCAAGTCGTTTAGGTGCGGTCGTCGGCTCAACGGATTCCGGAGGCAAACCCGTTTCTACGCCCGGATAGGGCCCGGATATGACCCACGTCGGCAGCTATTGGCCTGGGATATGGGAAATAGTATAATGGAAGCTCCGCGGAATCGCCGCCATGGCGAACAACCTCGCCAACCATCCCACCCATTCGGAGCAATCGGCATGAATCGCCTGCTACGGTGTCTTGCATTGCTGTCTGTACTCTGCTGTCTGCGTGTCGCCGTCGCCGAGCAACCGCCGTCTGCCGAAAACTCGTTCAGGGCGGCCGTCGAGGATTTGATGACCACTTTCCCCCAGCGGTATCCTCATGGGCAGCAATACCTGGATCGGCTCGATGCCGTCAAGAATGAGGAAGAGTTGAAAACGCTGACTCGCGAGGCCCTGATCGCCAATCCGTTGGTTAGCGGCCGGCCGATCCTGTTCGTGGTCCGCCAGCAATACAAGGTGGACCATCACAACACGGCCACCATGTTCCAAACGGGCGAGATCAACACGGGCAGCTTCACCGGCCCCGCGGCGATCAAAACGATCGACTTTGCCCACAATGGGGAAGTGAAGACACTGTTGGAAGTGCCGCAAGGCGTGGCTCGGGATGTCGAGGTCGACTTCGACGGTAGCAAGATCCTCTTCTCCTTGCGGCACGATCGGGCCGACGACTACCACCTCTACGAGATGAATGCCGATGGGTCGGAGCTGAAGCAATTGACCTTCGGCTCGGGCATCTCCGATATCGATCCGATCTACCTTCCTGACAGTCGCATCGTGTTCACCTCGACTCGGGAACCAAAATTCTGCATGTGCAACCGGCACATCATGGGTAATCTGTTTTCGATGAACGCCGACGGGTCGAACGTCCAGCAGATCGGGCACAGTACGCTGCACGAGGGACATTCGTCGCTGCTGCCCGACGGGCGGATTATTTACGATCGTTGGGAATACATCGACCGCAACTTCGGCGACGCCCAGGGCACCTGGTGTGTGAACCCCGACGGCACGAACCATTCGATCTATTGGGGCAACAACACCAATTCACCCGGCGCGGTGCTCGACGCCCGAGCCATTCCCGGCACGGAGTTGTTTATTGCCAATTTCTCCTCCTGCCACGACCGGCCGTGGGGGGCGATCGCCATCGTCGACCGTCGCTTAGGCCTCGATGGCCGAGAACCCGTCCTGCGAACCTGGCCGGCCAGTGCGATCGATCTGGTCGGCAAGGGGAACTATGACACGTTCGTTGGGGTCAATCCCAAGTACGAAGATCCCTATCCGCTCTCGGAGAAGTACTTTCTCTGCTCGCGAATGACCGGCAGTGACAATCAAAACGGTGGCGAGCAGATGGGGATCTACTTGATCGATACGTTCGGCAACGAGATCCAGTTACACACCGAGGACCTCGGCTGCTATGACCCCATGCCGCTGGGCCCGCGCACCAAGCCGCCGGCCATGCCCGAGCGAATCGACCTGACCGAAGAACAGGGCTACTTCTACGTGTCGGACGTCTACCAGGGCACCGGCATGGACCGGATCGAGCGCGGTTCAGTCAAGCACCTTCGCGTGGTCGAATCGCCCGAGAAACGGTTCTGGACGGACGCGTATTGGTTGGGCAGCGGCACGCAGGCCCCCGGCATGGCCTATGACGACTTCAACAACAAACGGATCTTGGGTACCGTGCCGGTCGAGGAAGACGGTAGCGCCTATTTCGCCGTGCCGGCCGACAAGTGGGTCTACTTCCAATTGCTCGACGAAAACGGGATGATGGTCCAGTCGATGCGTAGCGGCACGATCACCCGGCCCGGCGAAATGGCCGGTTGCGTCGGCTGCCACGAATACCGCCGCGGCAGCATCACCCGCGACCGCCAACCGCTGGCCATGCATCGTCCGCCCAGCCAACTCGAACCTTGGCACGGGCCCACGCGACTGTTCGGCTACCTGGCCGAAGTGCAACCGGTGCTGGATAAGCATTGCGTCTCTTGCCACGACTACGGCAAGGAGGCGGGCGAGAAGCTCAATCTGGCGGGCGACCTGGGGCTGATGTTCAACAACTCCTATCTCCAACTGCGGACCAAGGGCTACGTCAAGGTGCCCGGCGCCGGTCCCTTCCAAACGCTGATGCCGAAGAGCTGGGGTTCTCACGTCAGCCCGCTGGTCAAGGTGTTGGTCGAGGGACACGGTGATCCGGAAACCAACGGCAAGATCCAACTCGACAAGGAAGGCCTCGATCGGATCATCACGTGGATCGACATCAATGCGCCGTATTACCCCGAGTATGCCAGTGCCTATCGCCAGAACCTTTACGGCCGTTCGCCGCTCGACCCGAAGCAACTCGGGCGGCTGAGTACGTTGGTCGGCATGAACCTAAGCGATCAGGGTCTCTCGTCCCAGATAAGTTTCACCCGCCCGGCACTAAGCCCCTGCCTGACGAAATTGGATAAGCAGAGTGCCGAGTATGACGAAGCCTTGACGCTGATCCAATTGGGCAAAGA
>SDBT01012289.1_pt1 | contig 13760 bp, 17 predicted proteins | sample 2277101 | NCBI WGS metagenome assembly SDBT01 (sample SAMN10404973, study PRJNA504765) | marine sediment metagenome | isolation source: marine sediment core GS10_PC15, 103 cmbsf | place: Arctic Ocean: Southern Knipovich Ridge | collected 2010
GAAGGCTGCACCGCACCGATTTACACAACTGATTCTCTCCACGCTGCTGTGGTTGAAATTTTTGTGAAACGTGGTGCCCGTTGCCGCTATACGACTATACAAAACTGGTCAAAAAATGTTTACAACCTTGTGACAAAAAGGGCCTTTGTTGAAAAAGATGCAACCATGGAGTGGGTGGACGGCAACCTTGGTTCAAAAGCGACGATGAAGTACCCTGCCTGTTTTTTGAAGGGTGCAGGAGCAAGAGGGGAGCTACTTTCCCTAACTTTTGCTGGAAGGGGACAAGAGCAGGATACTGGCGGAAAAATGGTTCATCTAGCACCAAACACTACTTCAAGAGTTGTAGCAAAAAGTGTTAGTAAAGATGGAGGAAAAACCAATTTCCGTGGCTTGGTGAAAATGATAGAAGGCGTAAAAGGAGCAAAGACTCATGTTCAGTGCAATTCGTTAATTTTAGATGCGGCTTCAAAAGCCGATACTTACCCTGCGATGCAGATAGAAGAAAGCGATGTCGAAGCGGTCCATGAAGCAACTGTGGGTAAAATAGGTGAAGATCAACTATTTTACTTAATGAGTAGAGGAATTACTCAAGATGAAGCAGAAAGCCTAATTGTTAATGGATTTATGGAACCGATTGTCAAAGAACTTCCCATGGAGTACGCCCTCGAATTGAATCGCCTGATACAATTAGAGATGACAGGTGCAGTCGGCTAATCACCTCGTCTTTCGGAGAGGATTCCAGAAAGGAGGGAAAAACCATGAGGACGATGTCAACTGATGAACGTTACCATCAGCGCTCTAGTTAGGTCTTTAATACGATCAGCTGGTGTTTCGTAGGTTTGAATCCAACCGTCCGTGTGGTACGACAGACCACACACTTTCTTTTTTATCCCAAAAGCAGTTAAATAGAAAATAGATGAAAGTTACGCCAAGACAAGCGATTGTAATAGGGACTATTTTACTTATAGTTCTATTTTTGGCTATTTATACATTTTTCCATTTTGCTACGGATCCAAATTATTTTGGAGATTCAGATGGCTTTGATGTTCTCTTGGCGATAATAATTTATCTTGCTTTTACTATTGCTGGGATTGCAGTTGCCCTTTCTTACTACACGGAAAGAGTTAGACAAAGAGGCGCATGGCAGCGATTGGAAACCTACCTACATGGTGCAAAGAAAGAAAAAGTACTCCACAGAGAGCTAAAAAGATGGGAGCAATATTTTTTGGAGCAAAAATATAAAAAGACTCGCGACAGCAATTTTGATTTGGATAGGCGTGCACCAGTTTTCAAAATTCAGGGTAGAGTAGTGAAACTCCCTCGCAGCGGGAGTAAACTCCTAAAACTTAAGGAGGAGTGGAACGTGCGGGGATTTGTTATCAACGAGCTTAACTTTCCGGGCATAAAGTTTAAGCATTTCAAAAACGGAGAGGAGCTGGCTGTAGAATTTTCACCTTACTCAAAATGGGTCTGGGAAGTCTATAGAATAATTGGTGGAAAAAGGAATTGGCTGATTAATCTTTACTCTGAGACCTTCGAATTATTAAAAGCAGGGAAAGCAAACGTAATTGCCAGAGCTCCCTACGGAAGCCACCGATTAGAAACGATGAGAAGCGGCGATCTAATTACTTTTACCAATGCAGCTGCCACCAAACACGGTTTAGCACCTCGCGTCACGGTCAAAGTAGAAAACGTTAGTCATCACTTAAGCCCAGAAGCAATGCTGGAAAGCGAGGGGCTTGAAAACGTATTTCCAGATGAAAAAAGCATCGAGGATGCCAAGAGCAAACTTTACTCAATAAAAGGCTACCGTGCTCGAGTCGAACAAGGCGGGATCTATGCTATTCGCGTGAGCCCTTTCGGTAATTGACTAAGATCTGTACAATTAAGGCAAAAAGGAGGTCAAAGATGTCTGAAACCGCCAAGGGCGCGAAGCTTTCTGATCTAAAAGATGGTGAAGTAAAAGTAGTTAATGTTGGTGGGGGTGAAGTTGCGCTCTATCGAATTGGAGATGAAGTTTTTGCCATCGAAAATATTTGTACCCATGTTGGTTGTGTGATTAGTGAGAATAACAATATCGAAGGCGAAGAAGTAGAGTGTACTTGTCACGGAAGTCGCTTTAATATAAAAACTGGCGCAGTTACCAACCCACCAGCTACCAAACCTCTTAAGACTTACTCAATAAAGGTCAAGGGCGAAGACGTGTTGGTAAAAATCTAATTTCTTCCGCCGCAACTTCTTGTAAATCTAGCTTCAAACGAGTAAAATACGCTCATTCATGAAGCGAGTTGCTGTAAAGCCCAAAAACACTCTTAATATCAAAAAAATCCGAACTGATTTTCCAATTCTGAAGCGGGATATTCGTGGGAAAAAATTGATTTATTTTGATAATGCTGCTACTAGCCAAAAGCCTCGGCAGATGATTGAAGCCATCTCGAATTATTACCAGCAGCACAATGCTAATGTCCATCGTGGTGTACACAAACTGAGTGAAGAAGCTACGGAAAGTTATGAAGCAGCGAGAAAAAAAGTGGCGGATTTTGTCAATGCTGGAGATGTGCGGCAAATAGTTTTTACGCGTAACGCAACAGAGGCAATTAATCTAGTTGCTTATTCCTGGGGCAGAAAAAATATTAAAAAAGGCGATGAGATTCTATTGACTCAGATGGAACACCATTCGAACCTGGTTCCTTGGCAGCTCCTGGCAAAAGAGACCGGGGCGAAGCTTAAATTCATTTCAATAAACGGCAAGGGGGAATTGAGAGTTGAAGACATCGGTAACTTGATTACCACAAAAACAAAACTGGTCGCATTTACACACGTTTCAAATGTACTTGGAACAATTAATCCGGCAAAAAGAATTGTTGAGGTGGTTCGCAGCAAAGATCCAAATGTTAAAATTCTTGTTGACGGAGCGCAAGCCGTACCACACATGCCAGTTTCTATCCAAAACATTAGACCTGACTTTTATGTTTTTACTGGGCACAAAATGCTTGGTCCGACCGGAATTGGAGTCCTGTATGCGAAAAAAGAAATTCTGGACGAAATGGAACCATTTCTTTCCGGCGGCGATATGATACTTGAGGTAGATTGGGAAAAATCATCTTGGAATTATCTACCATGGAAATTTGAGGCAGGTACTCCAAATATAGCGGAAGCAATTGGACTAGGCGCCGCGGTCGATTATCTAAATAATCTCGGCATGAAAAATGTCCGAGAACATGAAAAAGAGTTGACAGCTTACGCTCTGGAAAAGCTCTCAACAGTACAAGACTTAGAAATCTACGGACTGACCGATTCGGATAGGCGTAGCGGCGTGATTTCATTCAATATCATTGACAAGGGAAAGGTGGTCGTTCATCCTCACGATCTTGCGTCAATTTTGGATGGGGAAGGAATTGCATCGCGGTCCGGCCACCACTGCGCGCAACCTTTGATGAAAGTCTTGAAAATTCCGGCAGCGGCAAGAATTAGTTTTCATGTTTATAATACAAAGGAAGAGGCCGACGCTTTAGTCCCAGCTTTGGAGAAGGCGAAGAGGATTTTTAAGGTTTAATTATGGACGACCTACTATACAGGGAAGAATTGTTGGAAGTATTTAAAAACCCACAGAATCGGGGAGAAATAAGTAAGCCTACCCTTGAGGCGAAGCTAGTCAATCCGCTTTGTGGTGATGAAATTCGGTTGCAAATTAAGCTTTCTAAAGACCAAGTGATTAAAAAGGCAGTATTTTCTGGGAACGGTTGTGCTATATCACAGGCATCAGCGTCTTTATTAGCCAAGCACATTGAAGGTAAACAACTAGTAAAAATTAAAAAGTTGGATGTATCGGATATACTAAAGCTTGTTGGTATAAACCCAAGCCCAGCGCGAGTTAAGTGTGCTCTGCTCGGTTTAGAAGTTTTGAAGGAGGCGATAAATGGCGTACAAAGCAAAAGTTGATCGAACACTGTGCATAGGTACGGCTGATTGTACAAAAATTGCACCAGATACATTTGAACTTGATGATGAGGCGAAAGCTGCAGTCAAAAAACAAAACGGTGATCCTGACGAAAAAATCCTCGAAGCTGCAAAAGTCTGCCCAGTCCTGGCAATAATCGTTGAAGGCGAAGGCGGCAAACAAATCTACCCGTAGTTTATGAAAAAAACAGGCTACCTGATTATTGGTGGGGGAATTGCTGGCACGACAGCAGCAGAATTCATCAGGATGAACGATGCGTCTGGGCGGATTACGATAGTGTCCGAAGAAAGCGAACCTCTTTACTCCCGCGTCATGTTGCCTTATTACCTTCGAGATCAAATTCCCTTTGAGAGACTGTACCTAAGAAATCCCGAGCAGTACAAAGAAAAAAAGATAGAACTGATCAAAACTGTAAGAGCGGATAAAATTGATACTCAAAATAAAAAAGTATCCCTATCAAACAATCAGGACGTCGAATATGAAAAGCTATTAGTCGCTTCTGGTGGAAAAGTAAACCGTCCGATGATTCCCGGAGCAGCCCTTGCCGGTGTTACTTATTTGCGTAAGCTTGAAGATGTAAAGGCGATTAAAAAACGTCTAAGACGTGCAAAAAACGCTGTAGTAATTGGCGGCGGTTTTGTTGGAATTGACTTTGCCGAAATTTTTGTTGCCGCTGGGTTAAATACTACTTGCGTGATTTACGAGCCTTATTTTTGGAGCAGTATCGTTGGCGAAAAATTAGGACAATTTATTAACAAGATTTTGGAGAAAAACGGCGTGAAGATAATTTCGGAGGCTGCTGTGGATGAATTCCTAGGTTCAAAAAAATTGGAAGCCGCTAGATTAAATAACGGTAATCAAATACCCGTTGATGTTGCTGGTGTAGGTATTGGAATCCATATGGACCTTAGCCACTTGGAAAGTTCTGGTTTGAAGATAAACAAAGGAGTGATCACAAATGAATATCTTGAGACTAATATTCCTAATGTTTGGGCAGCTGGAGATACCGCTGAATTTTATGATTCACTTTTTAACAAGCGTCACCAAATGGGAAATTGGGCTAACGCTGCGGCGCAAGGAAAAACAGTTGGTTCCAATATGGTAACTGGTTGGGGTGGCCGAAACCGAGAGAAATTTGCCACTGTTTCTGCTTACACTACGTCTATATTTGAAGAGAGTTTTACTTTTATGGGAGATCCGACGGTTGATGAAAATACGGAGATTGTCGAGCGGGGATCGGCGCAAGACGGAAAACTTGGCCGTATTAATTTGCGAAATAAGGCAATTACTGGCGCGGCGTTGATAAATCTTCCAGCAGACCGAAGACCGGTCGAAGAATTAATACGGAGTAGTGTTAAAATAACAGTCGTTAAGGAAAAGCTATCTGATACTAGCTTCGATCTAAACAACCTTCTAATTTAAGAAAATGAGAACAGAATATAGGATCAAAATTGCCGCTTCTGAACCGCACAAAATGGAAGGCAATATTACTTTAAGAGACATTATTCTTGGTGGTCAGGATGGTTTGGTAAATGTGTTGGGTTTGCTGCTCGGGATAGCTGTTGCTTCTGGTGACCTGCGTATAATTTTAGCCGGCGGCCTTGCCGGTGCTTTTGCGGAAAGTATTTCTATGGCGGCCGTAGCCTATACTTCAAAACGGGCTGAGCAAGCTCACTTTGAGGGTGAAATAGAAAAAGAAAGAAAAGAAATCAAGGGTAAGCCACAGGAGGAAAGAAAAGAAATTAGAGAACTTTATGCCAAAAAAGGCTTTTCGGGTAAGTTGCTTGACGAAGTAGTGGAAAAAATAACTTCTGATGAGCAAGTTTGGCTTGATGAAATGGTTAAGTCTGAACTTGGACTTGTTCCGGTGGAACCCCAACATGCTTTTGCTAGTAGTGCGGTGGTTGGCTTGGCGGCGATACTTGGTTCTTTGATTCCACTGGTGCCGTTTCTCTTGCAACCTCTGTTGGGGATTTCGATTTCTCAGGCAATTTTGATTTCTTTGTTTATCTCGGCCCTGACACTATTCATTGTTGGAGCCTATAAAGCGAAAATGACAATAGGTGATTGGAAGCGATCCGGCGCTGAAATTGCGATAATTGGTATTGTTTCCGCATTCGTTGGCTACGCGGTAGGTTTCCTCTTCAAAGTCTCATAACAATTGACTTTTCAGCCCAAAGATGCTAAACTATAGGCCAATAAAGTTAGCTTGGCTAACTAAATTTGTAACCCTCGAGTCACATAGGAGGTGAAATTTGCGAGGGAAATTCGTTCTTATGGTCGTGGTTCTCATTGCCGCGGTCGGCGCCCTTCAGATAGGCGCAACTTCGGCCTCGCCGTCGGCGAATCCAATGCCGGGGGCAATCTTCACAACGTTGCCAGATGGCAGCGTGGTGAACGAGAATATCGGGTACGGGAACAAGTGCGAGGTGTCGCTAAATGGCGGCCCGTCGCATCCGCAAGCGCACCACCTGCCAGACGGCATCTACGATGTAGCCGTCACCGACCCAAGCGGCAAGGTAGTACTCGGTAAGAAGGGTGATGGGGTCGTGGTCATTGCCAACGGTGAGGGTTCATTTGGACCCACTTCGTTGTGTGACCTGGTAAAGCCATCTCCCTACAAGACGACACCGAATCCCGGTCTTGAGTACAAGGCTTGGCTTTGTGAGGAGGGCAGCCTCTTCATAAACAGGTTGTGTAAGACGGACAACTTCAAAGTCCGTCTGGTAGTCCCGCCTGGGTCTATACTACCGCCAACCCCGGAGCCGACACCTGAACCGACACCGGTGATTACGCCATTGCCCGAGGCGACACCTACCGTGACGCCAGTGGCTTCGTCGATAGTCCTTCCGCCACCAGCGATGCCGAGCGCATTACCTGATAGCGGAGGCGAGCCACCGGAAAAGAGCTCTCCTTGGGAGTACATTCTTCTTGGGAGCGGCGCTTTGATGGTCACCGGCGGTTACCTGTTCTGGCGCCACCGCCGCGGCATTCTGTAGTAGACCGAACGGGCGCCACAGAGGCCGTCGTGTTTGAAGGAGTTAAATCCTGATAGCGCGGCGGTCTCTATCCATTTATACACCAATTTTTGATCCCGAATCAGACCAATCCCAAAACTGCTTTAAAGAAGTAGTAAAATTTCTTGACTTTTTCCAGTTGCCTAGTTACGATTGTGAGGAAAGGATAAAATGGCAGAAGGCACACAAAAGAAAATCCTGGTAGTTGATGACGAACCACCGGTTCGGGAGATTTATAGTAAGGAGTTTAGTAAAGCTGGCTATAAGGTAGTTTTGGCGGAGGATGGTGAGGAAGGCCTGCTTAAAGCTGGTAAAGATCTTCCGGACCTGATTTTGCTGGATGTGATGCTGCCAAAAATGAGCGGAATTGACGTTCTCAAAGCTCTTAAAAACAACGAGTTAACTAAAAGAATTCCCGTGTTGATGCTAAGCAACCTGGGCGAAGAACACATAATCAAGGAAGGTTTTGGATTTGGCGCTGACGGCTACCTGCTAAAGGTTTCATACACACCCTCCCAGGTCGTAGAAGAATGCCGCAAGTTTTTAGGTGAATGAAAAATCAATTTAAATTTTCAAAAAATTTAGTTTCGGGTAAGTGGGTAATCCTTTCCCCAGGGAGAGCAAAACGCCCAACAGTTGCTAGAGGCACTGAGCCTATTTGCCCTTTTTGCTTGGGGCACGAAAACCTAACTCCTCCAGAAGTTTATCGAGTTGGTGGAGGTGAAAAAAATAAACCTGGTTGGTTAATAAGAATAGTTCCAAACAAATACCCATTCGCACCAGTTCACGAGGTGATAATTGACTCGCCGGATCATAGTAAAAATCTTTTTGAATTGGATCAGGCCACAGAGATCAAAGTATTCAAGGTTTACAGAGATAGATTTAACCAATTGAAAGACGACGCTCAAGTAGTGATCTTTTATAATTATGGTGTAGAAGCTGCAGCTTCGTTGCCGCACCCACATGCCCAGCTGGCAGTTATTCCCAAAAAGGTTCAAATGGACGTGACTAGATCAGTAACACCCGAAAATATCATCCACGAATCAAAATATTTTACGGTTTTTATTCCCCAGGCAAGCGGTTGGCCTTATGAAGTTTGGTTTTTACCAAAGAAACGAGGTCGAATATTTGGCGATATAACAGATGCGGAAATTAGTAATTTAACCGACTTTCTATCGACGATCTATAAAAAATTGGAAACGACGCTTGGTAAACAATTTCCGTTCAATTTCCACATTTACCACGGTGGCGATTGGTACTTACGTTTCATCCCACGTCTGAGAGTGATTGGGGGGTTTGAACTTGCTACCGGTGTCTATGTCCACTCTACCGATCCACAAGAAGCAGCGAAAGAACTTTCTTGGTAAATGCAGCCTCCTTGTTATATAATTTCAGCTTAAGTCTTATGACCAGCGAAAAAAAAGTTTGGCAGCAGCTAAAAAAAGTTCTCGACCCCGAACTAGGCATCAATATTGTTGATTTAGGTTTAATTTACGACGTTAAAGTTCTTAAAGAACAAGTTGAAGTTTTAATGACCCTGACTTTCCCCGGCTGTCCTTTGGCGGCAGTAATCCATAAAGAAATCCATGATAAGTTGGACAAACTCGTAGGTATCAAAGAGGTCAATTTGAAAATAACGTTTGATCCTCCATGGGATTTTTCAAGAGTAAGTGCGGAAGCAAAGGAGAAGCTAGGAATAATTTGATAAATTGCCCATAGCACGCGAAGCAGGATATATAATATAAGAGAATGCGTGAATGGATATAAATTTTGTTGATTTCATAGTTTTGTTCTTCTTTGGATTTTTCCTCTGGCAGGGTTATCAGGCAGGCTTCTTAGCTGGGGTTATGAACATTCTTAGCACAGCGCTTTCTTTCATAGCTGCAATATTACTTTACCCTGCTGTTGGAGACTTTTTGGCAAGGCAGTTTGGCGCGACCGAAAACCTCGCGCTAGTAAGCGCTTTTTTCATAATATTAATAGTGGTTGAGGTTGCTTCAAGCCTCGCTTTTCACAGGATCTACAAACTCATATCGCCTGTCTACAAAAGGATAAGTGGGTTAGTAATATGGGATAAAGTGTTAGGTTTGATTCCTTCGGTTCTGGTTGGGCTGTTTCTAGTGAGTTTATTTTTGTTTTTGCCTTTGATTGTACCGATAAGCGAAAATATACGAGGGGTTGTTGCCGATTCTTGGTGGGGAAAAAACGTATTAGCACGCGGTCTAAAATACCAGCCGCAGATCGAGTCAGTTTTAAACCGCTTACCCTATAAAAACTTGGCTTATCTTATCACCCCACAACCACTTAGTAAGCAGTCGATAGAGCTTACTTTCCCGGAAGAAATAAAGTTGTCCCCTGACAAAAAAAGCGAGAAGGCGATGTTTGATTTGGTAAATAAAGAAAGGGTTTCACAAGGTTTAAATAAGGTGGTTTGGGATGATACGTTACTTAAGCCAGCTAGAGACCATTGTCTGGACATGTTTGAGAGGGGGTATTTTTCCCACTATTCCCCTGAAGGAGCCTCACCTTTTGATCGGTTGGACGTACTGGAAATTGACTACAAAGCCGCTGGAGAAAATCTCGCTTATGCGCCGAGTGTTGAAATAGCACATCAAGGCTTGATGGACTCGCCTGGACACAAGGAAAATATCTTACGGCCTGAGTTTGGCCATCTTGGTGTAGGAGTAATAGATGGGGGAATAAACGGAAAGATGTTTTGCCAAGAGTTTACTAATTGAGTTTTTCTTTACCCCGTGTGCTTTGTGCCCCTTGATTGTTGCAAGAATCACAAAAACCTGATACTAATATTGTTAGAATAAGTTACAAGCTGAGTAACAACATTAGGTTGACCTCTTTCCAGAGGTAAAGGAGGTAGGCTATGGGAAGAAGCCCTCCGGGTTGATGTCCTACAAAAAGGGCAGCAGGTAAATGCCAAGAGTACACCCTCGCTACTCTTGGCGGAATAATCAAAAAACTTAAACTCACTCGGAGATCGGGTGAGTTTTTTTAGTGCCAAGCTAGCTGACATTTTATTATTCTAGCGAGTAAGAAAAGATTTTGTTATAATAGTTAATCTGTAAGGAGCGGCGTATTATGGCCTGATCATTGAAAATCTAAGCTGAGGGCTGGTATGGGCCAGTAGCTCAGCGGTTAGAGCACCACACTTATAATGTGGGGGTCCCTGGTTCGAATCCAGGCTGGCCCACCATAGGCCTTAATTGGCTAGATTACTGTGACAGCTCTTAAGCTTAGAAAAGCAAGATATATGCGCGAGATGTAATCCTTGCGGATTATAATGTGGGGGTTCTTGGGTTCCCCGCCGGCCAAAGCTTCCGAAGGCTGCGGCGGACAGGGGATCCAAGTATGCCTACTTGTTATAGACCAATTTCTTTGGCAAATTCGATTTGACGCAACTTTTCAGGATTAATTCCCGCCAATGAGTTACCCTTGTAGCTTTGAATTATTTTGATACCTTCGACATCAATTGAAATTCTGTCTTCAGAGGCTAAGATCAGTCCTGGTTCTTGGAGTTCTCCCTCCGAAGGCCCTTTATTAATAAAACATTTTCGCCCATCCATAATTACCAGACTTGGATTAATAATTTTATTCAATTCTGCAATTTTTTCTTGAAGGTGACGAAAATGTAGCCGTATGCGTTCCGAGGGTTTCATAAAGCCAACGGCCAGTTTCAAAGCACCAGTAAATCGAGCATAACAATGAGTTTTTAGACAGGGAAGCAGTATCAACTTATCAACCTTGTCTAAAAAAGCGGGGACAGAGGCACTTTTTAAATACTTGCCGTCTGGAATTTCCTTTTTTATCCATTCACTCTCCTCAAACACACAGATTCTTGGTGGTTTTTCCAACCTTGTTAAATCGAAAACACCCAGTCTCTCCATCACTTTACGGGTATTTAAAGTCATAGTAGAAGAGTCCCCGACCATTACCAGTTTTGCACCATAGTCGTAAACTAGTTCAACCACAGCTTTCAAAAACTCCGGGTCAGTTGAAGCAGGGAAGGGATCGGCGGTATTAAAGTTTGGTTTAAGAAGAACTGTATCGCCAGTTTCTACAAATTTCCCAAAACCGTCGATTAAATTAACCACTTCAAGAATCGCTTCTTTTAAACTATCGCCAACTTTTGTTTTAGCTACGTTGTTCATTGAAAAATTGTCCCCTTTAATATATCAATTATTTGTTGTAATATCCAAGCGATGAAACTTCTATATACACTGCTTTGCGACTACGCCTTTTTATCAATTGATAGAAAGGTGAATATTGTTGGGGTATTTGAAACCATCAATGCCCAGAAATTTCCAGTCACACACCCCAAATTTGTCATTGTTGGTTCGATTGCTCCAAATAAGAAAAGCTTCAAAATGAGCCTGAACATTATCGAAAAAGAAACCAGCACGTCAATTCTTGGTGATATTCACGAGCGGGATGTCAATCTTCCGGCCGGACGAGATCAAAACTTCAATTTCATTGTTGAAGTAATCAATACCAACTTCACAAAACCAGGTTTGTATACTGTTGAGATCAAAATTGATGGAAAAGTAATTGGTGAAGTTCCTCTGAGGCTAACTGAGAGTAAGTTGAGTGCTGCGGATGCCCCTTCTTAAAGCTCCTCGAGTTTGACCGGTTCTTCTAAACGACCCTGAATTAAATTTAGATATTTTTCTGTGGTTGCAAGGCGTTTGTGGCCAGCAAGTTTAGAGACAAGTACAAGGCTAGTTCCAGACATGAGATGATGGGCGACAAAAGTGTGGCGCAGGTCGTTTACTTTGGCGTTGTGTATTCCGGCGAGTTTGAAATATCGATCAATTGCAGTTCGAATATTTCTAACAAGGAGGGGTCGCCCAGTTTTTGTTACGAAGAGAGTCTCGTTCTTTGATTTTGGTCTTATATCAATGTAGCGCTTCAAAGCACCTTCGGCCGCTTTGTTGAGAGGCACAGTCCTTTCAGGATAACTTTCACCAGCTGGTACATGAAGCTCACCTACCTTTTGATTCCCAAATTTCACGTCAGGAAGCTGCAGCCTAGCCAGTTCTCCAATCCTGATACCAGTTTGCAAAAGCAGTTCAATTATGGCGCTCATTCGCGTGTCGCTTCTTGCAGCATCACGAAGAGCGCGATACTCGGTTTTGGTTAAGATTCTTGGAGGTTTCATCTCAAATTTTGGATGTTCGAGTAGTAGAGCGGGGTCATCAGTGATAAAGTCATTTATTTTTAGGAAGCGAAAGAATGTTTTGGTTGAGTTAGTTTTTCTGGAGATACTTTTTGGAGTGTAGCCTTCTTTTGAGAGCTTGGCCATAAACGCTTGTAAGTCCTTGGTAGAAATTTCGTGTACTTTGTTCCTCTCAAGTTCCTTGAGAAAATCCTTTAACTGTTCGATATCTTTTCCATACGCTAAAACAGTCGCGCTACTGCGGCCTTGGCTATTGAGGTGACCTATAAATTTTGTATGGGCTTCGTGTACAGGAATCATAAACTTTTTAAATTGTAACACTAGTATAAAATACTTGTCAAGAGACTATAGGATCCTTAGTAAATTCAAAACTTTCAGTTTTTCACCTACTTTCGGATTTTGTGTTTGAGCATAATCTACGATTATTAGCTCAAACTAGGGATGTTTTTCACTTTCGAATCGCGCACCTAGATTCTGCGAGCCCGTCGGAAGTCTCCTATAAGGTGTTAAGTTTGTGGTGTATAATTAGATTAGGGTTAGTCTTAGGCAGTAAACTTTTTGCAAATACGATGAAAACAACCGCCCGTTTCATAGTAGTATTCATACTGATTGCCTTAGTGATGGCACTTGGTAAAAATATCGCGGGCCAAGCTTCAAAATTCAAAGAAATTTACCAAGCTGAGACCGAAGTTAGACAACTTGCTAAGGAAAGTCAGGAACTGCAAAATAAGCTAAAAAAGGAACAAAATGCTTTCTTTTTGGAAAAACAGTCAAGGGATAAACTGGGTTACCAAAAGCAGGGCGAGATTCTTTACGTTGTTGACACAAAAGAAAGTCAGGAGCGAGAAACTAAGGAAGAATCAAAGGAAAATTGGCAAGAATGGCTGGGTTTAATACTGAAGTAGGTGAGTAACAGGGCAGCTAGCGACTGACGACCGAAACAATAAGTTGGTACTCTGTACTTGAAGAATTCTTATTTCTGACCGAAAGTTTATAGGTACCGTTTGTTCCTTTAGTTATAACTGAACCTCCATTACCATCTAGAGTAGAAAGATCAATCACCTCAATACTCTTATCTGGTTTGTAGATCCACAAAGACATTTCTTCGCTAGCTATGTTGTCTGGTGATATTTTCAGTTTACAAGAATTCGGTCCGCTATAAGAAAACTGATAGACTTTTCCTTTACCAGAGCCTAAATCATCATGAAATCTTAGCTGAAAAGGTTTGCATTGCACAGAGTCTTTGGAGATTAAGCCAATTATGATTGTTGGAATAAGCAGCAAAACCACTGCTACAAGAAAGATAAGGTAAAAATTCCTTAGATCAAAAGGGTTTTTGATAGCAGTGTGCAATTTAGATAACATGGACAGTTCCTTTAAATTTATAGTATGCTATTTTGGGCAGTAAAGTCAAACTTGTAGCACAAGGCGTTGACGAGCAGTAGCAATTCTGATAAAATAGCTTTCCGCGATGCGGGTGGGGGGTTTAGAATCCCGTGAGGCTCATAATCTCACTTAAGCCGGTGCGAGTCCGGCACCCGCTACCACATAAACCCCGATTTTAAAGATCGGGGTTTGTGCGTTAATAAAGGGT
>SDBT01012290.1_pt1 | contig 13759 bp, 13 predicted proteins | sample 2277101 | NCBI WGS metagenome assembly SDBT01 (sample SAMN10404973, study PRJNA504765) | marine sediment metagenome | isolation source: marine sediment core GS10_PC15, 103 cmbsf | place: Arctic Ocean: Southern Knipovich Ridge | collected 2010
TGTATTCTTTAGTTACTTCTAGATATGGACATTGATACTCTTTGTACTTTTGTGAAAGACGTTTACGAAGAGGAATACGAAGGAAACAGACGTAGAATTGTATTCCCGTGCTTAAATAACAGCTTTTGCGTCGATCCCGAACATCTCTCGATTAGCAAAAAGTACGCGAATGAAGAAGGTCAACGAAAAGCATTCGTGAAACGAATCGAGCGGAATTCAATTCGAGATAAGTCAACAGGATGTCTTCTATGGCAAAAAGGACTAAATGAAGATGGATATGCGCGTGGATGGGTAAACGGAAGATGTAGATATATTCACCGTGCTCTCTGGGAATTAACGAATTATAGGACTCTTTCGAAAAACATCAGAGTACGACATAAATGTAAAAACCGTCATTGCGTTGCCATTGATCATTTGGAAACTGGAACGGATGAGCAGAATTCTTATGATGACCGATTACGCGATGGGACACTCATCCGAGGGAGCAATCATCCGAACTCGAAAATAAGTGAGGATATTGCTCAAGCGATCAAGGATTCGAAAGGAGAAGGAATACAAAAGGAGCGAGCTCAAAAGTTTGGATGTTCTCGTATGACTGTCGTAAACATCGACGCGGGAAGATCGTGGGGATGGCTTCTTTTCCGTGGAGAATCTGATCCTCGTTACGAGACGCATCGAACCAAGGCAAGAAATCGAAAGAGATTACGTGGACCGCCATCTAAAGAAGATTATGAACGAACTATGAAACGAATCAAAAGTCGGATGATCGAAGAGCAAAAAGTAGACGGAATGTCAGCATGTTTCATTCTTAATCAAGGACTTACAACGACTGGATACGCTCGAATTTCGATCGCGTCGAAGGTTCGAAGGGCTCATCGAATTGTCAGCGAATATTATTATAACAACGCCACTGAATTGAAAGAAGATCAGTTCGCAAATCATCATTGCGACGTAAGAAATTGTGTTCGAAAAGAGCACTTGTACGTCGGAACCGCGGCGCAGAATGCCAAAGACAAACGAAAGCGTGGAAGAGAAAGAGGCATCAATTCAGAATTGGCTTCTGATATATGGAAACTGAAAGGTGTCAATACTGCCAAGGAAGTTTCGAACCTCCTAAACGTGTCAGAACATATCGTCTACCATATTTGGTCAAAAAAGTCTCATAAGTATTTACATGCAGATTCTGAGTAACAATAAAAATATTCCAACAATTCAACAAAAAGCGATGTCATCAGTTGCCTGCAATCCTTGCCCATTTGTATCTGGCTCCTTCGGTTTAGTCGCCAAGGACCAATCAGTTTCTAGTTTTCAAACTCATGGTCTATTGGCCCAAAAGGCAAAGTTCTGTAAGTTGGAAGTCTGTGAACTTGAACAAGCAAATCTTGAAGGGAATTTCGTCTTTCTGCAATTGAATCAGAATCAATCTATTCCGGCTCCCAATACTACGCCAGTTATCTTCGATAATGTCGTTAGTGGAACATTGTCCGGATATGATACTACGACCGGAATTTTCACAGCTCCTGTGTCTGGAAATTACACCTTCACATTCCAGCTAGTTTGGGAAGCCGACGGTGCAGGGAAATCCCTCATCATCCGACGGGGAGAACTCGTGCTCGCAGCAGATGCGCAGCAGTACAAGACTCTTCGTGCCGAAACAGTCGAATACCCTGTCGTACTAAGTGTAACAATCTTTTTAGAGCAGGGTGAAGTAGTGACGAATCGAGCTCAAGTCTCTAATGGTTCCGTGGATGCACTTGCTACATCAACTGTAAATTTTGTAGATTTACATTCGCAGCTCGAAATTGTACTCCACGAAGAAGGGGTTTAGTGAGTTGGATTATGAATACGACTGCAATCCGGCAAATTGCTATCTTGAACTTTGAGATTCTTGAACATTTTCGATATATTTCCGTCGCAGGTGAGATTAATAACATCTTCGCTCTTATAATCCAAGGTGGTACATTTCTGGACTTTGGACTCATTCATAACATCCAATGGATCGCGCAAACTGAGGATCCGCGCTGGAATTTCCTTCATATATTGATTTGTAAATTCCGGAATGTACTCGATCAGCGGGCACGGTTGACCCTTTTCCAATTGAATAAATTTGCTATAATCACGATCTCGAGCCTCAGGAGGATAACCACGTAATTCCAGTATCTCTACTTGCCAGAATCCAACTCCATTCGCGGAATTCGTCAATTGAATCGTATCGAATCCAAGATGAAGACCCATAGCGAACAAAAATTCGTCCCAAGCCCCCGTGTCACTAAATCTGTCCGCCTTGTAACTTCCACCGTACATTACTTTGTCAATACATTCATTCGCGAACGTGAAATGTCCCGAATCGTCACGTTCGAGATCGCACCAGGTAGCCCAATCACTATAAAAAATTTTTCCGATCCCACTACCCCACCCGGCGGGAGAGTTTGGAATGCTAACGCTCTGCCAGTAATTCTGATTACAAAAGCTACATTTGACCTTTTTGCCTGTAGAAGAGTCTAAAACGAGAGGGGCAGTGACACCTATGCAATGTAGAACTAGATTGTCGTTTGTCCACTCCCCTCCACTGAGCAGATTCTTGCAAATTTCATAGGGATCCGTCACGTTAAACCATTGTTGGAGCTTCTTTCTCCCATCTCCTGTCTTATTCATCAATTCGCACATGGTAAAACATGCATGACATTTGTTACGGGCCACATGCGTATTTCCGACACTCAGAAAAGTCCCGGAACCTGTCCAACCATCAAACCAGAGGATCGGAGGAGAATTCGGGATTCCAGGTTCGGAGGCTGCCGTTACTTCTATGTACCCGCCGCTTGGAACTCCTTTCCACCATTCATGTGGATAATTCCACTCCGGACTCATCGTTTCCAAATTTCCTTTGAAAATAGAAGGTGTCGCGCATAATCCAATATTGCAAGGATCCTGCGTGATCATATGAGAAGTATCGTAAACGTAACGAAAAATCGCGCGTTGATACATCCAAACAGGAGCGGGTCCATTGTACCAGTACCAGAATGCTTGACCCGGGACGGAACCCGTCACGTCTTTGGGAGGAACTGTCGAATCCGAGTCGAAAAATGGAGTCCAGTCGTCGTTAATCCATGTTTTGAATGAGTAAATATATCCCTGGGGCGTATAAGGTAATTTTGCGTACGTCGTGCCGCATCCTGGTAACGCCGCCCAGCAGAGATGAGTTTGCCACGATTTTGCCGGATCCCAGCCGGTCAAGGTTTGATCGAAACTTGCTTCGCAATTGTAGTAGAACCAAAGAGAATTATAGAAAGAGGCTAACTCAAGTGTTGACAACTTCCCGAAACTTTCCGAAGCTGACGGATAGACTTGCAACAAGTATTGGAGAGTGGCATCGTAATTATCCTGGTAGAACTTTGGATCCCGTCTCAAAGCTTGCACGCTTGTCAATCCAAACGATCGATCTTTTTGTATGGCTCCTTTCGTACTTCGTTTTACGATCCAAACAAGGAAAATAATACCTAGAAAAGTTAACAAAACAATAATCCAAATCTTGCGGTCTTTCGGCATTTTGTTTTGTATTATGACGGGATGTTTATTCGCTAATGTGTAGGATTATTGACATTTTGACAGTTTACAGGGTTTCCCGGATCGAACACTTGGAGATTCCGAAACATGTTAGATAGATTCTCCTTGCAAGTTAGATTGACAGTTCCCTGATCTTTCGGACGGTTCTTGAACGACGGTACTGTGCAGGTTTGAACCTTGGATTCATTGTAAACATCCAATGGATCCCGAACGGACAATGTTTGGGCCGGTATTTTGTCCATGTACTTGTCAGTAAAATCTGGAATATACTCGAAGCCGTTCATGGCGACAGGACATGACTGGTTTGGACCTAAACGGATGAACTCACTGTAATCCCGATTCTTCGCCGCCTCGGGATATCCTCGTAACTCGAGAATTTCGTACTGCCACCAGCCTCCCCCATTAGGATCAGTGACGATTTGAATAGTATCAAATTGCAAGTTTAGACCAAGAACAAACATGGGCTCGTCCCAAGTTACACCATTAGAAATTCGATTAGCACGATAGGATTCTCCATACATAGCTTTGTCAATACATTCATTCGTGAATGTGAAATTTCCTCTCGCATCTGGCTTTAACTGACATAAGTTTGCCCAGTCAGATACGAAGACATTGTCTATGTTCCCATACCATCCAGCAGGTGTATTTGGAATGCTTACGGCTTGGAAACTGTTCTGATTACAAACGCCGCATCGGATCTTTTTGCCCGTCACAGAATCCAAAATTAATGGGTCTGATACTCCTTTGCATGTGAGAACTTGGTTTCGATTCTCCCATCGATTTCCTGTCATGAGGTTCTTGCAAACTTGATATGGGTCAGTAGTACCGAACCATTCTTGCAACTTCTGCTCTCCTCCACTGGTTGTCCGCATCAATTTACACAATGTGAAACAAGCATGAATTTTGTTGAGCGCGACATGAGTATTTCCGACCGCCAAAAAAGTGCCTGAACCGACCCACCCATCGTACCAGAGTAATGGTGGCGATGTTGAAAGTCCTGGCTCAGATGCCGCTGTAATTTCCATATATCCTCCACTTGGGACGCCTTTCCACCATTCATGAGGGTAAGTCCATTGAGGAGTTAATGTCTCCAAGTTCCCTTTGAGAACCGGTGGCGTTGCACAAAGAGAAGCATTGTTCCCAACTTGACAAGGAACTTGACGAATCATTCGGGAAGTATCGAAAATATACCGAAATACGACCCGTTGGAACATCCAAACAGGAGCAGGGCCATTGTACCAGTACCCGAAAGCTCTTCCTGGTACTGCTCCCGCGACTTCTTTCGGTGGAACTGTAGAATCTGAGTCAAAGTATGGAGTCCAATTATTTTCGATCCAGGTCTTGAACGAATAAATCCATCCCTGAGGAGTATAAGGCATTTTAGCGTACTTTTTGCCGCAATCGGGTAATGCCTCCCAGCAAAGATGGGTCTTTTCGATCGTATCGTTGAATGCCGATTCACAATTATAGTAAAACCACAGAGAATTGTAGAAACAGGCTAGTTCTAAGGGAGATAAGCTGCGAAGGCTGTCCGAAGCGGTCGGATAAACTTGCAACAAGTACCGAAGCGTCGCATCATAATTGTCTTCGTAGAATTGTGACTCTCGACGTAATGCGTAAACGCTCGTTAATCCAAATGATCGGAGACCTACCGTCGAGGAGCCCCTGGACGCTCGGTAAATAATCCAGACAAGTAAGGCACCAGCTAGTATAGCGGCGACCACTGGAATCCAATCTGGTAGACGGAAACGTGACTTTTTGCCCGCCATAGGTATTTTGTCCGCCATACTTTATTAATTCGTCCGACTTTTTCTGGTTTCTCAATCATCGTGACCACGGTGCAACCGTTAGTTTTAATCACGCGATGTCATAGATCCGGAAAGAGAGGGAAAGTTTTTGAAAATTACTAAGGACGTCACATATCGGAACCCGGAGGACATGATGATCCGCTAACGAATTCGGCTTTCTTCTTCTTCTTCTGCGCCCCTATCGGGTTTCCAGGTTGGAAAACTACTGCGCCTACGGTTGGTCGCGGCTGCCGTTGCGCGATTGGAAAACTGGCTGCTGTCGCCGTCTGGAGCTTTGGAATCGATTTCGGCAACGACTCCGACCTAGGTAAAGGAGAAAGTATCCTCGAAACTGGTTTCTTAACAACTGGCGGAATCGTTCTTAGCGGTATCGGTGATTTAGGCCTAGGTACTATCCTTGGAACTGGTTTTTGTATAGCTGGGGGAATCATCTTGTCTGCAACAACTACCGGAACCGGAGGCGGGTGAAATACTTCTGTTGGAGCCGGAACTAGTTCAGGAGTCCGAGGTCTAGGAATAACCAACGGATTTTCCGCTAAGTCGTGTACGTTCTTGAACATCGTAAGGGTCGTTAAAGCATCGGATCCTACGTACTTCTTCTCCGTTTCATGAGCGATCAAGGAGGGAACTCCTCGTAGCCAAGAGGGTCTATCTTCCCGAGGAATGTCTTCGACATACAGTACATGGATTCGGAGTCTGGAATTGTTGGAACGTTTCAACTCATACACGGAGGACGAAGGTTCCACATTACAACCAGAGAGGAACTCCAGGGCTTTTCGACTTGGTTCATCGTTATCTCTCAAAGTATACAGACTATGTGTAACATCAGCGTAGTTCATAGATGACATCATTTTTCTTTAGTCGTTTACTCGGTCTGCGTCAATTATTATTTCTCTTATACGAAGACTCCATTCAAACGAAGAAAAGTTATATAAACGTATTCGTCCGAATCCAGATATTGAGTCCATATTTCACATGTTTGTCCGGAGGTTCCCCTCCATGAAACGTTTTCATATCGACCTCACCCTCTCCATTCACGTTGCGCCAAAAAATGGCCTTTCCTTCCTGAGGATTTACCTTGAGATCAAGACGAGGAAAGCGCGTACAACCGCTCCCGTCGTCGATGTCGTTCAGATATACGAAAAATGTAAACATTCGTTGACCTCCACGAGCGAGTGGTTTAGCATTCTGAGGATCCGAAGGCTCGAAAAAATCGTAATGAGCCCGATAGAATTGGCCGGGCTCGTAGCGGACAATTTGTAGTGGTTCAATATTAGTGAGCGGTAGCAAAGTGAAATTAGTAGCTCGTTGTTCAATCATAGAGACAGTGGGAGTTTGCGATCGTAACAAGTTGCTCGTGAAGCTCGTGCGATTCACATCTTCAGTGGGTTCTAAACTCTGGACTGTCGAACGTTTGTATCTTGATTTTGCCAAATCGATTAAATGTCCACACTCGTCAGACGAAAGGAAATTCTCAATCTGCAAAATGTGCGGGTTTACGTGGAGCAGTTTTAGGAACATTGGATGCGGATGGTTTGGCAAGTAAGCTGTCAATTTCTGCGGTTGCAGATTCTGTTTCTTTAAGCCTAGCCGGTAGGCAATAAATGCGATAATAGCGACAAGCAATAACGCCAAAACGGAACCTCCCAATTTCGTCATGTTATCCCTTCAAATCACTGTCGTTCTCATTTTAATTGTTTCACTATTCATTCGTCTCGTCGCTTCCTTTTCGATTCGACAGGCTCAGCGACGCAATGAGAATTTCGTGCCTTTATTTGAACGTCGACATCTAGAGAATTGTGGCTTCGTTACGAAACCTACGAGAGAGTGGAAATCCTTGACGCTTGCGCTAATATCGACCTTGACGCATATGCGTTCCCTCTATTTCGATGCAGAAATCCTCTTACCCGCTTGCACGAAGTATGCTCCAGGGTACACGTCGGATTGTCAAAGACTCGATGCGAATGTTCAAGGATGTTATTGTCTTCTATATGTCATTCATGTCCCGTCTGACAAGATGCAGCTCATTGAGGTCGATCTCAATGGGATACGACTTTTTCTCTATGCGCACGACTTGCTCCTTCTTTCCGTATCAAAATTGAATACGTTCTCATGTAATAAGGATTCCCAAGTCATTTTCCTCCGCAGTACTTTCGACCGCATTCCGTGGACCCAATATGTCCGTAACATGGTCAAGTACGAGAATGCATTTTATGCGTCTAAAACGTCTTTGAATTGAATAAAAACGAACAATTGAAAAGAAAGAGAAAACTACGATGCCTATCGATGCAGATTTATGGGGCGGTCACGTCTGGGGTATGTTACACTGGTTTGCTGCGGACATTTCTGAAGAAATCGGAACCTCTATAGAAACTTACGAACGATTTGCTGGCCTTGTCCTGAGTGTTGCCAACATCCTCCCATGTCCTTCATGCGTGAAACATTTTCAACAGGTTCTCTCGAACATTTCGTACGATACATATCTGAAAAACAAACTCCATGTTCGTGAATGGATTTTGGCCTTGCATAATAGCGTTAATGACGACGGTCGAACTCCGTGGACTCTTCAACAGTTGGACTCAAAATACCCTCCGAGTTTCTTGGAAAATGAAGAGCCACCGTTGGCGACTGTAACTAATTTGAATCCTATTTCCAAACAAACATCGATGCCTCTTTATTCTCGAAAAAGACGTTATTCTACTCGACGCGTGGGGACTTTACCACGATCTATGGGATTCACGAAACGTAGACGAGCCGTGACGAACCGAAGTTTAGGAGTTACTGGGAGAAACACTAGAAACTACCTCTCTTACAAAGCGAGATCCGGACGTAGAGGCTGCGGCTGTGGCAAATAATGTATTCCAATGATAGGTTTTCACATTACGAGCCACCTATTCCTACTCTGCAACCGACGAACGAAGACGAATTGTCTCATGAGGATTCGAAATTAGAACGAGCCATTCAGGAACAAGACAAGAATCGAAGACAGTTTGAACATGTCCACGTCACAGGCTCTCGTTGGCTTTACGAGTTTGGCGATCGCTGTATCCATCGTCTTTACGAAGTTTCGGAATACGTTTGGGATGTCAAACACGAAGGTCTGCGCTCGGCTCGTAAATTTGAACTTTCTGCAACTGCCGTCAAAGACGTCATAGGAGCTACGCCGCGTATTTTCGGACCGAAGAAGTTATGGCTATTCATTCCCGATCATTTGATGAAGATTTTCAAATTGACTATTGACGATTCGCCTCTGGATAAATTTTTGACAAATCGACATTTCTTTTTCCCGTTCTCATGGATGGCGCTTTCCTATCCATTCAACGACCAAATCTCATTGAAAGAACAAGTCCTCCGAATGCCTGCTCGATTCAGTATGTCGAGTTCTCTTATTTGTCCAGCATGCGAACATTTACGTCGATTGGAAGAAATACGTGCTGATTAGAAAAAAAGTATGGCCGCAAACGGACAATGTGGACGAGCGATTCAAACTCCCGCAACGCAAAACGCAATTGATCCTGTCGTCCGCATGAATGGAGAAATCATCAACGTTCTATGCGGATCGAAGCTTCTATCGACGGAAATCTTAGCATTGCTTGTAGCGAAGTTTCCCGCTGGTGGTTGGACGCTTCAAGTTTTGAATGTTCTACTTGGCAGTGGGAAGAAACAAGGACGATTTTGTCTAACTGAAAACATGCTTTGGGCTGTCAATTGTGACATGATTCGTAGAAACGTCCGGAATGCCATCTATCAAGGGGACTGTGCGCTTATCATCTCAGGAAGCTGCTGTCCGACCCCATGTTTTCAAAATTGCGATTGCGAAAAGAATAGGTTTTGCGATCGCGCGCCAACAGAAACATGTATTCAATAGGAATGTGAATATACTTATACAATAAAATACATACTGCTAATTTCCACTACCGTGCCAGCGGCCAGAGCGAACATCGTCGAAGTAGCCAGGTCAAATACTACAGTTCCTGGCGCTGGTGTACCGGAAAGTCCACCTGCCATAGCGACTGCAGCAGTGGGCGTAAGGTTCAACGTAGGCGCCGCAAAAGCAGTCACGAAATCTAACTGTTGCCCCACTAATGTTGGACGATAAAGGAGTGGCGCCAATGCCATATTAACTGTAGTTCCTGGCATAATGGCTAATGCAGCTGCATTCGCGTACCTAATGAAAGCAATATTTCCGAATCTTTGAAGGATGTTAACGGAAGGAGCGCCAGGAAAGATAGCGGTGGCAATCGGAGCCAAGACCGTTATCGTTGTAAACGTAAGTGAGGATGTAGTTGCTGGAACTTGGAAATCTCCGAACAAATGCAATCCACCAGGACTTGGGTTATCGCAAAGAAGAACGGAGTTCCGCACACGTCTCGCATCGGTGCCGTCCCAGCAAACAACGGCGTTGTTGTTACTGAACGCAAATGCCGGTCCCGAAATGAGTTCGCTACAAAAGGTAGTCGAATCTTTCACAAGTCTACCCGTAGTGCCGTCCCAGCAAACTACTGCATCGTCTGTACTGATGGCAGGCGTAGGACCTACGACGACAGAAGGAGCAGAAGCAGTAATTACGGTGGCTCCGTCAGTTCCAACGAGCGGGGAAACGAAAAGTAGAGACTTGTGTACAATATCAGACCCTGAAACGTCTCCAGGTTTAGGAGGAATAATACCTAATCCTACTCCTATGTTAATGGCTCCCGTAATTAGTGAATCTTCTCCGCCCGATATAATGGTATCGGCAATAATTACGTTAGCTCTCAAGCAAGAGATGAATGCATTCTTACTAGTGAAATTCGTCGGCGGTGATAGGTCGCGGGTCACTCTTCCGTTGAAGTTAAAGAACGCCGGATTGCAATCCTCATCTAGAGACATTATATAGTTTTTCTTGAAAGCAAAGATGTTTTATTGACGATTTGAAATACGTCAGTAGGATATGAACAGAATCAAGGGGTGGATGCCTTGATTAAAACTTTTTCCATGTCTTCCATCGCGACATTTTTCACAACAATACGTTTCTGAACGTCACCTTTCCAAATAAATCCATATCCACATTCTCTCAACGTGTCGCATACTACTTCGGCAACTTCGACTGGATTGTCGCCTCCGAAACCAAGCCATAAATTTCTCCCTTCGTTCTCCGAACGAAAATAGTCGACCGTGTCGTTCCCAGAAAAGTAAACGAATCCTCCTTTCTCCTCGTCTTCTTCCTCTAGGATCTTCCAACAATTCACAGACGCGCAACGTTTACAGCATCCGAAATCCATTTCTGCTAAGAGTCCTTCCTCCCTTAGTTTGTCGAATGTGTCAGTAAGATTCATTCTGGTTGTTACTTAATACTTATTGAATTGCAACAATGACACGAGAACGTTTTCGAAATTCAATTATGGGAAGAAAAGATGGCTTTCATCTTTTCCGGTCCATTGAACAATCCGAATTTCTATGACTCCCTCATATTTCCTCATCCTGATTGTAATTCGAGTGCCTTCAATTTTAGAGGAGCAGTAACAGAGGATCAGGCTCCCCCCACCAATTTTGAAAGCAAAAATGCCTTTGTTTCTTGTTTGGTTGGAGATACTGTTATCGCCAATACGATACTTTCAAATGGTTTGCAAGTAATAACGGGAGCCATAAATATTGGAATTGGATTGGCATTCGTTCCTCTCAAACCTAATGATGTTTCTTTACATGATATCGTGCATAAATCGCTCCTATTTGTCAGCCCAATGGAAGGATTAGATGGCGGATCTATAATCACTTTTTCAGGACAGACTTTCATAGAGGGACCGACGCCCGCTTTCAGTACAGATGACGCGGTCGTCTGCTGGGACGGAACTAGTGGACGCCTTGTCAAAAATTCAACTACATTATGTACCGATCTCATTTCCGGTCCGACACCTGCTACCAGTACCGACGATGCTGTCGTCTGTTGGAACGGTACAAGTGGCCGGATCTTCAAGGACTCTACAGCGATCTGTTCGAATCTCGCGATCGGCCCTTCCCCCGCCACAAGCACGGACAATGCAGTAGCTTTGTGGGACGGTACCAGTGGTAAATTAATCAAGGATTCAACATTGATCGGAAATAGTCCGACCGTAGCAGGCCTCACACTGGCAGGAGCTTTCGAAGTACCCGATTCTATAGGAACGTTGACATTAACAGGAGCATCAATGTTAACTGCTATCACCTCTAATCGATTCCCATTTTTCTTCTCAGGAAAAAACTTCATTGCTCGGTTCGGTGGTATTGTATACCTTACGTACAATACTCGCATTGCGATAGCGATTCCATCTCCATTTCCCGCTACGCCAATAGCAATACTCCCATTTTCATTTCTTCCGTCTGGAGTGGGAATTCAGATAGGTATTACTGTTGGAACTCCCGCTCCGAGTTCGTTCGTACTAAATCCAGGGCTGAATGCCGGTTTTGCAGCTGCCGGTGATACGGTTTCTCCAGGGACGCTTTTCGTTTCCTACATGGCTGGCCAAGTACCCATTCCGGCATTCTCGACGCTGTTAAATGTGGAAGGGATTTATTGGCAAGCGTAACACCATTTCTGGTATGACGACTTCGAAAATGCCTACAGATTCGGCGCGTTCTGGGTCGACGACGAATGACAATTATTTTTCTCTAGAGTAATAAACCTTTGTCCTAACCTATTTCTATCATGAGTGCAACTGGCGCATCTTGTATTGGTGCCTCCGCAGGAGGTACGCTCACTGAATTGATTGCTCTTGGAGCAGCAGACGTCTATTTGACGAAAGACCCCACGATCACATTTTGGCGATTTCGCTACAACAAGTATACGAATTTCGCGATGGAAACCATCGAACAGCCGTTTAACACGCAAGTGGCCTTTGGTTCTGACGCCCAGGTTACTCTTAACCGAACGGGTGATCTCGTCTATTTCCAATATGTCGTCATGGATCTTCCTGGAATTATCGCCTGTCAAAGTACTACAGCGGTCTGCGGAATCGGAAGCAACCAGTTTCCTTGTTGCGATCCTTGCGACCCTTGTGGCGACGGACCTCCTCCTCAGTGTATCTGTCCCGTTCCTATCGTCTCTTCCTTCCCGGAGGATGATGAATTCGTCGAACTTGTCGACGAGGATGTCGATATCTGTACCGGCCTTCAGCGACCTTGGGCGCATTACACGAATGCCATTGGTCAATTCCTTATCCGTCGTGCCTGTCTCGTAATCGGTGGACAGATTATCAGCACATTGTACAATGACTACCTGTTCATGTGGGAAGAGTTGAGCGGACAGCCAGGAAAGCGTCTGCTGGAAATGATCGGCAAGCGCTTCACACGAGCGCAGTTGGTCGCCGATTCACAAGAGGACAGGCGTCTGTATGTCCCACTCCCATGGTGGTTTACTCAGACGTCAGGTAACGCCCTCCCTCTTGTTTCCTTGCAATTCCACGGTGTTCAAGTCCACGTTTGTTTCGAGGATTTGCGGAAGGCCGTTCAGGTAAGTGACTGTGATGTTCTTGTCGTAAAATGCCGCGACTGTCAGCCATTGACTAACAATGACTTGCGAGCCTCTATTGATACCCTATATGTATATTTGGACATTGAAGAGCGTGACCGGTTTGCCACCGGATCATTCGAACAGTTGATTTCGCAAGTACAACAGTTTAACCTGTGTACGAAGACATGTCAGGTCCGTATCAACTTGAACTTCAATCATCCGATGATCGAACTCCTCTGGGCAGTTCGGAGAAAGTGCCAGGAACTCTGCAACAACCACTTCAACTACTCGGGCAAATGGGGACGCGATCCTATTCGCTTCGTCCACTTGCGGCTTAACAACCTGCCGAGGTTCTCAGGACGTGAAGGAAGATGGTTTCGGTTGGTACAACCGTGGCAATGGCATACAAACATACCCGATGCATTCGTATACATGTATTCATTCTCGCTGCATCCAGAAGAAGCTCAACCATCTGGTTCTGCTAACTTCTCACGTATCGACAACGTAGAACTTATCTTCGACCTGCAGGAGACACTGAGCGAAGAGGAAGTTACGGTACTTGTCTTCGGACGTAACTGGAATATAATGAGATATCGAGAGGGATTGGGCGGAATGAACTGGGTAGTAGCAATTATCTTGCTGCTAGCCGACCGGTTCCGAAAAGCGGCCTGCCCGTGGCTTGTGGATTTCTCCACGGGAAAAACAGTTTGTACATCCGCCGGGTATCAGTTTCCATCTATTACCCGATGTATAGCCGCTAGTGCATGATTGGCATGCGCTACACTGTCAAATTGCGGGAACGCCCTTAGAGCTTCAAGTACCTACTTCGCAGGGAAACCTAGTGAAGGAACCCGGGTAATGACCGGATCCAATGGTAAAAACCTTGAAGATTGGGTAATCCGCAGCCAAGCCCTAAATGCCG